>Ga0265780_10000033_pt1 | contig 305212 bp, 242 predicted proteins | sample P1T30metagenome_FD_192432 | JGI IMG/M metagenome (GOLD analysis project Ga0265780, IMG submission 192432) | Plant litter microbial communities from East Loma Ridge, Irvine, California - P1 T30 | ecosystem: Environmental > Terrestrial > Plant litter > Unclassified | place: USA: California...
AAATTAGGTATTGAGGAATTAAATAGAATAGCAAGGTTGCATTACGGCATCTCATACCGCAAACAACCTACCGGAACTAAAGAAAGGCTTACTTTAAGTTCTGTTTATAGCCCTTATTGGGACAGGGATTTGGCTATGGACTTCAAACATACCCTATTGTTTTTTTTAAACGGTTTGAATACTAAAAAGACTACTCAAACACAGGTTGACAGCATACTCAACTTTTACAGAGGGTCACGGATTGTTATCGGGCACTCCATCGTCAATGACATTCAGTATGATTACAATGGCACCGTTGTGAAAATTGACATTAAACATAGTGAAGAAATGTTTTCAGGGTCGACCAAAGGTGTTTTAATTGAGCACGCTGAACTTGTTAAGCTAAATGATAAAGGGCATCGGGAAAACCTTAAGTGAAATTTCAAGGGCCGGTAAATAATACGCAGTAGCCCCATCAAGACTCGAACCGATACATATAGAAAGTCAATTTCTTCAATCTTTTATGAAATAGTACGAAATTTGGGAGGAGGAGGTCGCATGTAAATCGGACCGGACCGAGGCTTGAACAATTAAGGTTGTAATTTCGTATCGCTAAAACTCAAAATTAAGTAACTCTTTTGGCTCAATCTCTAGTCCTTTAGCCAATGCAAATATTGATGATAACTTAAGGTTAGTCCTACCTAGTTCAATTTGGCCAATTTTATTATAGTGTAAATCAGATTTGATTGCTAAATCCCGTAACGAAAGTTCGCGTTCTTCTCTAAGTATTCTTAGACGGTTACCAAATTGTTCTTGAATTTTTAGAAGGCTATTCAAACGCGTATAATTAAGCCTTCAATATCAAAAGTATTTCTTTAAAATTTGTATACCTATAGGTATACAAATCTAAATTTTTTTTATCTTTGTTTTGCGATACTTAATTATTTGAAAATTTAAGCAGTCGCTTTTGTCTCGACTTGAAAACGTGAGAAATTTTCCCTGCACGAGACGGTAAGTGAATGCCCACGCCATAGGTGTGGGCTCGCTTGTCGTGCAAGGCTTTCTCACGTGCCCCAAGTCGATAAGTTGAGTCCACGCCTATGGCGTTTTTATGCGGCCAACTTTAGTTCTTGAAGTATGGAAGCGATATTAACAAATAACAGTTTTTCTTCAGGACCACCTCTTAAAGAGGTGATGGCTACTTTCTTCAGGAAGCACTCTCCTGATTCTGCAAAATTTTTGTTCTGGAAAGTCTTTCAGTGCTGGGCATTGAAGGATTGTACGATTAAAGCAGAGGTCTCAAATCAGGAATTAGCCCTTTTCTTCGATCAGTTGAACGAATTGGTCGACGCGGCGTACCTTGAACATCAAGCCAGCGGATTGAACCCTAAATCCTCGGAGGACTCAAATCATGGTTCTTAAGGATGTGCTTACCTGGCGAATGCTCATTTCTCCGCCTGAGTAATTGAATATAAACTTTTAAAAGTTCCGCTCATACTTTGTCCAGCTGAACGATCTGGTAAAGACGGCTTATCGTTTTCATCACTATGGAAATTTAAGTTGCCAATCGTTTAGGTGAATTCGATTAATATCAATTTACCTCTATTTCCTCCGTTCGAAACAGTTAAGGGGAATGTATACAGGCTGTTTCAATTAGACTCTTAACGTATAGACTATTCATGAAAAAAATAACGATGTTAATCGTCCTGGGCTTGCTTTGCTTAGATTTTTCCTCTTTTGGCCAGCAAAATACGCTGGTAAAGGCCGGACGTTTGCCGTTACTAGTAGGGGAGATGGTGCCTGATATAACCATTACCAATCTTCTCAATTATCCGTCAACTACTGCCGGCCTAGCCGACTTTTCCGACAAGTTGCTAATCCTGGACTTTTGGGCGACCTGGTGTTCTAGTTGCATAACAGCTATCCCCAAAAATGAAAACCTTAAAAGGGAGGTCGGCAACCAGTTGGAAATTGTCTCCATTACTAATGAGCCTGCATCGCTCATATTATCCTTTCTGAAAAAGAATAGTTTGGTCAAGGACCTGCGTCCGGTCATTGCCACCAACGATACATTATTTAGCAAGCTATTTCCTTTTCAATTTCTGCCGCACCTAGTTTGGATCTATAAAGGACGATATTTAGGGGCCACAGAAGCAGAATACCTTAATTCACTAAATGTAAAGCGTGTGTTGACTGGGCAGGATGTTATGCTGGACCGGAAGAAAGACATCCGCACCTTTAATCCTAAGGAGCCTTTGTTCGCGGTCGATAATCACCAGGCGCTTGCAGGCCTTCAGCCGCTCGTTCATTCGACCATTGGTACTTACATCGACGGACTTCCATTAAAGGCAGGAACCGTAATAGATACCCTACGGCACACCCGGCGCATGTACTTTATCAATACACCTGTTGTTAATCTTTATGCAGCCGCATTAGGAAGCCCGCTACCTTTTATTTCAAGCAGGCGTATTCTGGAGATACCCGATTTAAAGAAATTTGAATTTGTTAAAGGGGACCAACTCTATAAGGACTGGGCTAAGTTGAATTGTTATACCTGGGAAGGGACTGCCAGTAGTGAACTTCCTGCATCTATACTTTCCAGGGAACTTTTATCAAGCGTCGATCATCTCCTTGGATTCCATGGCCGGATCGAAAAGCGTAAAGTTTCCTGCCTCGTTATCAGATCTATTGACCCTAAAGCCGCCTCCAAATTTAAGGTACAGGATATCCAGTTTGCGAAAACCGGGGCAAGCGTTTATTTTCACTATATCAAACCGGAAGATCTGGTCTATCACCTTAACCAGCTAACTGATATGCCTTTCGTCATTGATGAAAGTCGGACAGCATTTTATTTCGATTTCAACGTCCGTAAAGAACCTCATGGTTCCCCTGAATGGGAGCAACTCCTGAAAGCTCAAGGGATCGAAGTTTCCAAAGAAGACCGGATGCTGGATGTTTTCGCGCTCACCGCCAATGCACCTATCAGAACTACTGAAAACAATGCTCAAACCTCACAACAACCTTAATCCATATGAAAAAACTTGTAATACTTATTTCTTTCTTACTCCTTTCTTACCTTTCCTATGCACAGACTTTTCGTGGAGTTATCGTCGATAGCCTAACTAACAAAGCAATTGCTGGCGTTCATATTCAATTGTTAAAGAACCATTCGTTTACAACTTCCGATTTAAATGGTCGCTTCATGATCACTGTCAGGTCAAGTCCGGACAGCGTTATGCTTGGTATGCACCGGTTTCCAGTCGATCAGGTAACCTAGTACTACAATTTCTTTACCCAGGTGAGGCACCAAATCAGCCGATGGTACATATTGACTGGCGTCATCATCTACAATGTCAAATGGATTACACATCGTAAAGCCAAGTAGTTCAATTTCGTCTATCGCATCCTCCAATGAATACTGGGTCAGCGGCGGCAGCTTATAATTGATAGGCTGCGTTTTGAAAAGTTGTTTCCCTAAATGCTGGTTCTTCATCTTGGTTTTCAGGAACGTCGCATGTCAGGAGAGTTCCTTTTTGTTCATTCCGGTAAAGCGCAGCGCCCCGATATTGATCAGCGTGTTTAGTGATTCCTCACCAATATTTGTCCGTTCAATAAAATCGGCTAGGTCCGCGTAAGGTCCGTTCAATGACCTTTCTTCCATAATGGTTTCTTTGAGTGTGTCATTCAACCCCTGGATATGCACCAATCCTGTAAATACATCCGTTCCCTGAATGCTGGTCAGGATCTGGCTATGGTTGATGCAAGGGAGGTGCACGGTAGCACCGGCTTTCTTTAGTTCATGGAAATAAAGTTCGGTAGAATAAAATCCGCCGAAATTATTGATAACACCCACCATGAATTCCATCGGGTAATAAGTTTTTAGGTATAAGGCCTGGTAACTTTCTACCGCAAAGCTGGCCGAATGTGCTTTACTGAACGAATAACCGCCAAAGCTCCGAATCTGCCGCCAAACTTCAGCGGTTACCTCTTCCGGCCGGCCTAAAGCTTTAGCCCCGGCAAAGAACTGATCCTCCAACCGCCTCATCTCTTTATCACCACGATACTTACCCGACATGGCCCTGCGTAAGATATCGGCCTCGGCCATATCTAACCCTGCATAATGGTGCGCGATCTTAATCACATCTTCCTGGTACACCATCACCCCGTAAGTTTCCTTTAAATGTTCTTCCAGCACGGGATGCAGGTACTTGAATTTTCCGGGGTTATTATAGCGCCAGATATATTCCTGCATCATACCGCTCGAGGAAACGCCCGGGCGAATAATGGAAGAAGCCGCTATCAGCGTAATGTAATTATCGCAGCGTAGCTTGGTGAGCAGTTGCCGCATGGCCGGCGATTCAATGTAAAAGCAACCAATGGTATCCGCCCGCTTGATCTGTTCTGCCAGCTTCGGATCGTTCAAAAACTTTTCAACGTCATGAATATCAATATCGACCCCGCGGTTCAGCTTCACCAGCCGGATGGTTTCCTTAATAGAACCCAGCCCGCGCTGGCTTAAAATATCCAGCTTATGCAGTCCCACCTTTTCTGCAGCGAACATATCCAGCTGCGAGGTCACAAAGCCTTTAGGCGGAATGTCTGTCGCGCAGTAGTTCCGCATCGGCTTTTCACTGATAAGCATCCCACCCGGATGAATAGACAGGTGATTCGGGAAATTCATTAGCCGCTGCCTATATTTTAAGATCAGCCGCTGGGCGCTGTCTTCCTGGAAAGTCGCATCCCGGTCACGAAGCAAACTATCCACTTCGGCTTTCGCCAGCCCAAATACTTTGCCGAGTTCCCTGACCACAGCTTTATGCTTAAAGGTAGTGTACATACCCAAAAGCGCCACATGGTCCTTTCCGTAGCTTTTAAATACATAATCAATGACCTCGTCCCGGTCGGTCCACGAGAAATCGATGTCAAAGTCGGGCGGTGAAGTCCGGTACTTATTAAGGAACCGCTCGAAATACAGGTCGAGCTTAATAGGATCGACATCTGTAATCTTTAAACAATAAGCTACAATGGAATTCGCCCCGCTTCCCCGGCCTACGTGCGGAAAGCCACGGCTCTGGGCGTATAATATGATATTGTAAGTGATCAGGAAATAGGCGTTAAATCCCAAATCGTGGATCACCTTCAGTTCTTTTCTGACCCTGCGCTCGGCTTCCTTGTTCTTGCTGCCGTACCGGTAACGCATGCCTTCCAGGGCCAGCTTTTCTAAAAATATTCGGTCATCCTCTCCACTGGCACTGTAATGCTTTTTATTTTTGTCGGTGTGGAACTCCAGTTCGACGCTACAGTCTTCCATCACCCATTCCGTGTTCTCAAGGATGAACGGATATAAATCAAAAGCTTTGGCTATTTTTTCCCTGGGTACAAAGCGCTCATGTTTGGGGGAGATGTGACCGGGTTCCTGTTTCGACAGGACTATATTCTCATCTATGGCCCTGAGTAACCGGTGTAGGTTATAATCCTCCCGTTTAAAGGTTACCGGATGACGAACGACGTATTTACCAACATGCTTTTCGGCTCCTTTGCCAAATAGCTTAGTTGCTTCTGCTGGTTGGACGCCGATCAGTTCATTATCGTAAAGACTTTCTGGATTTATACTCCCGAATGGGTAAATGATATAAAGGTTCTTGGTCAGCTCAGGCCTCCCGGGAAAAGGCAACTTGAGTTCCAGGTGCGTGGAAAGGAAATGGTTCAATTCAGCAAAACCCTCCGTATTTCTGGCTAACAGGATATATTGAAACCGGTTTTTTTCGTCACGGATTTCCGTACCCAGTACCGGCTTGATGCCTTTTTCCTTACAGCACTCTGCGAAGTCCCACATATCACAGGTGTTATTGATATTGGTTAAAGCCATGGTTTTGTGGCCCAGCATAGCCGCATGGCTCACCAGTTCCTCTGCACTATAGGTGCCATACCTGAAGCTGAAGTAGGTTTTACAATTAAGGAACATGCCTTAGCGGTTTAATAAGGTAACTGCCCGGGTGATCTTGCCCGCACCATAACGCATTTTAATATTGTCCATCGCATTATTCAGGCTGATGATCTTATGACTGTCCTCAAATAAATTGATCTGGTAAGTGCCCGGCACCAGATGCGTAAAGCGAATACCCAGTAACCGGATGAGTAACCGACGGTCATAGAGTTTGGCGAACAATTCTTTGGCGATAGGTAGCAGCATATGGTCACTATTGGTATAGGCAATGGTTTGCTGCTTAGTCACCGTATCAAAGTTGGTATACCGGAGTTTTACCGTAATGCAGCCGGTCAGAAGACCCTTGCTGCGTAAATCGAAGGAGATTTTTTCCGTCATCCGTACAAGTTCACTGTGCAGGAACTGCATGTTGATGGTATCCTGCTCGAACGTGTTTTCTGTACTGATACTTTTTTGTTCGGAGTACTGAATGATCGGAGATTCATCAATCCCATTCGCCCTTCTGGACAATTCGATCCCGTTCTTACCAAACATCGTTTCCATATAGGGGAGAGGTACTTCACTAAGCAGCTTGATGGTTTCGATCCCTTTTTTGCGCAATGCGTAAGCTGTCTGGTCGCCAACCATCGGTAATTTTTCCACCGGCTTGGGTGCCAGGAACCCTTTTTCAAGGCCATAACCGATCTCTAATTGCCCATTGGGTTTGGCATCATTCGTCGCTACTTTGCTGATGAGTTTATTGGAAGCCAGGCCGAAGGATACCGGGAGCCCTGTTTGGTCCATAATATAATGGCGAAGTTCCGTACTAAATTTGAGGCAACCGAAATGCGTATCCATTCCGCTCATATCAACGTAGAACTCATCGATACTGGCTTTTTCATATTTAGGCGTATTATCAGCAATGATTTCGGTGATCATACGCGAATACATACTGTAACGTTCAAAATCGCCCCGGATAATCAGTAGCTGCGGGCAAAGTTTTTTAGCCAGTTTCATGGACATGCCCGATCGTACTCCGAATACCCTGGCTTCATAACTGCAGGTTGTAATGATGCCCCGGTCACCCGTACCGCCCACCGCAAGTGGGATGCCGTTAAGGCGGGAGTCACGTAACTGTTCTACACTTACAAAGAAAGAATCCATATCCAGATGCACGATTTTTCGTTCCATATACTTGCTTTTTAAATTTTTACCGCTACTTTTGATACCAATGGTATCATTTTATTGATACTAATAGTATCGAAAGCAAATGGAAAAACCAAAAATCTTTTGGGCAACTAATATTAAGTTCCTCAGGGAGAGGAAGAAAATGAGCCAGGAAAAGTTAGCAGATGAGCTGGGCTTTACCCGCGTAAAACTAAATGCGCTGGAAAGTGCCGCGACTAAAAATCCTTCCATTGAGGACCTTATAACGGTCGCCACTTATTTCCGTTTAGCTATCGATACTTTTTTAAAGGTGAACCTTGCAAAGATCACTGAACTCAAACTCCGCGAGCTGGAAGCAGGCAATGATGTTTTTGTGTCCGGTGGAAAACTCAGAGTGGTGGCAATAACCGTTAACGCTAATAATAAAGAAAACATTGAGTTTGTGCCCATCAAGGCCAAAGCCGGTTACCTTATAGGTTACAATGACCCGGAATATATCACGACCCTGCCTAAATTCACCATGCCGCACCTGCCGGAAAACCGCACCTACCGGATGTTCCCAACAGAAGGGGATAGTATGCTGCCCATCCCGGAGAACTGCCTGGTCATCACTGAATATTCTAGCGATTGGCGGGAACTAAAAGACACCGCCTGCATTGTGGTCATGGGAAGCGAGCAAAGTTTCCTTTTTAAGATGGTAACCAGCCGGGAAGACAAATTGCTGTTGCACTCGCTCAACCCGGTCTACGAAGACAAAGAAGTCTTTGCGGGCGATGTGCTGGAAATCTGGAAATACCATAGCCATATTACCGATGTCATCCCATCATCGGAAACGATGATGCAGGAACTGCTGCGCAGCGTAAACGAAATCAAAAAAGATGTAAAAACACTAATTGACTAAGAGATGAAAAGACCAGCCTTAAAATCTGAGGAAACGTTCGCTATTGAAAGTCATAACGGCATATTCTCAATGATCAAAGTTATACCCTTATCTGCGGATATAGACGGTCCATTTGTTTATGATCTGTTTCAGAACGACATTGGCTTTTTTTATAGCCGTGAGACTGCACAGGATTTGACGCCTTCCAATATGCGCTCAAATGACCGCTCAAAGGCAGATTACCTGGGTCAAATACTGTTTGACCAACATGGGTATTGGATCTATGATGGAAATCATCTTGATATTTCAGAACAGGAGCAATTAGCAGAGTTTATTGCCAGTTTCAATGCGCATCAGGCCATGAACAACCACAAAGACGACGAACTACGTTACTTATAATCCCTCTTTTGCTATGGAAGAAATAGTGATCACCCACCACGAAAATTATGATCTGCTCACCTGCCTTAAAAGAAAGCTGGAGATACAGGTTATTCACACGGAAAAGATTCCTGAAAGCGTACCCGAATGGTGTTTGTTAGCCTATGGTCGCTACCATACCGGTCCTCATCCGGTCTATCCAATGAATGTCGAATTTATAACCGGATTCGGTGTAATTGATCCGGAAAAAATTGAATATGAGCCTTACTTCAGGCATCAATTGATTCGTTATGCCATTGATTACTGGGCCTTTCACGAATTTAAGCGGGAGTTTGATGACGTGACTTATTCAATAGGGTATCAGCAAGCGTTCATTGATTCGATGTCGCTTGATCCTGCGAAGATGACGCCCGAGCTCAGACTCTATTGTTCGCGGGATATTTCGGAGGAACCTCTGGATTTCTATACATGGAAAGCAAAGCATTTACCGGTGATGCTGAATTAGGTACTGAAGCCATGCACCGCTGTGATGGCTTAACCGCTTTGGAAAGTGATACGACTTTGCAAGTCGTGACCCGCACCAATCCTTGGAAGAGTAGTCGATGAAAGATGACTGGAATCGCTAACCACCCTGGCTTTAAATCCAAAATATTATAACACTACACTTAACCCATTGTTATTACAAGCTCGTAACTTCAAATATGATGAGAATAAAACCGATCAGCGTTTTGCTGAAAGAATCGACCGAAGATGGAGAAAATACCTTGAGGAGATCCCTTGGCCCGGTCAATCTGATCCTGATAGGTATTGGCATTATTATCGGTGCCGGCCTGTTTTCGCTTACCGGCATCGCCGCAGGACAACATTCCGGACCGGCGGTAACCATTTCATTTATCATTGCTGCGGTGGGCTGTACCTTTGCTGCACTTTGCTATGCCGAATTTTCGGCCATGATACCGGTAGCCGGTAGTGCTTATACCTATTCTTACGCAACTTTGGGGGAACTTTTCGCCTGGATCATCGGCTGGGACCTCGTACTGGAGTATTCGGTAGGGGCAGCCACGGTTGCTATCAGCTGGTCACAGTATTTAACTAAATTCCTTTCGTGGTTCCACCTTTACCTTCCCCCGCAACTGACCTTGTCACCCTTTGAAACGGCTAAGTCTGCAGGCGGTGATGTTGTTCATGGCATAATCAACCTACCGGCGGCATTAATTGTGGTACTGATCACCAGTATCATTATCCGGGGTACTAAAGGATCGGCACTGATCAATGCACTCATTGTAACGCTTAAGGTAGGTGTGGTACTGGTATTTATAGCCGTGGGATGGTCTTATATCAACCCACAAAACTACCATCCTTACATTCCTCAAAATACAGGTACCTGGGGTGAATATGGCTGGTCTGGTGTACTCAGGGGCGCCGGGTTGGTCTTCTTTGTGTTTATCGGTTTTGATGCGGTTTCCACTGCTGCCCAGGAAGCTAAGAACCCGCAGCGGAATATGCCTATAGGTATTATAGGTTCGCTGGTTGTTTGTACTATTCTGTTTATCCTTTTTGCACACGTTATGACCGGCATGGCTAATTATAAAGAATTTATTGGTTCTGCGGCTCCGGTGGCGATTGCTATTGAGAAAACGCATTATCCCTGGCTAAGTAAAGCGGTAGTACTGGCTATCCTGATCGGATATACATCCGTTATCTTAGTAGATCTGCTCGGCCAGTCCAGGGTGTTTTTTTCCATGTCTAAAGACGGATTGCTACCTAAAGTGTTTTCTGAAGTACATCCACGCTTTAGGACGCCCTGGAAATCGAACATCGTGTTGTGCGCCTTTATCGCCCTCTTTGCTGCCTTTGTACCTATCAGGGTAGTCGGTGAGATGACCAGCATCGGTACTTTACTGGCTTTTGTGATGGTGTGTGCCGGTATACTGATCTTACGCAAGAAGCAACCGGATGCTATACGCCCGTTCAGAACTCCCTGGGTGCCGCTGATCCCGGTTTTAGGTATTTTAACCTGTCTGGCCATGATGGCTTTCTTACCCGGGGATACCTGGCTGCGGTTATTTATATGGCTGGTTCTGGGATTGGCATTCTACTTTTTTTACGGAAGAAAGCACAGCAAATTAAATGCAGAAGTGAACAATGTAAATTTAACTCCTGAAACGGGAGCAGACGAATAATTGATGGAACAATTGACCCTATTTCCTGAAACTGGATTTAGCAAAGGATTGCCCGAAGAGTTGCTGGAATATTATCCCGGACTGATCAGCGCGAACGATGGGAATCTGTTATTGGAAACTTTGATTCGCAAAACGCCCTGGAAACAGCAGTTGAAGAGGATCTATGACCAGGAAGTGATTACTCCACGCTTAACTGCCTGGTATGGCGACCCGGAAACCTATGACTACCAGTCGCTGGGTAAAAGCCGGCCGCATCCCTGGACCGAAGAACTGCTGCGGGTCAAAGCACTGGTTGAGCTCTTGCCGGAGTGACGTTTAACAGCGTCCTTTTGAACTATTACCGGGACGGCAATGATTCGGTCGCATGGCACTCGGACAAAGAAGAATTGCTGGGTAAGCGGCCGGTGATCGCCTCGGTGAGCATGGGGCAGGTGCGCAGCTTTGACATCCGGAATAAGGATGACCATAGGCAGAAGTATTCAGTCCGGCTCGAGCATGGTTCCTTCCTGCTAATGAAAGCCGGCCTGCAGGAGCAGTGGGAGCACCGGATCGCTAAGTCGGGCAGAGCAATGCGGCCAAGGGTCAACTTAACTTTTCGTGTTGTCAAATAATCCCATTTTTGCTATGATGATCACCCATTACGATTTCCTCGCCATGAACGAGGCACAGCAGTATGAAGCAGTCTGGAAGGGTACCTTTTTGGGTGACCGGAGGGAAGGCGGCCTTTGGGTCCAGTGTTACAGCCTGGAAAGCTTCTATGTCGAAATCTATTATGACTCGAATGCTAATCGTTTAGATCGTATCCGTTCTTTCACTAAAATCGATCAACTTACACCTTATCTTTGATCGGGTAATTAAGATTATGAGAACACTCAGCCTTGCAGTATGTTAATATTTTTATGGCAAGGATATTCATTACCGGCTCGGCCGATGGATTAGGACGGATGGCAGCCCAAATACTAATAGGGCAGGGACACAATGTGGTGCTGCATGCCCGCAATAGAAAGCGTGGCGAAGATGCAATGGATGCGGTTCCGGGAGCAGAATCGGTCCTCCATGCAGATTTGTCGGTCATCGAAGAAATGAAAAAGCTGGCTGCTGATGTGAATGCTTTAGGCAAATTTGATGCAGTCATCCATAATGCCGCCTTGGGCTATCAAGAGCAGGGACGCGGTAACACGCCGGACGGCCTGCCACCGGTCTTTGCCATAAATAGCCTGGCACCTTTTGTCCTGACTTGTCTAATCAACCCACCAAAGCGCCTGATTTATATGAGCTCAGGTTTGCATACTCAGGGTGATGCCAGCCTGAGGGACCTTTCCTGGAATGACCGAAAATGGAGTGGTTATGCGGCTTATGCGGATTCGAAATTGCATGACTTGATCTTGACTTTTACGGTAGCCCGCCATTGGCCAAACGTGCTATCCAATGCGGTAGAGCCGGGCTGGGTAGCCACCAAGATGGGTGGGCCCAATGCTCCGGACAACCTCGAAAAGGGAGCGGAGACCCAGGCTTGGCTGGCGGTAAGCGAGGATGCGGCAGCGCTGGTCAGCGGACGCTACTTTTATCATCAGCGGGAAAAAAGCTTTTTGAAGGATGCCGCAGATGTGGAAACGCAGCAGCGATTTTTAGCTGAATGCGAAGCAGTCAGCGGGGTAAAATTTCCGGTTAACCCTTAAATGCCATGCCTTCAACCGATATCAGCCGGATCACCTATGAACCAGAAACCTTGCTGCTCAGGATCACCTACAATTCAGGTGTCGGCTACTGCTATAAGGAGGTGCCGGAAAAAGTTTATAAAGAACTGAAGGCCTCGCTGGTCAAAGGACGCTACTTGCGGCACTTTATTAAAGGGAAGTGTGCTTATGAAAAGTGCTGACCTGATAAGGCTTACCCCACGGAAAGTTGTTAAGCAAACTAATTGCATTCGTTTCTTGTTGTACTTTAACCAATAAACATCACTATGGATAACAAACAAAATGTTGGAAATCCTGATAGAAGCAGGATCAACGTACACGAAGAATACGAATTAAACGACTGGTCGAAAAAGTTCGGCGTTAGCCATGACGAATTGAAAGCAGCTGTTAAAGCTGTAGGTACCGAGGCCCAGGATGTAGAGGAATACTTTAAAAAGAAATAAGCACCCATGAGCCTGGAGGATTACAACAAAAAGCGGGACTTCTCTAAAACGCAAGAACCCAAAGCAGGAAGAAGTAAGGACAAGGACCATTTAATGTTCGTTGTCCAGAAACATGATGCCTCCAGGCTGCATTATGATTTCCGGCTGGAAATGGACGGGGTCCTGGTCAGCTGGGCGGTCCCCAAAGGCCCGATGACCGATCCCACGGTCAAGCACCTGGCCATGAAAGTGGAGGACCATCCTTTTGACTACCGTAACTTTGAGGGTATTATCCCCGAAGGTGAATACGGCGGCGGCACGGTGATCGTTTGGGATCAGGGTACCTATGAGCCTATCGAAGAGATTAAAGGCAAGAAGGCGCAGGAAAAGCACTTGCTTAAACAAATGCAATCCGGTTCACTCAAGATCAAGCTGCATGGTGAAAAACTCAATGGCGAGTTTGCGCTGGTAAAAACCCATGGAATGGGAGAGAATGCCTGGCTGCTGATCAAGCATAAGGATGAGTTCGCTGTTAAAGCAGACATCACCAAAAAGGATAAATCCGTACTGTCGGGCAAAACCATTGAACAAATGGAAAAGACCAGTGGAAAGGTCTGGCAGCATGGACATGAAGAAGAAGTAGAAAAGCCTGAGGAAAGCAGTAAAAAAAAAGCCCCGGAAAAAGCGGTTGAAAATTTGACCGGCGGTACAGAGAGCCTGGAACCCAAAGGGATTTCCATTGATCGCCTATTGGAAAATGCGCCCGAATCGCCCATTCCTGCCCGCATCAAACCCATGAAAGCGACACTGGTGGATAAGCCTTTTGATGATCCGAACTGGCTTTATGAGATCAAGTGGGACGGTTACCGGGCATTGGCCAGGGTCAGCACCACCGGGGCGGAACTGATCTCCCGCAACAATATCGCCTTCACCAAGTATTATCCGATCATTGACCTGCTGGGGAAATGGAACACTGATGCGCTGATAGACGGCGAAGTGGTCGTGATCAATGACAAAGGAATCTCGGACTTTGGTGCCCTGCAGAACTGGAAAAGCGAAGCGGACGGACACCTGGTCTATTATGTGTTCGATATCTTGTGGTACCAGGGCAAAAACCTGATGGAACTGCCGCTGGTCCAGCGGCAGGCTATTTTGAAAGAAATCCTGCCGACGGACGATGACCGGATCCGGCAAAGCCAGTCCTTCGCCACCAGCGGCATCGAATTCTTTGATGCGGCTTCCCGGATCGGATTGGAAGGTATTATGGCCAAAAAAGCGGATAGCACCTATTCCTCAGACCTGCGATCCAAAGAGTGGCTAAAGGTTAAAGTGCAGCGCAGGCAGGAAGTGGTCATCGCAGGCTTTACCCGGAACGAAGGCACCACCAAACCATTTAGCGCTTTGGTACTGGGAGTCTACGATAACGGCAAACTGCGGCTTGCCGGCAAGGTAGGCACCGGCTTTAACACCAAGACGCAAAAGGAAATGATGGCGCAGTTTACGCCGCTCATCACCGATCAATTTCCCTTTGATATTGTACCCACTGCCGAACGTGCATCCGGCTTTCGCCCTTCCGATCTGGGAGAGAACCTGCAATGGCTCAAACCGGAGCTGGTCTGCGAGGTGAACTTCGCGGAGGTGACCGAAGACGGTATTTTCCGTCAGGCATCTTTCAAAGGCATGCGTACGGATAAGAAAGCCAGGGAAGTGATACTGGAGGTGCCGCAGGATACGCAAAAGACGGTGGAAACTGTCGAAGAAGAAATGCGTCCGCCACGCGAGGCGGTCAAGCCGCCCGGGAGCAAGGAGCGCCGCACGCTACTAAATCCCAATGACGAAACGCAGGTCAAAAAGATCTGCGGGCACGAACTGAAGTTCACGAACCTGAGCAAGGTGTACTGGCCGGAAGATGGCGTGACCAAACGGGATATGTTCAATTATTATTACCGGGTGGCTGAATTTATCCTGCCTTACCTTTTGGACCGGCCGATGTCGCTGAACCGGTTTCCGGGCGGTATCCATGGTCCGAGCTTTTACCAGAAAGATGTGAGGGGCAAATCACCGGAATGGATCACCAAGACCTTTCCGTATACCACCAGCGAAGGGGAATATAAGGAATACCTCGTAGGCTCGGACGAATCTTACCTACTCTGGATGGCGTCGCTAGGCTGTATCGAGATGAATCCCTGGTTCAGCCGGGTGCAATCCCCGGATTGCCCGGATTTCTGCGTCATTGACCTCGACCCGGACAAGAATACTTTTGATCAGGTGATCCAGGCAGCGCAGAAAGTGAAAGAACTTTTGGATGCCATAGATGTGCCCTGTTACCCGAAAACCTCCGGTTCCACCGGGATGCATATTTATATTCCCTTGCACGGGCAGTATAGCTACGATCAGTCGCAACTGTTTGCCAAGATCATTGTAACGCAGGTGCATCACGAGCTGAAAGAGTTCACCAGTCTGGAGCGCAAGATCAAGGACCGGGGCGGTAAGATGTACTTGGACTTCTTACAGAACCGGCCCGGGGCTACCATAGCCGGCGCTTATTCGCTCAGGCCCAAACCCGGTGCCACGGTTTCTATGCCTTTGCATTGGGACGAGGTTAAACCCGGTCTAACCATGAGGGATTTCACCATTTTTAATGCAATAGATCGCCTAAAGGAAACGGGCGACCTTTTCAAAGGTGTTCTTGGCCAGGGAATCGACTTGGTAAGCACGATACAAAAAGCAAAGTTAGTTTTTACGGATTAACCTTTGTGAAGTGCTTATCTCATGCCACAATAGATGTGGACATCGTTAGCTTTGTATTACCCCGCTTGATCATTCGCCGGCAGTGGCTTATTTTGGATTGAAATTCTGCTCATTGGTTCATGTTGCAAATGAATTTGTATAGCTTAGATCACCACATTTTTAAAGTGTTATAAAATGAACGTTACTGTTCATATGAATTAATCGAAACATCACTTCTTAGTTTTGGTCTACCTGAATACTCTGAGAAGAGCAGCTGAAACACTAATCCGTTTCTGAATAAAGGAGCTAAACTTATTTGAAAACATAAATTACTTGGCAAGCTGTTTCAATTTATAATGTAAGTCCATAACCTTCTTACGGTCTTCATAGTCCAAGCTTTCACTCAAAATTAGTGAACCTAAAAATTTTAAATCATCGTCGTTAAAATTTTCATTGCTAACGTGGCTTTCAACATTTTGGGAAATACCAGATTTCAGCAATTTAATGACAACCGCTTGTACGTTATCTACTATTGCCCAATCCTTCTCTATATAAATATCGGTTGTCTTGTGTCCATCGTCTACATGATTTAAGGCCTGAGCTATGTGGTCTTTATTTAGTTTGCACACATTATACGCCAAATTTGCAAAGGTATGCCTTGCCCAATAAAACGTAATCTCTTTTAAACCTGTAATTTCCCTAAGCACTTCAAAACCTTTACTCAAAGCTTTATCTAACCCTTTGTAATTTGCGTACCTTCCTTTAAATGTTCCTCCGTATTTATCAATCAATAAACCTGCTTCCGGTATGATTCTAATGCTAATGAATGCATTGTCTTGCCTTTTTCCTGATGTCTTTGATCGGTTATATTCTATTCTTGTCTGACAGTTTAATTCTAAATAATTATAAAAGTCTACTGCGTTCATTCCGCATAAATAAAAACTCAGCATAAAAAGATCCCTTGCAAGCTCTGCTCTGCTATTAGGCTGGCATTCACAGTCACGCAATGCAATAAGTTTTTCTAAGTTAAGGTTTCGTTTTTTTGTAGGAGGCGGCTTTACCATTTTGTAATTGGTAAAAGGGTAGTGGCTTATTTTGATGATACCCAAATCACTATTGTTATAAGTCTTCCTAGCTTCGTTGAAGATGGTCCTCAGATCTCTTGTATAATTATAAATGCTTTGGTCACAAAGCCCTTTTTTAATAACTGTGACTTCCGTTTGGAATTGATTTAATCGGGTGACTGCGCGTGTGGTTCTTAAATACCGTTCATACAATCTGAGGAATTGGGAGGTAATATCCTTTATGGAAACAGAATCACGTTTAAAGTAATCCACGAGGCTATTTCTTACAGTCGTAAAATTTGCGGCACTAACAGTTCTTTTGAGTTCTTTCATTTGGGCAATCAAATGGTCGCAGAATTTGATGAAATCAATGTCCTCATTTAATCCGACAAGGTAGTTTTTAAGGGACTCAGCAGTGAAGTTTTGAAGTTTTCCTTCTAGTTTGGTGATCTCTTCTCGGTAGGAATCTACAAGTTTGGTGACCCCTTTTTTTATGAAAGGATCTTTAATCATCAATTCCTTGGTCAATTGCTTATCGGTCAAAAAATATTCTGTATCTATATACCTTTTCTCACCTCGGTGATAAATTCTAATTTTAATATTATAAGAACCATCTGCTTTTTGATGGTGTTTATAAACCTTAGGGCTAACGGTAGACATGCCAAAATTTTTTGGACGCAAAAACTCTGTGACGTATTTGTGACGTTTTTACGTTAAATTAATCAAAAAAACATGTAAATCTTGACGAAACGACGGCTGTCGAAGGAAGATAAGCAAGCACTCAAAAGTGCTTTTTTTTACAAAAAAAGCGCCTTATTAATGTCTAAAGGCGCTTTTTTGAAAAGTGATCCCATCAGGATTCGAACCTGAGACCTACTGATTAGAAATCAGTTGCTCTATCCAGCTGAGCTATGGGACCATCACAAAATAGGAGTAGAAACTACTGCTTTTTCGCGGTGCAAATATGTGAATTTTGGTTGATATCGGCAAACACAATTTGTGTATTGTTTAAAATGGCGTTAAGTGGTTATATTTGTACAGGTTCAACGTACACTTTTATGGCTTACATCAGTCAGTTATACATTTACCCTGTTAAATCATTAGGTGGCATTGCGCTTCAACAAGCGCAGGTAACCAGCCGTGGATTACAATACGATAGGCGATGGATGCTGATTGATGAGAATAATCATTTCCTTTCGCAACGCAAGTATCCTCAAATGGCGCTGTTTGATGTCAGTATTCAGGAGGAGGGTTTAAAGATTAAGCACAGACCTTCTCAGGAGTCTACGCTGATCCCTTATCAACCGCAAACTAATATTGATGTGGAAGTTGACGTGTGGGACAGCTTATGTACCGGTACTTATGTAAGCTGTGAGGTTGATGAGTGGTTTACCAGGTTGTTAAATATAAACTGCCGTTTAATATACATGACGGATAACAGCATGCGGCAAGTTGATGAGCGATACGCCGGTCCTGATCACATCACCTCTTTTTCAGATGGGTATCCTATATTGCTTACCAGTGAGGCTTCCTTAGCTGATTTGAATAGCAGGCTTGCTGCTCCGGTTAATATGAGTCGTTTTCGCCCCAACATAGTCATAAGCAATACCGATCCTTACCTGGAAGACCGTATGCAACATTTTGAACTTGGCAGCATCAGTTTTTATGGCGTAAAACCCTGCGCGCGTTGCGTAATGATAGGTGTTAACCCGCTAACGGCTGATACGGATACCGAGCCCTTGAAAACTCTGGCCAGCTATCGTAAAGGCAACAATAAAGTTTACTTCGGTCAAAATTTAATTCATAATGGCGAAGGGGTAATTAAGGTTGGTGACGAAGTGGTTATTAAGCAAATAGGAGAGGCTCTGGTATTTTAAGCTTAACAACCGCACACCGGAACTACATCTTTAAAAAATTTTAAATATCATAACGAACCAACTTGCATCTTTAAGGTTAATACAACATGATAAACACTTTTGAAATAGATATTCCAAGAAAAGATCATCCGATGGCTGTTATAGTAAAACGCCGGGATGAAACAGATAACGCTAACATTTTTGACCTATATTACTGCGATGAGCTTTGCGGATGCATGTTCCAAAACGAAAACAGTATATGGATCTATGAACCTCATGCCCATGCAGCGTTATTGCTCAATGCTGAAGAAATACAGCACCTGGGTAAAGCAATTGCCGAGCATTCTTACAATAGTTAATAGTTTATCAAAGTTTGGTCATACTAAATTATAGCTAAACTAAATAATAAAATGTTTCGTAATTGATGGTATGACTAAGTTAAAAGCTATATTACTATTTACGATTTGTGTTTTAACGTTAAATGTTAAAGCACAAACTGCTAAATCGGCAGCTACCGAAAAAGCCACTTTTGGCATGGGCTGCTTTTGGTGTACAGAGGCAATTTTTCAGCGTATAAAAGGCGTAACTAAGGTGCAATCGGGCTATGAGGGTGGTACGGTTAAAAATCCAAGTTATGCTGATGTTTGTACGGGAAACACCGGGCATGCCGAAGTTTTAGAGATTACATACCAGCCGGGTATTGTTTCTTACAAAGAGTTATTAGAGATTTTTTGGAAAATGCATGATCCCACAACACTTAACAGGCAGGGGGCCGATGAGGGTACGCAATACCGTTCGGTGATATTTTATCACACCAGTCAACAAAAAGCCTTGGCTGAAGCGTACAAAACCGAACTGAATCGTCAAAAGGTATATCCTAACCCTATAGTAACAGCTATTGAACCTGCCGCTAAGTTTTATGTAGCCGAAAATTATCATCAAAACTATTTTGCGCTTAATGGACGCGAACCGTACTGCCGAATGGTAATACAGCCCAAAGTGGATAAACTTGAAAAAGTTTTCAAGCAGAAACTTAAGCCATAATCAAAATAACTCCCTTCAATTTCCATATTCGCATAATAGCGTTAATTAATTTAAGCTATTATGCGATATTTAAAAAATATTCTAAACAAAAACATCATTTTCGATATATCTTTATTGTATCATGATCAACGAAATTGAGCGGCTTAGTGCTGTAAACCGTTTTAAAAAATTAGACGCCGGCATCAAAAAAGATTTAAACGAACTGGTAAATCTTGTAGCAGAAATATGTAACGTGCCGTTAGCACTTATAACGCTCATTGACGAAAAAACGCAATGGTTTAAAGCCAGTGTTGGGACAGGTGAGGTTAAAAGTAATGAGCGTGAACTTTCTTTTTGCCGGGAGACTATCCTGCAAAATGACCTGTTGGTTGTGAACGACCCGGAACTGGATGAGCGTTTTGCGAATTTACCCATTGTAAAAGGCGACCCGCGTATTAAATTTTATGCCGGTGCACCATTAATTACGTATGATGGTTACCCTGTGGGCACTTTGTGTATACTGCATGTGCAGCCGGTACAACTTACCGAAAATCAGCTAAATGCTATAAGGATATTATCCAAACAGGTTTTAAACCTTATTGAGCTCAACTGGAGTATGCAAACCCTCATGGAGCAAAACCTGAATACACTTCATCAAAACAAGTTGCTTGAAGAATCGGAGGTTAACCTTAAAGCGATATTTGACAGTTCGAACGATATCCATTTGCTAATTGACCGCAATATGCAGGTTTTAGCATTTAATAAAACAGCATACAACTATATATTTACTAAGTATAAAAAGGAACTAAGGCCGGGCGTACATTTGCTAAATGTAACCAACCAAACCTTTGCCGATATGACGGCGAGTTTGATAGAAAGAGCCTTTGAAGGTGAGACAGTAAAGGCCGAGTGGCTGGTAAACCCCGAAGAGAATTTGAAACGCTGGATGGAAATTATATTTGAACCTGTTACCGGGACTTTAGATAATATAATTGGTGTAGCTATAAAAGCTGGAGATATTACGCAAAGGAAAACGGATGCAGAGCGAAAAGATTTGGAAAATGCAGCTTTGCAAAGCATAGCAACCATTCAGTTACATGAATTACGCCGCCCTGTTGCCTCTTTAATGGGTTTAATGAATGTGCTTAAAATGGATGAAGGCTATGCACAAAACAGCTTTTATCCTATGATGGAGGCCACTATTAACGAGTTGGATACTAAAATGAAAGAGATTGTACACGAATCGGAAAAAACAATTGGATCCGGTGTACATGAAAGCTAAAATATATAACGGATGCCGCACCAGGGTATTTCTTCGGTAAGCATATTAATAAACTTATTTATCATTTGTGCTTTAAGCTGGTATTGATACCTGATGTTTATACCACCATAGCTGCTGCGCTTGGTTTCTTGTATAGCGGGCAGCCAAAGTAATTCTTCGGCCTGTGGGTTAATTTGCAGGTTAACTAAATGCTGTTGCTCGTTGTGTGTTAAAAATATCACTTCGCATTTCATTTGCTGTTTTACAGCCGGGCTAACTGCAGCATTTAACTGCTTAAACAATTCCCGGTAATCGTCTTCCCAGTCACGCTCGGCACCACGTACTTTATCATAAACAATTACCGGTGAAAAGTTAACGTGCACCTCGTAACCGGCTTCATAAAAGTCGTTAATAGCCTGTAGCCTTTTCTCTATGCTATCGGTACGTACATCCACCAAGCGGCTAACTTCTGCCGGCATCAAACTAAACCTAATTCGGAGCTTACGCTGCGGGTTTAAGTCTAGCATCTTGCGGTTAACAAACTTGGTTGCAAAGGTTGCTTTGGCTTTAGGGTGTTTGATGTAGAATTTAAACACATCGGCAATACCCGGAGATATATCATAATCGATAGCAATGTCGGAGTTGCAGCCCATATCATAAGTATAATATGTGGGGTCAGTTTGGTTAGATGCCTTTGGCCAGGGGAGTGCCTGAACATGCTTATCTATCTTTGCCATCATCTCATCTACATTGGTAAATATGGTAATGGGATTTATCTTCTTATGCCTGTCCACATAACAATAGGTACAGCCGCCAAAGCAGCCGTTTGCCAAACTGGGCGCTATATAATCCGAACTTCTTCCGCTCGGTTTAATGTCCAGGGTTTTTAAGCGACCTAATACCAATAAGTCCGACTTTGCCTTATAATGCGGAATGTCTTCAATTTCTGTTAGCTTATTGTGCTGCTTAATGGGTATTTGTGTAGCATCCGGATACTGTGCGGTCACTTGTTTACCTCGCTCGTTCAAGGCATCGGCAGTGTAAAGTATTTGCTTTGGATTAAACTCAGGCATATTGGTATTAAAGCAAGTAGTGTGTAATAACCATGCCAAATCCTGACTTTTAAAACCTTAACATATCGGTATTGTCAAATGTATAGCAAGGTTACAAAGCTGTCATTTCGAATGGTAACAGGAAATCTTTTCAAAATTGCAAGTGGTCAATATAACAGTTTAAAAAGATCTCTCACTAAAGTTCAATTGTGACAGTACTATTTTGTTTTATGTATAGTCATCATGTACATATAAAGCATTTATTGTAATATATTTTTGCAAGTTTTGGTGTGGATTATAAAACAGATAATATGAAGTTAACCTTTACTAAAATTGCATTTTTACTATCGGCATTGGTATCAGCTTCAGCTGCAAACGCCCAAAAAATTCAGGACGGCAAGTTATGGCTCAACGAAGATGGCAGTAACTATTTTAAAGTAACGCTGATTTCACAAGTATGGGTACGTAATACCGATATGAACCCTGGTACTACTATTAACGGCTATGCAAAGAATAATTATACCGATATAGGCATACGCCGAGCAAGGCTACAGGCATATGGTCAAATTGCCGACCGCATATTTATCTACAGCCAAATAGGTATGAACAATTTCAACTTCCTTTCTGACCGTAAAGCAGGTTTTTTTATTCATGACATTACGGGGGAGTACGAGGTAGCTAAAACCAAGTTTTCTTTAGGTGCGGGCTTAACTGCCTGGAACGGCTTGAGCCGCTTTGCTGCGCCATCAGTAGGAAGTATATTAGGCTTGGATGCACCTTTGTTTGAGCAAACCACTAACGATGTTACCGACCAGTTTTTGAGGAAGTTGAGTATATATGCAAAAGGTAAGTTTGGCAAGTTAGATTATCGTTTAGTAATGAGCAGTCCCATGGCGGTCCAAAAGTCTAACGGGTACTCGGCTACATTAACCAACTATTCTAATTACTCGGCTATGCCGGCAAAAATGCAATGGCAGGGCTATTTTCAGTGGCAGTTTATAGATCAGGAAACCAATATTACGCCTTATGCTACCGGCACCTACCTGGGCACAAAAAAGGTATTTAATATAGGAGCCGGCTTTCAGTACCAGCCCAATGCCATGTGGCGTAAAGGCGCATCTATTACCGATACTATTACATCGCCCTTGCGTCATTTTGCGGTAGATGCTTTTTACGATGCGCCTCTAAATAAATCTACGGGTACCGCCATCAGCGCTTACGCTACTTATATGCACTTGGATCATGGTCCTGGTTACATCCGTAATCAAGCTACCATGAACCCAGCTAATGGCAGTAATATGCCTGGAGTATTAAATGGAGGCGGTAACGGTTATCCCTCGTTTGGTAACGGCAATTTGATATACGGACAGGTAGGTTACAAGTTTAAAAACAACTTAATAGGCAGCACCACCTTAATGCCATATGCAAGCTTGCAGCATGCCAGCTACGATAGGTTAGCCACTAAAATGAACTATTGGGAATTAGGCGCCAGCTGGCTGTTGAAAGGTCACACATCAAAACTCACTTTTGCTTATCAAAACAGGCCCATCTATGAAACAATATCAGCAGGTAGCAAAGCCGTTCAAACCGAGCGCAAAAGCGGCTTTGTGTTGCAATACCAGGTATTTTTAAATTGATACTTTTTGGATAAATGACATATAGACATCAATACAAGCGTCTATAATAATTGGGGGTTGTAAGTCTGAGCTAGTCGAAAACGTGGTAACGTATAAAAAGTCTTCAACAAGCTCAGACGATGGTCAGAGTCAACACACTCTTGCAAGCTCAGTACGTTTAAAAACAATTACCCTCAAAGCACTTTTGCCAGTCGTTTACCTTAAAGTTGTAATTCAAAATAGCCGGTACATTAACACTATAAATAGTTTTCCATTCCTTCAACTCATCAACAAAATGGGGCTGAGGCAAACCTGCATTTAAAGATGCTTGTGTGTAGAACCAGCTCTTATGCGGATGATGTGGTGAGCAGGCATTAAACGTATGGCCAAATGCCTGTTGATTTAAGATAGCTTGAGTTAAACCAATGCAATCGTCCAGGTGTACAAGGTTTACAGGTGCTTGTCCGTTAGGAATGTTTTGCTTACCGGCAAAAAACCTGCCCGGGTTCCTGCGTGGACCAACCAATCCGCCAAAACGAATGATGGCGGTTTTAAAGTCAGTTTGGTTTCTAAATAACTCTTCAGCCTCATATAGTATTTTGGCCGAGGTGGTATCAGGTTCAAACACGCTTTGTTCATTTAGAAGTGTATTATTATCCGGGTAAACTCCGGTAGAACTAACGTATATAATCCTTCTTATATCATGTTTTATTATATTGGATATAACAGTCTGTAATTTAGCTATGTAGCTATCTCCATCTCCAATTTTTAATTTAGGGGGAATGCTGATAATAAGCGTATCACATTTAAAAAAATCTTCATTGAAGGTTGAGCCATCGCCCGACAATTGTACAACAAAGGGATTCAATCCGGCGGCAGCAAGTTCAGGGAGTCGCTCTGCTGATGTAGTAGAACCATTAACCTTAACATCCTGCGCAACCAATGCTTTTCCTAAAGCCAGCCCGTACCAACCACAACCTAAAATACTGATCATTCGGCTAAGTTAAAAAGTATAAAATAACGCAGGTCATGTTTGAATTCAAAATATAATTATATAAAATGGGATTAAGTAAACGTTATAAATATGAACGGCTGAAAGCCGCGTTTAACTATATATACTTTGAAGAATATTTTATTTTTTGGCGACAGCCTTACCGCCGGTTATGGCTTGATGAACTCATCGCTTGAATCGTTCCCGGCACTGATACAAGCTGATATTATCGCAGGAAAACTACCATACCAAGTTATTAATGCTGGTGTTAGCGGTGAAACTACCGCAGGCGGTTTGGCTCGCATCGATCGGTTGCTTCATCAGCCAATTGATATCTTTGTACTGGAACTGGGCGCAAATGACATTTTGCGGGGCATACCGCCGCAAACCACTGCCGCTAATTTACAGGCAATCGTAGATAAGGTAAAAGCTAAATTTCCACAGGCTAAAATGGTGCTGTTGGGCATGGAACTGCCCGCCTGGATTCCGGGTGCATTTGCAGGAGCATTTAGGGCTGTATTCTCACAAGTAGCAAGATCAAATCAAATGACCTTTGTGCCTTTCTTGTTAGACGGTGTCGCCGGTGTAGCACACCTCAACCTACGCGACGGATTGCATCCAACCGCGGCGGGTTATAAAATAATAGCCGGTGAATTTTGGCCGGTTATCAAGCCATTATCAGAGATAGGGTAGGGTGATTGCAACCCGAGGTTGTGATCAGGTTGATGCTGTTTCAAATTTGACGACCCATTACACCTATTCAAAATACCGCATGGGGCACTCTAAGAAAATCTATTTTTTGAAAGAAAATGCAACTTTTTAAAAGAATATGTAATTTTATGAAATAAAAAAGGGAGATTATTCTCCCCTTTTTAAACCAAATTTTTCTATCTTACTATATAGGTGACTTCGTTGAATATCAATATCATCTGCTGTTTTAGATACGTTCCAGTTGTTCTTTTCTAACTTAAACTTGATATATTCGCGTTCAGCGTAATCTTTATATTCCTGAAAGTTTTTAAACTGCTCATAATCGGTTTGAGGAGCCGCAGCAACACCAGCAACTGCAACAGGTGCCGGAGATGATGGATTAGCGAAAGCCTTAACGTCACCATCGGTTATCGTCTTGTCGCTCAGGATAATAAGCCTTTCAATCATGTTGCGTAGTTCGCGAATGTTACCTGTCCAAGGTAGTGCTTTTAAGGCATCCAAAGCAGCATCACTGATCTTTTTGGTAGGCATGCCATACTCATTACAAATCTCATCTAAAAAGCTCTGAGCCAGTAACGGAATATCGTCTCTACGATCGATAAGTGGTGGTACGTGTATTAATATTACGCTTAACCGGTGGTACAAATCCATCCGGAAATTACCGTCTTCAATCTCCTTTAAAAGGTCTTTGTTGGTTGCCGCTACTACACGTACATCCACTTCAATTTCCTTTTCGCCGCCTACACGAGTAATACGGCTTTCTTGCAATGCACGCAATACTTTAGCTTGCGCTGAGTGGCTCATGTCGCCAATTTCATCCAAAAACAAAGTGCCGCCATTAGCCGACTCGAACTTACCTATACGCTGTTTTACAGCTGAGGTAAACGAACCCTTTTCGTGGCCAAACAACTCGCTTTCAATTAATTCTGATGGGATAGCCGCACAGTTAACTTCGATTAAAGGTGCGTTAGAACGGCTTGATTTCTCATGTAACCAACGAGCTACCAGTTCTTTACCACTACCGTTAGCACCGGTTACCAAAACTCTTGCTTCGGTAGGGCCTACGCGTTCTATAGTATCTTTGATTTTTAAAATGCCTTGCGAGTTACCAAGTATAGGGCGAACTTTAGATACCTTACGCTTTAATACTTTGGCTTCAGTAACCAGGCTACCGCGGTCTAATGCATTACGTACTGTAATTAAAAGGCGGTTAAGGTCAGGTGGTTTTGATATGAAATCAAAAGCGCCTTTTTTGCTGGCCTCTACGGCAGTTTCCACCGTACCATGACCAGAGATCATTATAAATGGCAGGTCGGGTTTAATGGCTAAACCTTCGGTAAGTACTTCCATACCATCCATGCGGTTCATCTTTATGTCGCACAGTACCAGATCAAAATCATTTTTTTGTATAAGCTGAAGGCCGTCTACACCATTGTCAACGTCTTCAACTACGTAGTCTTCATATTCCAATATCTCGCGCAATGTATTGCGTATTGCGCGTTCATCGTCAATAATTAAAATTTTAGCCATGTTTCTCTAAAAGGGTGGTAATGATATTAGCGTGCTAATATAGGTATTTGTATAGTAAAATAAACACTTTTCAATTAATTTGAAAATAATTTAACCCTTTCTGCATAGCAAAAAGGGTTAAATACAGCAACAAAACTGTAAGCCGGGTTCTGTGCTGCCTAGCGGCAGTTTCTATCATTAATCTGATCCGTTTATCACTAAACGGCTTAAGCGACCTACCCGTCCTGACGATGCTGCTTGCACAACATACAAAAGCGAGCCGCTCTCATTTCAGGACCTATTTGGTCTTTCAACTCCTGAGGTTTACCGCAAGTATAGTTACCTATACAAGCCGTGAGCTCTTACCTCACGTTTTCACCCTTACCTCAATAAATTAAGGCGGTATATTCTCTGTGGCACTGGCTGTCGCCCGCTGTGAGGCGCCTTCCCGTTAGGAAGCAGGATGCTCTGTGTTGCCCGGACTTTCCTCCGCCCAACCTAAACTGGGCAGCGATAGAACATTTTGCTTGAGGCAAAGATAGGGGTTTAGTTGATTGATTTAATATACGGTAGTTGATTAGTTGAAAAACCAGAAACTAAGAAAGCCGGTGTCCACTTAATTAATCAACCAATCAACCAATCATTCAACTACTCACACTTCCCCAACTCGCCGTTAACTTGCTCCACATTATGTAAACCCATCTTATTACCGAATGAATTTTGAACATAAGTAAGCACTTGTGCTATTTCGATAGGGGCTAAGCCCGACGCCGGCATTTGGCCGTTGTAGGCTTTGCCATTAACCAAAATGGGCAATTGAAGCCCGTTTTCAATGTAACAGGCCAGTTTTTCACGATTCTTTTTCAGGTATTCCAAATCGGTTAATGGCGGGATTAACGCGGCTAAACCCTCGCCTTGTGCACCGTGGCAGTTTTGGCAACGGGTTTTGTACAGTTCTTGGCCCGAAGTATAATAACGCATGTATTCAATCTCGCTTTCGCTTTGGCACGAGTAGGCAAGTGCGGCTATCACCACCAGCAGTAGGGCAATTATCTTGTACTTCATTGGGCAATAGCATTTTCAGGTTCAGCTTGCAAGGTCTTAACGTCTGCAATTAATTTGGCCACTTCATCGGCATTAGTGCCATCATAGGTACCACGGATGCGTTTTTGCTTGTCTATTAGTATAAAATAGCCAGCATGTACGAAACCTCCAGGGGCACTTTTATCTTCTTTTACTGCTGTTAAATAACTTTCAGCCAGTTTGTAGGTGGCTTCCTTATTACCCTGTAAAAACCACCAATTGTCGCCCGATATACCCAGGTTATCCGCATATTTTTTCAACACCGGTACACTATCATGCCCGGGATCTATACTGTGCGAAATGATCTTCACATTGCCGTTGTTTTTAAACTCCTTATACACGTTTAGCATGTTGCGGTGCATAATAGGGCATATAGAGGGGCAACTTGTAAAAAAGAAATCGGCCACATAAATACTGCCATCCAGCGACTTACGGTTGATTTGTTTACCATATTGGTTTACAAAACTGAAGTCGGGAATGGTTTGATATACGGTGTCGGTTACAATTTTGCCGTCTACAGTTTTCGTCACCGGTTCACGGTTGCCGTATATAGGTAAGATGCTGTTGCTTCGGTTATTAGATGTGCAGGAACTCCATAGGAGTAAACTGAAAATACTTATGGCTAATAGTCTCATTTTTTGTGTGTAGAGATGAATTTTTCGGATTGTTCGATTGCAGAATTCAACCTGTCGTTTACATCAGCAACTTTTTTATGCTGATCGTTCAGATATTCCATGATCTGCTCGTGCGATTTGCCGGTATTATCAGCATTAAACTGGTGCATCCAGTCTTCCATGGCTTCGTCGGCCGTAGATAAATCGCTGACAACCTTGTTGATATCAGTATTTTTCAGGTTGCTGTTGGCTTTGGAAAGGCTATCGAGTAGCATCTTGCCCTTAATAGCTTGTTCGCTTTTGGCCATGGCTTCGTCATGTATTTTAATCACTTGTTCGAGCGCATCCTTCTCTTGCTTCTTGCTATCGGTGCAAGCAGTTAACAGCAAAAAAGCTGTCGATATTATTGCATATAATTTCATTTTCTTTCAGATTCTTTCAAATAATTAGATATTTATTCATCCTCCACTTCCACCAGGTCCATACCGCATTTGGGGCAGGTGCCGGGCTTTTCCAACTTTACATCGGGGTGCATGGTGCAGGTATAAGTAGTTTTTTGCTGACCGGCCGGAGCCGTTACTTTGGTTTTATTTGATGTTGATGGGGTGCATGCTGCTAAGGTCACCATCAAACAAAAGATGCTTAATTTTTTCATGTTATTTGTTTTTAATAAAGGCAGCAATACCGAACAAAGATACTATTAATACCCCCGCCGCAGCCAGCATGCTTACAATGTCTCTCACGTTTTTGCCGGCCCAGGCCATGCCAAAATACTTGTGCAGAAATATGAACGATAAACCCTCCGCGCGATCTAACCCGGCAACTTTAGTAGCCAGTTTGGCCGAGGTGGTTTCAATGAACCAGTCTTCCTGGTTAGGATAGCTTATCCTGACAACCGGCAGGCGTTTGTTAATAAAACCATAATCGTTTGTAAACTGCTTAACCGGCTCTGTGCCTATGGGTTTAACGGTTTCGTTCGCTTTGTTATTGCGATAGAAGTCACTCAAATATGATGCAAAGCTGGCGTCGCCGTTGATTAATTCGTTACCTGTAAATGCATCATAGTAATGAATTAGCTTTTTAACATCCTGCACCTGGTAGTAAACCCGCTTATTGAATTTCACTATGCCAATACGCTTAATTAAGCTATCGGCAATAATCAATTTTAAGTTGCTCGCCTGCAGTTCGGTTCGGGTGATAATCTGTTCATACGCTTTTAAAGACGGTTGCACATTTCGCAGCTTCATCCACAAGTGAAAGCCGCCGCTAACCACAAAGGTGAGCATTACAAAAGAAACGATTAAACCTAGCTGCCGGTGAAAGCGGTGAACAAAGCGTTTATCTTCACGACCGTCTGCTTTTTGCTTTTGTCTTATTTGCTTAAACCTATTCCACAGGAGGCCATAAATTATAACGCCCGACAGTAGAGAAAAGAACATTACTGTAATTACTATGAGCAGCACCACAATCCTAAACGTCTCACCACCCGTATCAGCCAAAAACTGCCAGTTATGGAACTGCTTAAATACCCACAAAAACGTTTTACGGAAGTGGTTATTGAAAGTGCCTAAGCGGCTTTGGCTGGTTTCAACATATATGTCCATACCATCGGGCCGGTCAAAACTCACTTTCCAAACCGGAAGCAAACGGTTGATAGGCTGGTAGTTTCCATCGAAGCTATTTTGTAACTGTATACTTTTGATGGATGAAACACTATCCTGTGTAAAGTAGCGGGCCAGGTAAATGGCATATTGCCTGTCGCCGTTTGGCAGTAAAGTGCCATTTAACGCCGAGTAATAGCTATAGGTGCTGTCTGTTTTAAGTAGCTGGTAATAGGTTTGCTTATTGAAATTGACCAAACCAAAATTGCGTAGCCGCCCCACATGGTTTAGATCCATTACATGCTGTACGGTTAGCTTTGGTGCCATTTTCTCTTGTGTTAGCGGCTTAAACACTTCCTGCGGAATAAACGGCCTGAACCAGTTAGACATAAACGGGTGGCAAAGCCCGCTTATGGTCCAAAATATAACCGGTATCAAACTTAAGAGTCCTAGCACCCGGTGCCATTTATAAAAGTTTCTACGGGCGGTTTTTTGCGGTGTCTTAACTTCCATCTTTAAAATTTAGAGAATGAATAACTGACACCCAGTGTATAGGTGCGGGGGGGGGCAGCAGTATAAGTGTCGCCATACTGGTTACTAATTACGGTAGATGCATACAGTTGATTGGTCACATTCATTACATTGAACCAAATGCCTGCACCTTTTAATACCTGCTTAAAATCGTATCCTAAACGCAGGTTAAAAATATCGTACCCACTGTAGCTTTTGGTATTAGCCGGATTGGTAAAGTACTCATTAATATGCTGCCACTCAGGCGCTATCCTGAAACCGGGAGCGAACACAGGTTTGTACGTAATTTCGCTGTTAGCAATCCATGCAGGTGCATTAGCCATGCGTTTATTATTATATAGAATGGTACGGGTTTGTCCGTTGCTGCTAATCACTTCGCTATAATCCTTGTAAGTGTGGCGTGCATTGGTGCCACTGAATCTAAAGGCTAATTGCTGTACAGGTAAGTAAGTGATGGTGTATTCAATACCCCGGTGACGGGTTGCTCCCGCATTTTGATTTTGCGTAGTGTTATCGGGCAGCAGTTGACTAATGATCTCGTTGCGACCTTCGAGGTTATACAAACTAATTTCGGTATAGAGTTTACTGTTAAGCGCTGTAAACCAGCCACCCACTTCGTAGTTATTGAAAGTAGCCTGCTTTAAAGGTATTTGCTGGCGCGAACTGAACAGGTCGCCGGTTTCGGGTGGTTGGAAACCTACGCTGTAGTTGGCGTATAGGCCCTTGTGGTTACCAAAATTGTAAGTTAGACCCAGCTTAGGTGCTACAATATCAAAGTCGTTGGTTTGCTGCTGCTTGTACTTAGTATTGGTAGATGGCAAGCCGTTGTGGAAGTTGTAATGAACCCTATCGTACCGTAAACCCATTACTATGCGTAAGGGCTCAATCGGCTTAATTTCATATTGGGCATACGCTGCAGTATTAAATAGTTTAATTCGGTAATCATCTATATAGGTCCCCGAATTGGTAAAGCTGGTATAGTAATTTCGGGCTACATCTTTTTGGATGCTTAAAAACTGTGCATAGTATGAACTTGGACTGTTATCCATATAAACACCGGCTATTAACCGCGAATGCAAGAAATCGAAGTCAACCCGGTGCTGAGCCAAAAGGCCGTAGCTTTGAAAACTTTGATCGTTCACTTGTCCGTTAGAGCTTTGGTACTGGCCTGTTGCATTGCGCACATCTGATATAAAATAGCTGGGCAGTTGTGCTGTTGAATTGTTGCGATAAAACAACGTTACAAAAGTGTTGCTATGATCGTTCCAGCTATGTTCTAAACGCGTGCTAGCCCTAAATGCTTTTACCTTACGATAAGTGAAACGCTGGTTACTACCATAGCTACGGCTGTAAAAGCGGGTACTATCTAAACTGCCCGGTGTTTGGGTGTTTAGGTAATTGTAAGTGGCAGATGTAATTAAACGGGTTACCGAATTGAAATCGTAAGTGGCTTTGAAGTTGGCCGAATACTTATCAAAGTCCGAATAATCCTGCCAGCTGTCTTTTTGATGGGCAACATAACCACCGGTATACAGACCGAACTTGCCTTTGGTAAAACCACCATTGGCATCCACACGGCGGTATTTATAATTATCGCCTTGTAGCTGAACCCGGCCTGAATAGCCCGATGGCGGATTTTGAGTAATGAAATTGACAGCGCCCCCAATAGAGTTACTGCCATATAGTGACGAAGCAGGGCCTTTGATCACCTCAATATCTTTTACCCCGTTCATGTTAATTTCGTACAAGGAGTTATGATTGAAGATCCCGGTCGGGCGTATTGGCAGTCCGTCTTCCATATACAAGTATAGCGCATTATAGGTAATAGGCTGACGGATAGCCATGGTGTGCTGCTCGTTACCTAAGTTAACCATGTATACGCCGGCCACTTTATTAAGCAGTTGGTATAACGCAGTAGCTTTCGTATCCTGGATTTGCACGGAGTTAATTTTGCTGATAGCTATTGGCGCACTCTGCCTGGATTGTCCTTCGCGACTGGCAGAAATAACCACGGGCTGCAAATCAACCGATGAAGGAGAGAGACTAATGTTTAGCATGCTGTTATGAGTAGTGATATCGATCAACTGCGTACTATAACCCATCATAGTCATACTGATTTGGCTAGTAAAAGGAATAGTAAACCTTCCTTTTCTATCAGTTATAGTTCCGCCTTTGTTAAGTTGCGAACCGTTGGCCGAACTTATGGTTACGCCGGGCAAGGGTTCGTGAGTAATGGCGTCTACCACTGTGCCTTCTATAGTGCTTTGAGCAGATAAAGAAAATGGAAGAATGAAATATAGAAAGAGTAATAAAAATTTTCGCATAAATATTTATAAGGCATTGCTGCCTGTTAGGGTTGAATAATTTGTGGGGATACAAGTGTATTGATGGGAGGCATTTCTATATTACCGCCGCCGCTCTAATGGCGCCGAGCGAAAGCAAATCCAAAAACACGTCATTGCGAGGTACGAAGCAACAACTGTACGTCAGGTAGCCGACGAGATATACAAGCACAAATTGCTACGCTATCGCACGTAACAACAGGTGTTGCACTCAGTCATCAATAAACTTGTAAGAAAAAGGGGAAATTAAGAAACCCGCGGAGGACGTAGGAGAGACTGGCTAACTTGCTGAGGCTGCATGCCGCGGTAAGGTTCAGAAATTTTCTGTAACAGTTGCGCGTGAAACTCAAAGGTAAAACTCACCGGAAAACACGCATCCTGAAAAAGGCTTTTTTCAATTTGGCGCTCAGCGCTGCGTTCTTTTTCTTCGGCCTGTTTTACTTTTTTCATTAAGTAACAGCGTCCTTTACAGTTAAGCCAGGGTTTGTCACGATTTTCGCAAAGCTTTGCTGCAATGTACTTTTGGTTCACTTCAAAGCCTGCGTAGATGAACAGCCGCGTGAAATTGGCCGATATCATCAAACAGATTAGCGTTAAGGCTATAAAGCTTTTAAACATTGCTGCAAAACTAACACATAGGCAGCAAAAGCCCTAAATTATTTTAGGAGTTTTGTTCCCTTATATAAAATATATAATCGGTTGATGGCAGCTTTTCCAGTCCGGCTTGTTTCAACATCAAACCAATTTGAGCTCGGTGGTGCGTGCCATGGTTTACAATATGGGTTAAAATATTGACCAGGCTGTTCTGAAATTGCTCTCCTTTAGAGTTATTATAGGTAACACTACGATAGATGTTTTCATTATTCAAAGTAGCCAGAAAATCGTTCCAGGCAACATGATTTTCTTCAATAATATATTTAAACTGGACGGCTTGCCAATCGGGCCAAATGGAGCTACCGGGCAACTGTATTTCTGTACAGCGCGATAGCCATATCTGTTGTGCACCTAATAGGTGTGCCATTAATTTAACTGCATTTTGCGGCTTCCCGGCTTCGAAAATAGCTTCTAAAATTTGCAAATTTGCATAACGGTCGTAACGGAACAGGTTGAAGAAGTGATCTTTCATTTGCGGTTATAGAATGATGCCGTAAATATATCAACAGCTAATGAAAATTAAACAAGCCGATTTTCTTATCTACCTTATTAAGTGTGTGCTGGGTACCATCATTGGTTTTACCATTTACCGGAGCTATCCACAAGTAGGTCAGTGGTGCCTGCTTTCTATTATATTGGTATTAGCACCCGACCGTAAAGATGCTTTCACATTGGCTACTAACCGCATTAAAGCAAATTTGGTAGGTGCAAGCATAGGGTTAGTGCTGGTGTTTGTGCATTCCATTAATTTAGTAATGATTTGCATTGGCGTTGTTGCAGCTATTATTATTTGTGAGGTACTTTCATTACAGGTGGCCACGCGCACAGCTGTTGTTGCGCTCCTCATAGTAACCATGCATAAAAAAGGCGAATACTTTTGGGATGTTGCTTTGGAGCGTGCCATGGGCGTAGTTGGTGGTTGTATAATTGGCGTACTTATAACTTACATTTTTCATATTGCCATTTTAAAGTACAGGCGTAAGGCGGGTAGGGATGCATCGATATAGTTCTGTACGTGAATTTTAATTATTTCAAACTGAATATTAGCTATAAAGTGGCATAAACAGTACTTTAGCCCCTACAAACAAGTTTTTATGCGGATGTTTATAATACATCCATTTTATATTTTTTATCAGCATGTTCTCACCAGCCCATATAGCCCGGTTTAACAACCTGGAAACGCCTTTTTACTATTACGATTTAAATTTATTGCAGCAAACCCTCAATGCTTGTAAAGATGCAGCTGCCGAGTACAATTACCATGTGCATTACGCCTTAAAGGCTAACTTTAATCCGAAAGTTTTGCAGGCAGTACAAGCGGTAGGCTTCGGAGCCGATTGCGTGAGTGGCAATGAAGTATTAGCTGCCGTAGAGCATGGGTTTGAAAATAATAAGATTGTATTTGCAGGCGTTGGTAAAAGCGACCGCGAGATCAACGCCGCGCTGGATGCCAACATCTATTGTTTCAACGTAGAGTCGGTGCAGGAGCTGGAGGTGATCAATGAACTGGCCGCTGCTAAAGGCAAAACTGCCCGGGTGGCTATCCGCATTAATCCTAACGTTGATGCACATACGCATCATTATATTACCACAGGGCTTGAAGAAAACAAGTTTGGAATTAACACCTGGCAGCTGGACGATGTGATTGGTACTTTAAAAGCATGCCCTAATCTGGAATTTACTGGGATTCACTTTCATGTGGGTTCGCAAATTACCAACCTGGACGTATTTAAAAAGTTGTGCACTCGTGTAAATGAATTGCACGATTGGTTCGATCAGCAGCAAATGCCAATTAAAGTATTAAATGTTGGTGGTGGCTTGGGCGTAGATTATTATAATCCGGATACTAACGCTCTGGCCGACTTTAAAAGCTATTTCAAAATATTTAAAGATAACCTTACTGTTAAAGCTGGCCAGGAAGTTCATTTTGAATTGGGCCGGGTATTGGTAGCGCAATGTGCTTCGCTCATTTCGCGCGTGCTGTATGTTAAAAATGGGCAAAAAAAGAACTTCCTGATATTGGATGCCGGTATGACTGAGCTCATTCGCCCTATGCTATATCAGGCTTATCATCATTTACAAAACATAAGCAAGCAAAGTGAGCAATCTGCTACCGTTAATTACGATGTTGTTGGCCCTATATGCGAAAGTACTGATTGCTTCCGTACCGATGTTGCCTTGCCCGAATCGTTTCGTGGCGATCTGATAGCTATACGTACTGCGGGTGCTTATGGCGAGGTAATGGCATCAGGCTATAACTTGCGCACGCGGGTACAAAGTATTTATTCTGAACAAGAGCAACTACAGAGCATATAACATAACAGCGGCTTAACCATAATTTCATATGGGAACTGTAGCTTGGTACTAATCAAAAGCTACAGCGTTATGAAAGCATTACACATAATTAAAGACCTGCTGGTAAATTTAAAAGAATGGTTTATGTTGAGCAGTTTAAAGTCGTCTTTTATTCATTAATGTATAATTGCAACTTTTCTTACCGTTATCCATTTAATTTGAACAATTTGGCCTGCGCTTAGTTCGGGTATTATAGATGGATATTGATAAAACGGGTGCCGTGTTCAACCGGCACATATTTGGCGATGATTTTTATTGGGGCGTTTCTACTGCCGCATTTCAAACCGAAGGTTCATGCGATTCCGATGGTGCGGGGCAGTCGATTTGGGATACGTTCACTCAAAAAAAAGGTAAAGTTCACCTAAACCAAAATGCCTTTACAGCTTGCGATTTCTATAAGCGCTACCAAGAGGATATAGACCTGATTAAGCAACTAAATATTCCTAATTTTCGCTTTTCTATAGCCTGGACGCGTATTTTACCCGCCGGTACAGGCGAAGTCAACCAGGCTGGCATCGGTTATTATAACCGTGTAATTGACTACTGCCTGCAACAAGGTGTTGAACCCTGGCTCACTATTTATCATTGGGATTTGCCACAAGCGCTTGAGTTACAAGGCGGTTGGACAAACCGCGATGTAATTGGCTGGTTTACTAACTTTGTAGGCGTATGTGCCAAAGCCTTTGGCGATCGTGTAAAGCATTGGATGGTTATGAATGAGCCCGCCGTGTTTACCGGTGCAGGCTATTTTTTAGGCTTCCACGCTCCGGGCCGTACCGGTTTAAAGAACTTTTTACCCGCCGTACACCACGTAACGCTCAGCATAGCAGAAGGTGCCCGTACGCTTCGAACCATATTGCCCAATGCCGAAATTGGCAATACTTTTTCCTGCTCGCACATTGAACCTTATAGCACTAAGCCAAATGATGTGGCCGCAGCTAAACGTGCCGATGTGCTGATTAATCGGTTATTTATAGAACCCTTACTGGGATTGGGTTATCCCATGGCCGATTTGCCGGTGCTCAAGAAGTTGGAAAAGTATTTTCAGCCTGGCGATGAAGAAAAGCTTGCCTTTGATTTTGACTTTATCGGTCTTCAAAACTATACGCGCGAAATTGTAAAGTATTCGTTGTTCACCCCTTATGTAAGCGCAAAATTGGTGGAGGCTAAAACCCGTAACGTGCCTTTAACTGAAATGGGCTGGGAAGTTTACCCACAAGCCATGTACGAGATCATTAAAAAGTATAGCGCCTACCCACAAATTAAAAATATTTATATTACCGAAAACGGTTCGGCCTTCAAAGATACAGTGAAAGATGGTAAGGTTGAAGATTTGCAGCGCACACAATATCTTCATGATAATTTACAGCAAATTTTAACCGCCAAACAGGAGGGTAGCCCCGTTAACGGCTATTTTGTATGGACACTGACCGATAATTTTGAATGGGCCGAAGGCTATCGTCCGCGTTTCGGTTTGGTTCACATCGATTTTGACACCCAGCAGCGAACTATAAAAGATTCAGGGCATTGGTTTCAGGAATTTTTAAAATAGCATGTTTCGTAAGCTATACTGTCCTGATGGCTCGCTGAAATTTAATTCAGTATTTCCTGTATATTTACGTTTAATTACGGTCAACCAATTATGATTAAAGTAGGCTTGCATGGCGCCGAGTTTTTTGCGCGGCATGGATATTATAAAGAAGAGCAGATTTTAGGCAACTACTTCATTGTAGACATTGAAGCCTCTTTCGAGCCACAAAACACCTCTATAAATGATGATCTTAATAATACGCTGAACTACGAACGCCTGTACCAGATAGCTGCCGAACAAATGGAGCATCCGCAGAAATTGCTGGAAACAGTTGCACAAACTATAGCTGATAACACTTTGCAATTATTTCCTTACATCGCAAAACTGCAGGTAACAGTTAAAAAACTGAACCCGCCACTTAAAGGGAAGGTTGCAGCTTCAAGTGTAACAATTAACGTAAATGGTTAATTGGTATTGGTAATTAAACCGGGTTCATCGTATTCTATCATCCGTTGTCTTTCCCGTTGTGGTATAGGTACCGATTTGTAGTTCTTATAATCGTAGCTAATGCAAACCGATTTTCCGGTAGTGCAAATCTCTTCTCCTTCGGGGGTAATTTTTACCAACACATATATTACGTCAAAACTGCTGTTGCCTATGCGTGAGGTACGCAAGTAGCAAGCAATAGTGTCTTCAACGGTTAAAGGTTTTAGATAATTAATCTCCGAACGTCCCAAAATTACACCGCAGTTATTCCAATCCCATTCTACAATTTCTTTCCAATAGCTTAAGCGGGCGATCTCAAAAAAACTTAAATAAATAGTATTGCTTACATTTCCGTAAGCATCTATATCTGAAAAGCGGATGGGAATTATAGTTTTATATCGGTAGTTCTCTAAATTTTCAGTCATTATACGTCAAGTTGTCGTGTTGAAAAAACTAAAAGCGACACAATGGCGCTTAATCTCAAGAAAAATTCTGTTGGTACAGGCCTTGATATGATTACAACGAAAATAACTTAAAAAAACTTTTTGGAGGATATAAAAATGACTTTAGTAAAATTTAACAACGGACAAAGAAAACAAATGGTAAGCCCACGCTTAGTAGATGTATTCGATTCAATTTTTAATGAACAGCACGCAAATGCTACCACAGCTTTAAGAACACCAGCAGTAAACGTTGCCGAATCTGAAAACGGATTTGATATTGAGTTAGCTGCACCAGGTTTAAAGAAAGAAGATTTCAAAATTAACCTGGATAAAAACTTGTTGACCGTATCGGCAGAAGTTAAAAAAGAAGAGGCCGCCGAAGTGAAAAAGTATAACAAGAAAGAGTTTAGCTTTAATTCTTTCAGCAGAACATTTACTTTACCGGAAACTGTAGATTATACAAAAATAGAAGCCGAATACACAGACGGTATCTTGAAATTAACCATAGCCAAAAAAGAAGAAGCTAAAATACAAGCCCGCGAAATTACGATTAAGTAATTATAAAGACTGTTTTCAATAAGTTGAGTGTTGGTTTAGTTTGATTGGCCGCCCCGGTAAAACGAGGCGGCTTTTTTTGTGTCTGAACCGGGATTTTAAGAATTAAGGAACGAACAGAATTCTTTGTACAATATAATATGAATTCTGGTGATTCCACAAATTCTTAAAATTTCGGTTCAGCATTTAGTTCCTCATATTAATATACTGTAAAGGCTGACCGAAGTCTTCTCCGCGGCAAAGGCTAATTACGGCTTGCAGGTCATCTATTTTTTTGGCTTGCACACGTACCTGGTCGTCCATAATGCTGGCTTGTACTTTTAGGCCGCTGTCTTTAATTTTCTTCACTACTTTTTTAGCCGCTTCTTTATCCAGGCCTTCTTTAATGGCAATCTCTTTACGGATCATATTACCCGATGCATATTGCTCTTCACCAAAATCTAAGGCCTTAGGGTCAAGTTGCTGTTTAACCAAGCGGCTAATAATAGCATCCTGAATGGCTTTCAGGCGCATATCATCTTCAGTCACTACGGTGAGCACATTGGTTTTTTTATCCAGTTCAATAGTGCTTTTCGATCCGTTGAAATCATAACGGTTCAAAATATCTTTTTTGGCGGTGTTTATGGCGTTATCCAGTGTTTGTCCGTCTATTTTACTTACTATATCAAAAGTAGGCATAGGGAAATTTATATTAGTTTATATTGCAAAGGTATGGGCTGGCTTAAAGTTTTAATGAAAACATACTAAAATAATTTAAGTTAATATTATCTTAACATCTAAATGAGCAGTTTTGCATACACACTTGCATTGCTTGGCAATGTTTACCTATGGCTACTAAAACAATCCCTTTAATTAACCGCGAAATAAGCTGGCTGTATTTTAACGACCGGGTTTTACAAGAAGCAGCCGATATTACCGTACCGTTAATTGACCGGGTAAAATTCTTAGCTATATTTTCATCTAACCTCGATGAGTTTTACCGGGTAAGGGTAGCCACCTTAACAAGGCTGGCCAACCTTAACGAAAAATCAAAGGCGCTGCTTGGATATAATCCTAAAAAGATACTCAACCAGATAAAAACGCTGGTAGTAAAGCAGGAAAAAAAATTTCATAACCTGTACGAAAATATTATTGTAAAAGAACTGGCTGAAGAAAGGATCTTTATCCTGAATGAAAAGCAACTGAATGTGGCGCGTGGTAGCTTTGTTAAAAAACACTTTCGCGAGAGGCTTTTGTCAACCCTGGTACCCGTTATGCTGGATGACACCATGCCCATGCCCGAACTGCAAGACCGGGCCATTTATTTTTTTGTAAAGCTCACCAAAGGAAAAAAAACCCGACTGGCGCTAATCGAACTTCCCGGCAACTTGTCTCGCTTTTTGGTATTGCCTGAAACCAATCAACTGAAATACATTATTCTGGTTGATGATATTATACGCTACAGTTTAGAGGATATTTTCTTCATTTTTGAGTATGATAGCATGGAAGCTTATTCCATACAACTCACACGTGATGCTGAACTGGACCTGGATAAAGAAGTAAGCGAAAAATTTATTGATGCTCTCTCTAAAAGTTTGCAAAAGCGGAGGAAAGGCAAGCCCATGCGTTTACTATATGATGCTGATATGCCAGCCGATATGGTTAGCCACCTCATGATTAAATATAACATGGGGGCCGAAAATTTAATACCTGGTAACCGCTACCACAAGTTTAAAGATTTTATTGATTTCCCTAATGTTGGTGGCCCCGAGTTGGAATACAATCGTGTAAAAACTTTGCCTGTTGATGGTTTATCGTTCGGTAAAAGTTTAATGGGATTAATAGCACAAAAAGATTATCTCATTAGCACTCCATACCAATCTTTCGATTACGTTATCCACTTTTTACGTGAGGCGGCTATCGACCCAAAAGTGGTAGAAATTAACATTTCGGTTTACCGGCTGGCAAAAGATTCACGGGTGATACATGCGCTAATTAATGCTGCTAAAAACGGTAAAAAGGTAAACTGCCTGATAGAACTGCGCGCTCGTTTTGATGAACAGAACAATATTCATTGGACCCGCAAGCTCGAAGATGAAGGCATTAAGGTGCTTCATGGTATACCGGGTTATAAAGTGCACGCCAAAATTTGTATGGTAACGCGTATGGAAAAAGGCAAGCCTGCTTATTATGCTTGTCTTTCTACCGGTAATTACAATGAAAAAACTGCGCAGATCTACGCCGATCATACGCTATTGACGGCAAATAAGAAGATCACTGATGATTTAGTGCATTTGTTCAGGGCTATCAATAAAAATACATTGCCCAAGGGCATGAAGCATTTAATTGTTTCGCCAATTGACTCGAGACCGGCCATTTACAAGATGATTGATACCGAGATTAAAAATGCGGAAACAGGCAAGCCGGCATATATGGTATTGAAAATGAATAGTTTGGCCGACGAACAATTAATTTCTAAGTTATATGATGCCAGCAACGCTGGGGTGAAAATTCAGCTGATTATTAGAGGGATGTGCTGCCTGGTGGCGGGTGTAGAAGGTTTTAGCAAAAACATCAAGGTAGTTAGTATTGTTGATAAGTACCTGGAGCATGCCCGGATACATATTTTTGCAAACGGTGGTAAGGAACTGATTTACCTAACATCGGCCGATTTTATGACCCGGAATATTGACAATCGTGTAGAAGCTGGTTTCCCTATATATGATCCTGATTTAAAGAAACAGATACGCGATATGGTTAATCTGCAATTGAAAGACAACACCAAATCGCGCGAAATAAATAAAACCAATACCAATAAATATCACCGAACCCATACCGATATACATCACCGGGCACAGGTAGAAATTTATGATTATTTGAAAAAACTAAACACACCTACAACTTGAGATACGCCGCTATAGATACAGGTTCCAACGCAGTAAGACTGCTCATTGCCGATACTACCGAAAATAATGGAAAGCTAACTTTTAAAAAGAACACGCTGATCCGAGTACCGTTACGTTTAGGCGATGATGCTTTTTTGGATCAGCATATCTCTGATAAAAAAGCCGACGACCTGGTTAAAACCATGGCTGCCTTCAAAAATTTGATGGATGTGTACAAGGTGAACGATTATATGGCCTGCGCTACTTCGGCCATGCGGGAGGCCAAAAATGGTCCCGAAATAATAAAACGTATAAAAGAAGAAGCTAACCTCGATTTGGAAATTATACATGGTGAGCGTGAAGCAAGCATCATATACGCCAGCCATACAGGTATAGAGCTGGACGAGAGTAAAACTTACTTGTACATTGATGTAGGTGGTGGCAGTACCGAACTATCTTTGTTTGACGATGGCAATTTAGTGGCCTCACAATCATTTAATATTGGCACTATTAGGATACTGGACAACCAGGATAAAGACGAAACCTGGAAAGAGATGCAGGATTTCGTACGTAAGCATACCAAGCCCTTTAAAGAACTTTACGGTGTAGGCACAGGTGGTAACATCAACAAGCTTTTTAAAATGAGCGACGAAAAAGACGGCGAACCTTTAAGCTACACCAAACTTAAATCTTTGTACAGTTACCTGGCATCGTACTCCCTTAAAGATCGCATAAATGTGCTTAAATTAAACCAGGATAGAGCCGATGTAATTATACCGGCCTGTGAAATATATACAACGGTTATGAAATGGGCTAACATCAAGCAAATTTACGTTCCCAGTGTGGGCATGGCCGATGGTATTATACAAACGCTCATAGAAAAAAATTTAAGTAAATAAGCTAAAATTATTTTAATAATTAAAAAACAGTTATTACATTTGTGATGCCCCTCAAAGGGCATGTTTTTCATAGGTAGATGTAGGGTCGGGTACAAGTTATTCGACCCTTTTTTATGCACCTAACTTTTATAGCTTTGTTTTGTTGTTGAGCTATATGAAAAAGAAGATTGTGATTGCCGTTACCGGCGCCAGCGGTGCCATTTATGCTAAACTATTACTTGAGCAATTACAGAAATTAAAGTCGCAGATTACCGATGTTGCCATTGTAATGTCTACCAATGCTAAACAGGTATGGGAACTCGAATTAGGCGAAGACGGTTATAAAAAATTTCCCTTTAAATTTTACGACAAATACGATTTCATGGCCCCCTTTGCATCAGGTTCGGCCAGGTACGATACAATGGTGATTATTCCTTGCTCTATGGGTACACTAGGTCGTATAGCCGGTGGAATATCCGACGATTTAGTTACTCGTGCTGCCGATGTGATTTTGAAAGAACGCCGTAGATTGATACTGGTAGCGCGTGATACCCCATTCAACCTCATCCACATCCGCAATATGCAAACCGTTACTGAGGCAGGAGGCATCATTTGTCCTGCTGTTCCTTCGTTTTACAGTAATCCTACCACGGTAGAAGAAGTAGCCATGACGGTGGTAAATAGGGTAATAGACCTTATAGGGCTGGAGCATGAGAGCTATCGCTGGAGCGAAGAATAGAAATGATGTGGAAATTCGAATCTTCAATTTCGCATTTTAGGAATTATACCGATATTGACATTATGAAAACCATACTGTCACTCACTTTATTTCTCCTGGTAACAACAAGTAGTTACGCGCAAGCTATCAAAGCCGATGTTAAAGATCTATCCTTTATGGCTGGTACCTGGATGCTAAAACATAAGTGGGGTGATATGGAAGAATTTTGGGGACCGCCTATGGGCAATAACATGGTAAGCAGTTACCGCTGTGTTAAAGACGGCAAAGTAGTGTTTTATGAATTTGTGGTAATTGAACAAACCAACGGATTACCTATGATGAAAATGCGCCACTTCAACCCCGGAAATATTGGATGGGAAGAAAAGGATAAACCGCTTAGCTACAAGCTAATTACCTTAAGTAAAAATAAAGTGACCTTTGAATCGGCAGACAAGTTGGTAAAACTCACTTACAAACGACTTAACCCTCAAAAGATGGATGTAGTGCTGGAGGAAAAGGACAAGAATAATATTTGGCAAACCGATGTGTTTAATTATACGCTTAAGCCATAACATGGTCATTATGTAGTGGGGGCATAATACAATTGACTGCCCACTTTTTACTGCTCACTAAAATTATTATCTTTGCAGCCTGATAATGAATAAGAAAGTCGCTTTTTATACTCTTGGCTGTAAGCTCAATTACTCCGAAACGTCCACTTTAGGCCGCTTGTTGAACAACGCCGGTTTTGAGACGGTAGAGTTCACAGAACAGCCTGATGTTTTTGTAATTAACACTTGTTCGGTCACTGAAAACGCCGATAAGAAGTGCAAAAAGATAGTTAAAGAAGCACTTAAAATTTCGCCTAATGCCCACATTAGCATTGTGGGTTGTTATGCCCAGCTTAAACCGCAGGAAATTGCCGAGATTCCCGGCGTTGATTTGGTGTTAGGTGCTGCCGAAAAATTTCAGTTGGTAGATCACCTTTACGATTTAACCAAGCGCGAAAAGACTGCGGTATTCAACCAGCCTGTATCTGAAGCTAATCAGTTCGTGTCGTCTTATTCATTTGGCGACCGTACCCGTACTTTTTTGAAAGTGCAGGACGGCTGTGATTACTCATGTACGTTTTGCACCATCCCCATGGCACGTGGTGCCAGCAGGAGCGATACCATTGAAAGTGCCGTAGCACAAGCTTATCAAATAGCCGCATCGGGTGTAAAAGAAATTGTGCTGACCGGTGTTAACCTGGGTGATTTCGGCATCCGCAACGGCGAACGTCATGACAAGTTTTTTGACCTGGTTAAGGCGTTGGATGAGGTAGAAGGTATCGACCGGATCCGTATTTCCTCCATAGAACCTAATTTGCTGACCGACGAGATCATTGAGTTTGTAGCCACTTCCAAACGTTTCGTACCGCATTTTCATATCCCGTTACAATCGGGTTCCAATAAAATCTTAAGCTTAATGCGCCGCCGTTATCGTCGCGAGTTATACGTGGATAGGGTCGCCAAAATTAAGCAACTCATGCCCGATTGCTGCATAGGTGTTGACGTAATTGTTGGTTTCCCCGGCGAAACCCGCGAAGATTTTATAGATACTTACAATTTCCTAAATGATTTGGATGTATCGTACCTGCATGTGTTCACTTACTCTGAGCGTGAAAATACCCTGGCAGCCGAAATGACGGGCATTGTACCTGGCTCAACTCGTGCCGATAGGAGCAAGATGCTGCACATTTTGAGTGATAAAAAACGTCGCGCATTTTACGACTCACAGTTAAATAAAGACTACGAGGTATTATTTGAGCAGGAGAGCAATGAAGGCTTTATGCATGGTTTTACCCGTAATTATGTAAAGGTGACCACCAAGTTCGATCCTATATTAGTAAACGAATTTAAGACCGTTAAACTCACCGCAATAGGTGCCGACGGTAACGTTGAAATAACCGAAAGCGAAGAAATATTAGTGCATTAAGCTTATATTCGCTGCAAAATACTACCTGATGTTTCCAACCATATCCGACCTTATTAAATATTTTACTGGTGTAAACATACCCTTACCCGTTCAAACCTTTGGTTTTTTTGTAGCCTTAGCCTTTATGGCGGCCTACTGGGCGTTCATGAAAGAGTTTCAGCGTAAAGAGAAACTGGGCTACGTACAACCTACACAAAAAACCATTACAGTAGGCGAACCGGCTTCGATGATGGAGTTATTGAGTAACGCCATCTTTGGCTTTATATTAGGATACAAATTATTAGATGCAGCTTTAAACTATAGCCAGTTAGTTGACAATCCACAAGATTTTTTGTTATCAACCCGTGGTAACCTGTTAGGTGGTATAATAGGTGCTGCAGCTATCGCCTACTGGGCCTATTACGAAAAGAAAAAAGAACAATTGGCTGAGCCTGTTACCAAACAGGTAATTGTTCATCCTCATGATTTAATGGGTAGCATATTGGTTTGGGCGGCCGTATTTGGCTTTGCCGGTGCTAAGCTATTTAACGCTTTAGAGAACTGGGGCGAGTTTATGGCCGATCCAATAGGCATGCTTATTGGCTTTAGCGGCTTAACTTTTTATGGTGGTTTAATTTGTGGTGGCGCAGCGGTATTATACATTGCCCACAAACATGGCATTAAGCCGATGACCATGTTAGATATTGGCGGGCCAGGAATGATGCTGGCTTACGCAGTTGGTCGTATTGGTTGCCAGATGTCGGGCGATGGAGATTGGGGTGTTCCAAACCTTGCTCCTAAACCGGGATGGCTGAGCTGGGCACCAGATTGGATGTGGTCGTTCAAATTCCCGCATAATGTAAACATGGTAGATCATGATAATCCTATTGCCAATTGTGTTGGTAAATTTTGTTATGAACTAAAACTGCCGGTTTACCCTACATCGTTTTACGAATCGGTAATTTGTATCGTATTGTTCCTGTTTTTATGGTCTATCCGTAACCAGTTCAAAACACCCGGAACAATGTTCGGTATTTATTTGATTTTAAACGGCATCGAACGTTTTTGCATAGAGTTGATCCGCGTGAATACTAAATACGTGGTAGCTGGCATCTCTTTTACACAGGCTGAAATGATCGCACTTTTTCTGGTGTTAGCGGGTGTTGTTATGGTGGTATCGGTACAAGCGGCCGCCAAAAAAGAACCAGTGGCCAATGGCTAATGAGTCTTTAGGACAAAGGCTGCTGCGAAATAAGTTTGCACGTTTTCTGTTTTCGGCAGGTACCGGCTTTGTAGTTGATATTATTGCATTTTATATTTTAGATCAGTGGGTATTTAACCAACACAGCTACAACATATTTGGGCACTCTATCAGTAACCATGCCCTGTCTTTATGTGTTTCTTTTTCGTTAGGTGTATTAGTTAATTTTCTGATCACGCGTTACCTGGTCTTTTCAGAATCGCGCCTGCCTTTTGCCAAGCAATTTTCCCGGTTTATACTGGTGGCATTTGTAGGTTATTTCGCCAATCTGGAAATTCTAAAATTGTTTATTAAATACTTGCACTTTGCACCGCCAGTGGCCAGGATCACAGCAGCGCTTAGTTTATTCTTGGCCAGTTTTTTCATTCATAAAATTTTTTCGTTTAATATATCTTTACGTAATCATGCTCGAACAGATCACTAAACAGGTAACCGAAGTAGCCCGCGAGGCTGGCAGCTTCATTCGCCAGGAACGCAAGAACTTTGACCCCAACCGTATTGAGTTTAAAGGCTTGAACGATTTAGTATCGTACGTTGATAAAACTGCGGAACAAAAAATTGTATCTGCCCTAAAAAGCATATTGCCTGAAGCGGGTTTCATTACCGAAGAAAAAACAACCACCATAGTTGGCGAACGCTATAACTGGATCATAGACCCCTTAGACGGTACCACCAACTTTATACACGGCTTGCCAACTTATTCAGTGAGCATAGCATTGCAAGATGGAGATCAATTAGTATCGGGTGTAGTATATGAAGTAAACCAGGACGAGTGCTTTTATGCCAGCATTGATACACCCGCTTATTTGAATGGAAACGAAATCCACGTAAGTCCAGCTCCAACCATTGCCGATAGTTTACTTGCTACCGGTTTTCCATATTACGATTTTGGTAAGATGCCCGAATATTTGGGCTTGCTTACCGAACTGATGAAAGGTTGCCACGGTTTGCGCAGGATAGGGTCGGCAGCAGTAGATTTGGCTTATACGGCTTGTGGCCGGTTCGAGGCATTTTATGAATACAACTTACATCCCTGGGATATAGCCGCAGGCGTAGTGATTGTGAAACAAGCAGGCGGACAAGTAGTAAACTTCAGCGGGGGAGAAGAAGTACTAAACACCCGGGAACTCTTAGCTACCAATACTAAAATAACTGCCGAAATGTTAACGGTGATACAGAAATATTTTAAATAATATATTAGTTATACAGCGGTTATCATGTTGAATGAGAAGAGCTGACACAAACTTTATTTAAATAAGAAGATATGCAACACGGCAGTAAATCAATCCGCCCATTTATTGGAGCTAAAGACTTTGAAAGATCACGCAGCTTCTATAACGATCTTGGTTTTAACGAGGTTGTATTAGCCCCTAATTTCTCTTATTTCGAATCGGGCAAGGTTGGCTTTTATTTGCAGGATGCTTACGTGAAAGATTGGATCGATAACACGATGATCTTTATGGAAGTTGAAAACGTTTCTGAATTTTGGAGCCAATTAATACAATTAAATCTTTCAGCTAAATACAAAGAGGTGAAGTTAGTACCCATCAAAGATCTTGACTGGGGGCGAGAATGTTTTGTGCATGATCCTTCAGGCGTTTTATGGCATTTTGGAGAGTTTAATCAACAACGATAACACTTATTTAAATGCATAAAAAAAGCATGAATTATAATCATGCTTTTTTTATATATCATCTATAACAGGCCAATAAAGCTCGGCTATAATAGCAAACTATAATGCTTCTGAAACCACTTCCTGAACTTCAGGAACCATACGTTTCAACAGGTTTTCAATACCCGATTTTAGGGTAAGCGTTGATGACGGGCAGCCGCTGCATGAGCCACGTAATTCTACGGTAACAATACCGTCGTTAAACGATTTGTAGCTGATAGCACCGCCATCCTGCTCAACAGCCGGGCGAACATAGTCATGTAAAATTTGCTGTATTTTCACTTCAGCATCGGTACCTTCAAAGCTAAGTTCTTCCTGCTCAACCTCTTGTACAGTAAGTTCCGATTCTACCGCACCTTTTACAAATTCTTTCAGTATCGGCTCAATATCGTCCCAATCAGTGCCTTCGGTTTTTGTAACCGTAACAAAATTGCTGGCGAAGAATACTCCGTTTACAAACGAAAACTTATATAATTCTTTGGCAAAAGTTGATTTTTCTGCACTTTCTTTATTTGGATAATCTACGCTACCATTGATCAGCAATTTGTTCACAATGAACTTCATGGTTGCCGGGTTTGGTGTAGATTCGGTATATACGTTGATATTCATTTTATCTATTTTGAATTATAACAAATTTAAACAGCTTTTTGGTTTAACAATGCACTGAAGCTTCATTTGACCTCAACATGACTTATACGCCCGTGTAATTCGACGGGGTGATTAGCTTAAGTTCTGCTTTAACCTCATCACTTACTGCTAAGCCGTTCACAAACTCGGCAATGCTTTGCGCATTGATCTTTTTATTAGTGCGGGTTAGATCTTTTAAAGCTTCGTATGGGTTAGGGAAATTCTCCCGGCGTAATATTGTTTGGATGGCTTCGGCCACAACTGCCCAGTTATCTTCCAGGTCTTGCTGAATAGCCGCTTCATTAAGTAATAGTTTATTTAAACCACGTATGGTTGATTTAATGGCGATGAGCGTATGTGCTACCGGTACACCAATGTTACGCAATACGGTAGAATCGGTGAGGTCGCGTTGCAAGCGTGAAACGGGTAGCTTGGCGGCTAAGTGCTCAAATAAGGCATTAGCTAAACCAACATTACCTTCCGAGTTTTCAAAATCAATAGGGTTTACTTTGTGCGGCATGGCTGATGATCCGACCTCGCCTGCTTTGATCTTCTGCTTAAAATAGTTCATGGAAATGTAGCTCCACATATCGCGGTCTAAATCCATGATGATATTGTTGATGCGTTTTAAAGCATCGCAATGGGCGGCAAAATTATCGTAATGCTCAATTTGGGTAGTATATTGCGAACGCTTTAAGCCCAACACATTGTTAACAAACTGGTTGCCGAAGTTGGTCCAGTTAATAGCAGGGTATGCCACATAGTGCGCGTTAAAATTACCCGTAGCGCCGCCAAACTTAGCCGAATATGGGATGGCTTTAACCAGTTCTATTTGATTACTAATACGCTCTATAAATACTTCCAGTTCTTTGCCTAAACGGGTAGGTGATGCCGGTTGTCCGTGCGTGTGGGCCAGCATAGGCACAGCTTTCCATTCTTGGGCATATCCTTTCAGTATGCCTAACAGTTCGTCAATAGCAGGATGATAAACCTCATGCAAAGCTGCTTTAAATGAGTAGGGGATAGCGGTATTGTTGATGTCCTGCGAAGTTAATCCAAAGTGGATGAACTCCTTATGGTCCTGCAATCCCAGATTATCAAACTTTTGCTTGATGAAGTACTCAACAGCTTTAACATCGTGATTGGTTACTTTTTCAATTTCCTTAATACTTTGCGCATCCGCTTCCGAAAATTGCTGATAAATGCTGCGCAGGCTGTCAAATTTTTCAGCATCGAATGCGGCTAATTGTGGCAACGGGTGCTGGCATAAAGCAATGAAATATTCAATTTCAACCTGTACTCTATATTTTATCAGAGCGTATTCTGAAAAGTAAGGAGCCAGCGAAGCGGTAGCGTTATGATAACGGCCATCAACAGGAGATATGGCCATAAGTGAAGTAAGCGACATACAAGGAAAAGTTTTGGCAAAGGTAATAAAGTAGCCGGAATGTAGCTATAGAAATGCCTTTGCCTAACTAAAGAATACCAACATTACATAAACATGTTGTCAGCCTGAATTTGTAAAAGCTCCTTAAAGCGGCGACTGTTTCGGCAAGCTCAAACTGACATTTACATCTTTTTTATAAAGTAGGTAATTGTCGACTATGATCAATAACCTTTGAACTTTAATCCTTTAATCAACATATTTAGCTTAGTTAGTTTTTTTTCGCGGTCGCTTCCTGCATCAAGCGCGTCATAAACCAAGCCCGTAGCAATTGCATATACGGCATGGTGCAAGGCGTCAATAGCAACCGATTTCGGTTCCTGCTCATCAACCGGCGGGGCCACATCGTATTTGGGCAGCATTATTAATTCAGTTGCCCATATAGCACCAAAATGCACTAAAGTAGCAGGAACACCTTTTAATCCGGCTAAACCAAATAAACCGCGCACAGCACCCCAGGATGTTCCATAAGCAAAATGTACTCCGTTGCTTACTTTTTCTTTTTCACTGTCATCAGCCGGTGCAATGCCTGTTATTTCCGAAGCTACTTTTATAGGTGCATCGCTGGGCTCGCGACCAGTAATCTTCATCTCTATCATTTGTGAAATGGTAATAGCAACAGTACCAGCCAAGCCAGCCAGTAAACCTTTGCCAACCGCGCCGGCCAATTCACCTAAAGCATTATTTTCGTGCACTTTCATATGTGTGTGATTTCAATTACTAACATTAAAAGTCGGTTATTGATTTAATAATTTAAGAGAAAAGCAAACACAACGGCAATTTCGCATGTACAGTTATAAACAAGTATTCTCATGAAATATAAAATAACTAAGCCTATGTGGCAAGCAGTTGGTTTAGGAGCAATAGCTGGCAGTCGTACCATGTCGGCCCCGGCCATAACCAGTCATATATTGAGTCATCATCATTCTGCCAACCTTAATGGTACGGCTTTAAGATTTATGCAATCCAATAAAACTGCTATGGCGTTCAGGCTGCTTGCAATTTCTGAATTTGTAGGCGATAAGTTACCTGGTACGCCCAATCGCATTGCCTTGCCGGGCTTAACCGGCCGGTTTTTATCGGGTGCTTTAGCTGGTGCTACCGTTTACAAAGCGGGCGGAGGTAAAGCTTACATAGGAGCTATTTTAGGCGGCAGTGCAGCCATTTTATCTACATTCGGCATGTTCTACCTGCGTAAAAACACTGTTAAGGGAACCCATATTTTGGACCCTATTATAGGTGGTATTGAGGATGCGCTGGTATTAGGTGCGAGTGCAGGTTTGGCTAAAACGGCTTAGGCACATTTTCGGGAATGGCCTGCACAAATTTGCTGCTGAAATCGGTTCGTAGTTTGGGCAGGCTCTCCGGATATTTTTTCTGAATGAAGGTGATTAAATTCTCACGGATAAAGCAACGAAGATCAAATGCCTCCGACGAATTGCGGGCACTAACCAGGGTACGAATCTCCATCGTATGTTCTTTGGCATCGGTTACCTGCAGCACTTTCACTTTACCGTCCCATAACTTCGTTTGAGTAAGGAGCCGGTCAAATTCGGCACGTAGTGGCTCTAAAGGAATGGAATAATCCATGTAGATGAAAACAGTGCCTATAATATCTGCCGAGATGCGTGTCCAGTTTTGAAAAGGCTTTTGAATAAAATAATTGATAGGCAAGATAAGCCGACGCTGGTCCCAAATGCGCAATACAACATAAGTGAGCGTAATATCTTCTACACGTCCCCATTCTCCTTCCACCACCAACACATCATCAATACGGATGGGTTGTGTAAATGCTAATTGTAAACCAGCCAGTAGGTTGCCCAATGAATTTTGTGCCGCAAACCCTATAATAATACCACCAATACCAACCCCGGTAAGTAAACCTGTACCTATTTTACGAAAGCTTTCAAAGCTAAGCAACACTAGCGCAATAGTCACAAATACAATAATGGCTACAACCAGTTTACGCATGAATTTAAGCTGGGTACGAATCTTCCGCTCTTTTAAATTGTCCTCTTTATTGAGGTCGTAAAAGTGATAAACGTAATCTTCCAACACCCGTATAGAGCGTATTAACAGCACGGCAAATGATATAATAAGCAGTATTCCTGCAATTTTATCTAAGGCTGTAAAGTAAGATTTGTCCATGCGCATAAGGGGCATGGCAATTTTCAATACCAGTAACGGAATGAAATAAGTTACCGGTACACTAAGATGGGTAATGAAAGAACGGAAGAAGGAATATGCTTTCTCCCTGTTTGCGTATGCCTTCAGTAATCTTGAAGTAATAAGTTTCAGGATCAATCCTATGACTATTGCTGTTACAGCAATACAAATATTCCAAACAAATGGGGGCATTTCGCGCGACCATTCTATAACATCAGGTGGTAATTTAGCTTGAATTTGTAAAATGGTGTGGAACATATTGTGTAAAATATAAACAAAGTGTCAAATGTTTGCACTAATAGTAAAAGATCAATTTGAAGCTAGATACGATAATATTAATTAATGGTAGCGTTATATTAATGTTAAATGTAACCGCGGATATTCCGTAGCTATATAATGTAATGCAAATAAATTAAGATATGACCTCCATTGTTTAACTTAATGGGGATACGAAGATACTTCTTTTTTGTAGGGGTGATTGTTTTAGAGTGATTGAGTCGGGCCGGAAAAAATATTTCCGGCCCGGTTTTTTATGCCATTATTGTAGTGTTGATAGCTACATTGCCGGCTATTAGTTTGTGAATAGGGCAGGCGTCTGCAATTTGTAACAAACGCTCATTTTGTTCTGCAGTTAATTCACCCTTAAAGGCTAGTTTGCTTTCTATCAGGTGCCCGCCTGCAAAAGCAAAAACTTCTAATTCAATTAATATTTCATCAACCACCCACATTTTGCGCTCGATGTACATACGCAGTGTAATAACAGTACAACTGCCAAGGCTGGAAAGTAAGAGTCCAAAAGGGTTCATGCCAGTGTCGCCTCCGTTAAGGTCTTCGGGTTCATCAACCACTATGGCATGCTTACCGCTTGTGGAAATGGTTTGATATTGTGTACGGCTGATATAAGCCTTAGCTCTGGCAACTGATTTCTTTTCGGAATCCATATACTTAATTATGGTTAACTTTATAATGGTTATTGTGTTTCAATAACAGGCTTAAAAGGTATAAATAAAAAATCCCGTTCCACTTATAGTAAAACGGGATTTTTTGGGAACTGAAATTAATCAATATACCTTAATAAAAATCGTAGCAGCGGCGCGCGCCCAGAAACTTAGGTGATGCGCTACGGGATGGGAGCGTGGTTTCATATCCTAAACTACCCTCTGTGCTTCCGCTGGTATTGCTGTAATTTAGTTTGGATGAAGGTGCATCGTGGCTGATACCGAAACGCATTTTTTCGCCGCCCGATTTGTTAATGAAAAGATCAAAAATAAAAGACACAACAAAAGCACTTGGCCCGCTTTCACCACCGCTGCGGTACCATAAGCCCGCGTTAACACTACGGCGCTTGTATTGCATGCCCGCACTAACCGAGGTTGAGGTGGCCTGTTTGTACATCACCACAGAGGGAATTACATACGATTTTTCATCCTCTTCATAATTGTCATATTTGTTCAGGTCTAAACGATAGCTCAAATGTCCTGTGGCACGCATGGGTAATTTGGCAGTTGCACCGGTAAATGACTGATCAGGTCGGTTAATATGTTGAAGTGCGCCGCCGGCCATTAGGTTACCCACTACCAGGTTGATGCCTGCACCCGCATCAAAATAAAACTTGTTATTTAACTGGCCTAAGTCGGCAGCCGATTGTGAACCCGGAATATAGCCTAAGCGGGGATCGATTTGATCACCGAATACTAATTTACCACGGTCGATGGTGCGGTTTCCTATACCTGCCTGTAAGCCAAAGGATAATACAAAATCATCAGAACCAACGCTGTAAGAATAAATACCCGCTAAGTTATTGCGTAGGTAATAAGCCGTACCCTCATTGCTGCGGGTAAACATCAGGCCCACACCGCCACCAAACTTAGGGATGTTGTAGTCAACAGATGCCGTAATATATGTTAAAGCGCCAGGCAGGGATGACCACTGGTTACGGTAAATCATATTCATCCGCAGGTCACCCTCAAACTGGCCATTAAGTGCCGGGTTTAAATATACGGGAGAATTAAAAAATTGTGAATACTGATGATCTTGCGCGCTGGCTGTAAAGGCCAGTAGCGTAATTAGCGCACTTAAAAAACAATATCTAATTCTCTTCATATCCGTTATTTAATTAAGTGTATAGCTCCTGTTCGCTTAGGCGAAGAGTTGTTATACGACATCCCTTTCCACTCAGAACCATTGGTAAAGTTGGCTTCAATTTGCCATATGTAAACCCCTTGTGGTACCGGTGATCCCTGGTACGTTCCATCCCATGCATCAATTGGTTCGCCCCTGGCATCAAGCTTGGTTGTCTCCCAAATTAGCTGCCCATAATTGTTGTATATGCGCATGTGCCATTTGCTTAATCCCGAGCCTTTTGCTGCAAATACTCGTAACTCCTGATTGGTGCTGCTTGGTGTAAATGCGTTAGGTACATATAGCTGTCCTGGTGTTCCGGTTATACGGACATAGTGTATTTTAGTTGTGCCGCAACTGCCATTTGTTGTAGTTAATGTTACTTTATATAAGCCGGTATCGGCATAGGTATGCGAAGGATTTTGTTGCATGGATATGCTTCCATCACCAAAATTCCATCTCCAAGTTTTAGGGCTGCTGGTTGATTGGTCTTCAAAAGAAAACTGGTAATTTGGAAACGTTTGAACGCTGTCCGGCCTTGCCCTGAATTCACTCATTGATGGCGTGGAAACGGTTATAGTACGTGTAACTGATTCACTGCAACCCGAGTTGCGATTGGTTACAGTTAAAGTAACGGTATACGGCGAACCCAGGTAATCAAATGTATGTGCCGGCGGTGTACGCAAGGTTGATGTGTTATCGGCCGACTTGCTGTCGCCAAAGTTCCAGTTGTATGTATAATCGTCTGCGGTGCCGTTAACCGGGTTAGGGGTAGTGTTTACAAAGTTTACCGTTAAACTTTTACAGCCTGCACCATTATCCATAGTAAACGCAGGTGCAGGTTTATCACTAACAGTTATCGTTAATATCTGCGAAGCTACGTCTTGGGCGCAATCGTTACTGGCGTAAAGCACCACATCATAACGACCGGCTTTGGTAAAGGTGTGTACCAGGGCGCCGGTTTTATTGGTGGTGGTAACAGGAGTGCCGTCTTTCCAGTCGATACGGTAAGTTAAGCCACCCTGGCTGGTATTATTAAAGTTTACAACATGTGGCGCACAACCAAAGCGCTCAGCCATTGTAGCAGTAGTTATGCCGGCAAATAAAGTACGGGCGGTAACTTGTATAGGGACGCTTGCGCTTCTACCTACGCCGCAAGTGGTTTGTGCTTCCAGGTAAACCGAGTATTCTCCCTCGTTAGGTATGGTTATGGTTTGCTGCGATTTATTAGTCACTAATAAAGGCGTAATCACATCAACACCGCTGGCATCAACTACATGGTAAATATATTTATCATTTGTACCGGGTGAAATATTATCGATAACCAAAGCGAATGGTGCACAACCAGTAGTAGCCTTCGGAGCTATGCGGGCAATTGGCGTGCTTGGCTTAACCAAAACAGTCGTTGCCAATTCTGTATTACTGCACGCTGTTGTTGCAGTTAACTTAACGTTGTAAGTAATGTCGCGGCCATCAGTGGCGGCCACAAACGTTACAGGGTCGGGCTGTACTTTATCTGATGAAGTGCCGTTACCAAATTCCCAATGGTAGTTGCCACTTGCAAGCTGATCAGATGTATTGGTAAAGGTAACAGTTACCGTTCCGCAGTTTTGGGTAACAGATTGAGTGTAGCTTGCCTTAACAGATTTAGTGGTAGTGAATATGTGAGTGAACACAGACGACTCACAACCTGATGGACTGGTAGCAATCAGCCTGATCTCAACCGTTTGACCATCGGTGTTAATGGTATATCCCGGAAAAGTAATTCCGGTGCCTATTACCTGATTGTTGGCATACCAGGTGTAATCAGCATTACGATCGGGGTAAGGCACGGCTTTAATATTCTGAGCGCTTAATGAAAATGGTACGCAATCCGCATCTTTAGTCCAGGTGAACTCAGCCTTTGCATCAGGGTTAACGGTGATGGAAACTACATTGCTATAGTTGCTTTGAATGCCGGTACATAACAAGGAAGTGACTACACGGCGATATTGTATATTGCCGATTAACACAGGAGTAGCATAATTAACGCTGTTAGCGCCGGTAATGTTGGCCCAGTTTGCACCGCCATCTGTACTGCTCTGCCATTGATAGTTGTAGTTACCATCGGCACCGGCAGGTGTGCTGCCAGTAATAGTGCCTGCATCTTTGTTAATGCAAACACTCAAATTTGCTGAATTGATGCTATTACCGCTTATAGCAGGTTGTACAGTAATCCGCACTGCGTTGCTTTTGGCTTCAGTACAAGTGCCCGATGCTACCGAACGCCTAAAGAAAGTACTTTCTACAACAGCCATGCTAAAGTCTTTTTCCGTTTGGTTAGATAGTACAGTCCAATTGATTCCGTCAACACTGCTTTCCCAAACGTAAGTGTAAGTACCATTGCCTCCGGTTGGTGTGCTGCCCGATATACTGATGGTTTGACCTGCACAGGTAGTAGGACTTGTTAGTGTTACGGTGTTGTTTGAGATGTCGGGATTGTTAACTACCGTAACCTCATCGTTTTGTACCGCGCATTGTGATGCACCGCTAATGGTCCATTTAAAGGTATAGGACTGGCCGGGCTGCAATCCGCTCACACTGGTGTTATATTTTGAAGCTTCGGTGAAAGTTATACCGGTTTGTCCCGAAGTTAAGGTCCAGGTACCGGTGAAACTGCCTTGGTCATTACCTTGTAACTGGTATGTAGATTGGTTACACAAAACGGCATCGTTACCGGCGGAAGCTACCGGCACTTGCGGTTGCACAGTTATGTTAATGGTTTTTACATCTCCCGAACAAACATCAGCTGAACTGGGATTAACCGGTGTAATAGTGTAAGTAACCGTTGCTGTACTGCTGCTGTTATTTACCAGCACCTGATTGATGGCATTTGTGCTAACCGGAGTTGCCTGGTCTACCGCACCGGTTACTCCACCAGTTACGATAACGGTCCAGGTGTATTGAGTGCTGTTTACCGTTGATGCCAGTTGAACTCCGGCGGCCGAACCACTGCAAACTGTATTACCCGCAGGGCCGGTTACGGTTAGTACCGGTTTAGGCGCAACGGTGACGGTCAAGGTAAATGGTGTGCCATCGCAACCATTGGCTTGTGGCGTAATAGTATAAACTACATTGGCGTTATTGCTGTTCGATGAGTTAGTGAGCACATCGTTAATATTGCCCGAACCGGAAGTGCTGAAGCCGCCTGCATTTGGTGAACTTGAAGTTACCACCCAGTTATAAGTGCTGCCTGCAACGGTCGACGTAGGTGTATAAGCAACCGGGCTAGTGGTGCAAATAATTTTGGCAGTGGCGGAAGTGACGGTGTTAGCAGGGTTAATATTAATGTTTACTTCATCAATTATGTTCTTGCAATCGCCCGGTAAAGAAGTGGTTACCGTAAAGGTTAATTTAACAGTACCGGCGGCCCTGTCTGCTGCGCTTGGCGTATACACCGGCTTTTCAACGTTTTTGTTACTGAATGAGCCTGTACCCGATGTACTCCAGGCTATGGTATTATATACACCAGTAACCGAACCATCCAGTTGTGCAACTGCGCCCGAACAAATGATCTGATCATCGCCCGCTTTAACGGTAGGTGCTTCTTTTAAGGTTATTTGTTGAACCTGAGATGTTGTGGTACCGCAATCGTTAGTGTGTTTTACGATTACCTCATAAGTGCCAAAATCAGGAAAGAATATTTGAGGATACTGACTGTTGGCCGTAGTATTGTTTACAAATGTAGCGGCTGCAATTCCATTTTGACCGGTAACAATCCATTGATAGGTGTTGGCATTAGGTGTCACAGTACCGGTTAAAATGGTTCGGGTTACACTTCCTACGGTATTGTCAAATGTTAAAGTTTGTCCTTTTCCGCATAACGAAAAATCGGCCGATAGGATGGCTACAGGTGTGCCGGTAACTACGATTTGTTTGGTTGTACTTTTAAAGCTTCCACACGATGAATTGCTGATCTCTAAAAAAACAGCGTAGTTGCCGGGCGTAGTAAATACAAATTGCGGCGCTTTGCTGGCAGCGTTTGTACCGTTAGCATAAGTAAAACCCGTTGCCGGTGTAACAGTCCATTTATAAGTGTAGTTATCGCTGCATATATTATCAAGCACCGATTGATCTAACGGGGTAACAGCTCCGCTGCCTGTACAGGCAGCTGCGGCAATAGTAAACTCAGGTTTAGGAGCTTCCTGTACGCAAACCGGTAAAGTAAACTTGGGTGGGGTACATTCACTTTGGCTATTCTCCATTTCAATAGAAACGGAGTGTGGGCCACGTGTGGTGAAGGTCCACTTGAATCTTTCAGTCAGTTTTTTTCCAATTGCCTGTGGTACGCCATCTACATACCACGTGTAAGAAGCATTGTTAAACTGGCAAGCTGCATTGTTGGTGCCCGGAGTGGAGGTCTGGCCCGGGTCGGACGTGTTAATGAACGTTGCTTCCGTGCCTAAACATATTTTATCTGGTCCGCTGATGCTGTTTCTGGGAGGAAGCAACACGGCTTGCATGGTAGTAAAAGTATACGGGTTATCAGCAGCAGACGGTGGCGGACAAAATGGGTTAACCACGCTAAATTTCACCATAAACTGGTTGGTAACGTTACCCTGCGCATTTTTTGCACCGCAAGAAGATTTAGTAAAAGTGTGTTTTAACTGACCGCCTGTGGCCTTTATTTGCGCGAAGGTATAGTCTTGAGAAGTACCATCACCCCATGTGGCGGTATAACGGCTGCCCGGGTAATTAGCTTCAATACTACGGGTAGTGGTGATGTCAACGTTAAAGTTAACCTCTGCCTGTCCGTCTTGCAGACATTTAGCGCCGGAGTTTTCTGAACCGAAGTTGATTAATACTTTGTTGTTGATGAGTAAGTATGCTTTTGTACCAATAATACCATTGTTATTTACCGCTTTCACAATAACTGTATAACTTGCCGCTGCGAGCGAAGGAGTTTGGCCTATAGGGTTTATGATTATGGTGCTGCCCTCGTTTTGGCGAGACATTTCATTGAATAAAGATGCTGTAACGGCATGGGTACTGCTTAGTGTACTGGTTAAACTAAACTTATTACCAACTTCGCCTACACAAGTACCGAAAACTTCGGTTGAAGCAGATGATGTGTTAGGTGAAGCAGCAACCGCCTTTACACCTGTTTCTGCAGTTACAGCAAACGGGGCAGATGGTGCACTAACAATTACAGGGGCGGTAGACTGCACACGTACACGGTATCCTGCGCCTACCGGCAAGTTGTTTGGTAAAACACCGTTAACAAAACCGGTAAAAAAACCGGTATAAGATCCTAGTAACCTTTGAGTAGTAAAGTTTCCGTTAGCATCTGAGATGTAAAGGTCATATTTGTTTGTTAAAGCCATACGGCCCGCTGTCTCATCAACCGTTATGGTGGCTGCAATGCTTGAGCCCAAACCGTAAGGGCCGGCGTCAACACCGCGAATGGCAATAGTTTGCGAAAGAGCCTTATCACCAGCCAGCACACAGCAAAACACTAACAGTATTCTTAAAACAAAACGGGTAAATAATCTGACCATCAATCTCAACAGTATATATGAACGTTTTAGCTATATTTATTAGCTTTTCGTCCTTTTACGGCGAGTGTATAGAAAGGTTGTTTAGAATTAAAGTTAATTCAGATTATAGTGACCTGTGTTTTAGGGGTATTAATTTTCTTAAAATGATAGTTTTGGATTTAAAATCGAATTCAGTATACTCGTTTAGTTTTAAGCTATCCAAAAAAAAGGTAAGCCACAAACACCGCTGCAATAACACCTGCCAGGTCAGCAATAAGCCCCATAGGAATAGCATAGCGTGTTTTCTTAATGCCTACCGAACCAAAGTAAAGTGCCACAATATAAAAGGTAGTATCGGCCGAGCCATTGAAAATACAAGATAAGCGGCCAACAAAGCTATCTGGTCCAAAGGCTTTCATGGTGTCCAGCATCATGGCTTTTGCACCGGATCCGCTTAAAGGTTTCATAAAGGCTACGGGCAAAGCATCGGTAAACCGTGTATCCATATGAAACTGTACAAACACCAGTTTAAATCCATCAACTACATAACCTAAAGCGCCAGATGTACGAAATACACTAATAGCCGCCAGCATTGCTACTAAATAAGGTATAATTCGGATAGAGGTTTCAAAACCTCCTTTGGCACCTTCTATAAAAATATCGAATACGTTCAGCTTTTTATACAGAGCTCCCAATATGAACAAGATAGGTATCGAAAACAATAGCAAGTTGCTGGTCACTTTCGATACAGTACTAATTTCTTCTTTAGATAGGTAAACAGAAAAATACCAAACAAGTATGCCTATAAACGCAGTTAATCCACCAAGCCAGGCCAATACTACCTTGTCAAGAAGATTAATACGTTGCTTAAATGCCACGGCCAGCATACCAACTAATGTTGCTACATATGTTGCAATTATACAAGGGATAAAAATATCCGTAGGGTCTTTAGCACCTAATATAGCTCGCTGCGCAATAATACTGATGGGCAGTAATGTTAAACCCGAAGTATGTAAAACCAAGAACATAATCTGCGCATTAGATGCGGTTTCCTTATCGGGGTTGAGTTCTTGCAAGCTACCCATCGCTTTTAAGCCAAGCGGGGTTGCGGCGTTATCCAATCCCAATAAATTTGCTGAAAAATTCATCATCATTTGTCCGGTGGCTGGATGGTTTTTTGGTACTTCTGGGAACAGTCGGTTAAAGAACGGTCCTACAACGCGCGACAGGAAATTGATGGCACCAGCCTTTTCACCAATGTTCATTATACCCAGCCAGAATGCCATGGTGCCAATAAGCGGCAGGGCAATGCTCATTACGGAAGTTTGGGTCGAATCGAACAAGGCTTCAACTAATACTTGGAATGCGTTCACATCGCCCAGGAAGATAAGTTTACCGAGGGTGATGAAAAATGCGATAACAAATAAGCCTATCCAAATGTAATTAAGCGCCATGCAGGTAAGTTTTTTTATCAAATTAAAGGAAGTAGTGATTATAACGACGTTAAAACTATCATTTTTATGGTAGGCAAACAAAAGTTTCAACTCAAAATAATAATTTAGCCTTTTCATATCTTTATATCATGCCTAAAATTGAATTAGTACGCGTAAGCGGCGATTACGGCTTTGAAGCCAGTGACGAGTATGGTCATTCTGTAAAAATGGATAGCAGCCCTGAAAGCGGCGGTCAAAATTATGGTGTGCGCCCTATGCAAATGCTACTGATGGGCTTGGCTGGTTGTTCGGCTATTGATGTGATCAGTATTTTGAAGAAACAACGTCAGGAAGTGCTGGATTACCGCATGAATGTGGTGGGCGACCGCGAGGCTGGTGTTGAGCCATCTTTATGGCAGGACATTACAATTGAATTCCATTTGAAGGGAAACATTGACGAGGATAAGGCCAAACGTGCAGCTGAACTATCCATTAATAAATATTGCTCGGTTGCCGCCACGCTCGAAAAAGCAGGCGCGACTATTAACTGGCAGGTGATCATTCACACGGCCGATTCATCTTTATAAAAAATACAACCACATGCAGAATGATAATTTAGATCCTTTAAGTAAGGCTATTCGCATACAAACACCCCGCACACAACAGCAAGAGCATTCTACACCACTATACTTAACTAGTAGTTTTATATTTGAAGAGGCGGAAGCTATGCGCGCCGCCTTTGCTGATGAAACAGACGATAATATTTACAGTCGTTTCAGTAATCCTAATGTGGATGAGTTTATCGCTAAAATGTGTGCTTTAGAAAATGCCGAAGCTGGTTTCGCGACCTCAACCGGTATGAGTGCCATTTTTTCTTCGATGTTCGCATTGCTAAATCAGGGTGATCACCTGCTTTGCTGCAGCTCAGTGTTTGGGAGCACATTTACTGTGGTTACCAAGTACCTGCCTAAGTATGGTATTACCTGCACGTTAGTTGCTGCTAATGATAAGAATACCTGGGAAGCAGCTGTGCAACCTAATACTAAAATGGTGTACCTGGAAACACCTACTAATCCTCAATTAGAACTTATTGATTTGGAATGGGCCGGTCAATTCTCTAAAAAGCACAACCTAATTTTAAATGTAGATAATTGCTTTGCCACACCGCTGCTGCAACGCCCAATTGATTTTGGTGCCGATTTAGTTGTTCACTCAGCTACTAAATGGATAGACGGACAAGGCAGGGTAATGGGTGGTGTAATTGTAGGCCGCGAAGATTTGATCAAAGAAATTTATCTGTTTTGCCGTAACACCGGCCCAGCGTTATCGCCGTTTAATGCATGGGTATTGAGTAAAAGTTTAGAAACGCTGGATGTACGCATGCAGCGTCATTGCGAAAATGCTTTAAAGGTAGCTGAAACTTTACAAAGCCATCCAAACGTAAGCTGGGTTAAGTATCCTTTTCTACCTACACATCCGCAGTATGAAATTGCTAAAAAGCAAATGAATTTGGGTGGGGGGGTGTTATGTTTCGAAATTAAAGGCGGTTTACAAGCCGGTCGTAAATTTTTAGATCATTTGCAAATGCTTTCTGTAACTGCTAATTTAGGAGACGCCCGCAGTATAGCATCGCATCCGGCCAGTACCACGCATTCCAAATTAACGGATGAGCAGCGTGCGGCGGTAGGCATCACTCCCGGACTAATTCGTATTTCGACAGGCTTGGAGAAAGTTGATGATATAATAGCTGATATTAGCCAGGCGCTCGAAAAGAGTGTTGATTAGTTTTGACCAATAATGCAACCAGTAGTTCCAATACAAACTGTACATCTATTTACTAAGCTAGATCAGCTGCTTATTGAACTGTTAAGATCTCTATCACCCGACGATTGGGATATGGCAACTCTTTCGCCGCATTGGACCATAAAAGATATAGCTGCGCATTTGCTTGATGGCAATATGCGCATGCTATCTATTGCACGTGATGGTTACCGCGGCGATCCACCAACAAACGTAAAGTCGTACCGCGAACTGGTTAATTATATTAACGACCTGAACACTATTTGGGTGCTGGCTTACAAGCGGATTAGCCCTAAAATGTTAATTGAAATGCTGGAAAGCAGCGGTCGTGAGTATATCACTTACATTGAAAAGTTAAAACCTTTTGATACGGCCATATTCCCGGTAGCCTGGGCCGGTGAAACAGAATCACAGAATTGGTTTCATATTGCAAGAGAGTATACAGAAAGGTGGCACCATCAGCAACAAATACGGGAGGCTATTGGATTGCAACATGTATTAATGACATCTGAGCTATTCCAACCCTGTATAGAAACCTTTATGCGGGCTTTACCACATGCTTATAGTGAGTTGGATGCAGAATCTGGTACTATTATAAAAGTTGAAATTACAGGAGAGGAAGGCGGAGTTTGGAACATAGAAAAAACCTTTATGGGTTGGCGATTTTTAAAAAACTTAACTAATGCGGAGCCCTCTGCATCTGTTACCATGCCAACTGGAGTTGCCTGGAAGCTATTCACAAAAGCCATAAATGCCGGCGATGTTACTAATGATATCGTTGTAACAGGCAATACCGATTTGTTAAAGCCTGTGCTAAAAATGCTTGCAGTGATGGCTTAGGGCAATATGTCTGTTTAAACAAACATAAAGGCACTAGACAGGAAGACACTCTGTTGCTTAAACTGATTTACCAAAAGTTAAATTAACCACCTCAAACCGTACTGTGTCACGCTTGCAATAATCTATAACACAGCATACACCATCTTTGAATAGTTAACTTCTAATTAGTATATAAATTTAAGTTTTTGTAACAAAAATATTACTGGCACCAATGTTGCCTATTGGGAGTGCACGTAGGTTAGTACAACCTAACCGTGTAATTAACTCAATATTTAACATGAAACTAAATTTAAAAAAAGCTGGTTTATTACTTTCAGGAGTGGTAATGAGCAGCCAACTATTTGCACAAGCTCCGGTGGATACCGCTCTAAACACTAAAGATTACGTTCAACCATTTTCAGGTGGTTTCCGCACCTGGTCTGTAGGTTTACATGGTGGCATGATGTCGCCTTATACTATCTTCAGAGGTCACGAGGATTACAAAACACCTAACGAAAGATGGGGTTACGGTGGTTACGTTAAAAAACAATTGCTGCATTCATTAGGCTTGCAAGCTAACTTTTTCAGAGGCCATGTACAAGGTACCACACCAGATGGTATTAACGTGTACAACCGTTTTGAAACAAAAATTAAATATGCGGTTGACATTAGCGCCAACATTACACTGGCTAACATTAACTGGAGAAACCACAAAAGCTTTATGCAGCCTTACCTAAGCGTAGGTGGTGGTAGCATGAACTACAGCACTTCATTATATGCTAACGCTGGCGCAACTACGGCCAACGCACGTACTGACGATTTTCAACAGTTTTACATTCCTTTGGGAGCAGGTTTGAAAGTGAACTTAGCGCCAGGTATTAATTTGGATTTAGGTTACCAGGTTAACTTTGTACAAAGCGATAACCTTGATGGTTACAACTACGGTAGCGGAAACGATAAGTTTTCATATGCTCACGCAGGTTTAGAGTTTGCTTTGGGTAAACGCAGCAAACCTCAGTTAGCTACGCACAACCCGGTTAATTCTATGCGTGTTGAGTACATTACTGCAGAGCGTGCATTGCAAATGCAAGTAGAGCAACAAAGAGCTGCTAATGAGCAATTACGTAACGATTTGAATACTACTAATTCAAACTTAGCGCGCTTAACTGTAGATACAGATGGCGATGGTGTATTTGATATCAGCGATAAATGCCCTAACACACCTGCCGGTACTAAGGTAGATGGGCAAGGTTGTCCATTAGCTGCTCCTGTAACTAAGGTTTATGTAACTGAAGAAGATAAGAGAGTTGTTAAGGATGCAATTACTAACCTTGAATTTGATTTAGGTAAAGCAACCATCCGCGATAAATCTTTCCCAAGTTTAGATCGCGTTGCTGCATTATTAGTAAACAAAAACTTTAGCTTGAAATTAGCTGGTCACACAGATAACACTGGTTCTGCCGAATTGAACCTTAAATTATCGAAAGACAGAGCTGAAGCTATCAAAGCTTACTTAGTTGAAAAAGGTGCAAATGCTTCACGTATCGAAGCTACTGGTTATGGTAAAGACCAACCAATTGCAACCAACAAAACTGCAGCCGGTCGTCAACAAAACCGTCGTGTAGAGTTCACTTTGTTTTAGTCATTAAGTAAACGTCAATATTTTAAAAGCCCCGGTCAATTTATTTTGTCCGGGGCTTTTTCATTTTTCATTTGCTTTTCAATAATTTCTTTAATCAACCTTAATTTCATCAGCAAATATGTACGAAGGGCTTCCTTTACTTTCATGCCACTGTGGCAACGGACCATATTGTTGAGCTATCACTTTAATAAAACGAGCTTTTCCGGTTAATGGTGCCGTAAAAGATTGGGTTTGCGGCATCATGCTATCTACACCTATCTTTGTGTTCACGGTTACAGCAGTACGGTAGGTTCTTCCATCATCGGATAATTCGTACTGTACATGCTTAGGAAATACGATCCAAGCCTGTGTGTCTTGCAATGCGCTTAAACTAATTTGTTTTACCGGTTTAATCTGGCCTAAATCTATAACGGCAACCAGGTCGTTTCCCTGGTAGCCTTGCCAGTTACCTAAACGCCAATTGCTGGTTCCGGTTATGCCATCAATCAAGGCATCATCGCCTGCCGCAGCGTAATTAATAAGGTATTTATTAATTAAGCTGATTTTAGCCCCACCTTTTAATAAAGTAAGCGTACCTGTGTTTACAAAACTGCTTTTACCATTTTTTATAGCAATAGCTTTTAGGGTTGTGGTGCCTGTTATCGTTATAGGATTACGGTACAAGTTGGATGTGGTGGTTGGTGTGCTACCATCGGTAGTATAGTAAATTTTAGCTTCTGCATCGGCACAATTCATGGCAACGGATATAGGTTGCCTGAATGTAAGCGAGGGAGTAATGAAGCAAGGGTTAGGCACTATTAACGAATCTGTTATTGCAGATGTAGGTTTCTCTAATTCCTGTACAAATAGCTGATTAGGTAAGCGGCCGGTAAAGATCTCAAACTCGCCGCCGTCGGCTATGTCCTTATAGTCAATAAACAGCTTGCTGTACGGCTTTTTATCCAGATTCATACCCTGCAAATAAGTGTTACTTAAACTAACCGAAACTCCTGAATTAAGTATCGTGAATTTTTTGCCATTTTCTAATAACACAACCGCTTTTTCAAATTGCGGTAGTCCAATTTGAAATTGTTGCTGACCGGGAGCGATGTTGTATAAACCCAAAGCACTCATAACATACCAGGCAGACATCTGTCCGCAGTCTTCATTACCGGCTAATCCATCGGGCTTATCGGTATATTGAGTACGCATAATGTTGTTCAAACGCACTTGTGTTTTTTCGGGGTTGGCAGTAAAATTATACAGATATGCCATGTGATGACTGGGCTCGTTGCCATGAGCGTACTGGCCAATTAACCCGGTAATGTCCGATTGTTCCCTGCCGCTTAATGCTGCATTAGTGTTAAACAATTCATCAAGTTTGGCTTCAAATTTTTCCTGACCGCCTAAAGCTTTCGTCAAACCTTCTACATCTTGTGGTACAAAAAAGCTGTATTGCCACGAGTTGCCTTCAGTGTAGTTGTTATTCACTTCAGTTGGGTTGAACGGCGTAAACCAACTGCCGTTCACACGGGCTTGCATAAAGCCGTTTTGATTGTTGTAAACATTTTTCCAGTATTGCGCCCGTTTGATGTGCGTGGCGTAATCCTGCGGCTTATTCATCATTTTAGCCATTTGTGCAATGCACCAATCGTCATAAGCATACTCTAAAGTTTTTGATACCGACTCGTTTTCCACATCGGCTAAAACAACACCATTATCGCGGTATGATTCCAGGCCAAATTGGTTACGGTTTGATGCCGCTTTCATGGCTTCCAGGGCTTTGCCCGCATCAAAATCACGGATACCTTTACTATAAGCATCTACAATAACCGGGATGGCATGGTTGCCTATCATACAATAGGTTTCGTTTGAAGCTAACGGCCAAACAGGAAGTACGCCGCCTTGCTCATACATGGCTAAAAAGCTTTTGATGAAGTCAAGTGTCCGTTTTTTATCGATTAATGTTAGTAAAGGATGCTCGGCCCTAAAGGTATCCCATAAAGAGAATACTGTATAATAGTTGAACCTCTGCGCGGTATGTATCTTTCCATCCAAACCACGGTACTTGCCGTCGGTGTCGCTGTAAACATTAGGTGCCATCATAGTGTGGTAAAGTGCAGTGTAAAATATGGTTTGCTTGGCCTTACCATAATTTGGAAATAACGACACTTTGCGCGGTGCTTGCGGGTTACCATAACCATAGGCTGGATTATTTTGCTGTACCTGTGGTACCGGAGGAGCTCCGCCTTCCACATCTATCTTCGATAATTCTTTGTTCCAATCGGCTTTGGCTTGCTTTTGAATCTGTTTAAAATCAAAGTCTCTTATTTCGGCATCTAAATTTTTTAAAGCGCCTTCAGCACTTACTGATGAGATACCAACCTTAACCAATATTTCTTTAGGATCATCAAACTGCACAAACATTTTAATATTGGTACCTTCCAGCTTTTGCTTGCCTGTTTCAATTACATCGTTAGATGCAATGCCGTAAGTTTTGAAAGGCTTGGAAAACTTAGCATAAAAGTATACATACTGATCTTTAGCCCATGCTTGAGACTGCCGAAAACCCCGGATTTCATGATCGTTAATGACCTCTATCCATGAGTTCAAAACATTATCACGGTGCTGTAGGTCTATTATGATATTGCCCTGACTAGTATAGGGAAACGTATATCTATGTAAACCTGCACGTTGGGTAGCGGTAAGCTCTACCTCAACCTTGTATTTATCTAAAATGGTTTTGTAGTAGCCAGGAGATGCTTCTTCATTTGCTTTTTTAAAGCCCGAACGATAGTCTGTGTTTTTTAAGCGAGGTGAACCAACTGTAGGCATAAATAACACATCGCAATAATCGGGAATACCGGTACCGCTCAAATGCGTATGCGAAAAACCGTACACCGTAGTATCTGAATAGTGATAACCAGAGCAGCCGTCCCAGCCTTCCAGCCGGGTATCCGGACTTAATTGAACCATTCCAAATGGTACCGTAGCGCCCGGGAAAGTATGGCCATGACCGCCCGTACCTATAAACGGATTAACGTAAGGTGTATAATCTTTTTTCTTTTTTTGAGCCGATGCGGATAATGCAGGTAGAACAAGGAATAAACAAGTTAAGGAAAAAGAGAGTACTTGTTTAACAGATCTCATGAACATAAGGATATAAACTACTTTGGTTTCAACGCAAAATAAGCAGTTTAATGTTAATGAGCAATAAAATTAGATTTTACAACTTAGTCGTCTAAGTGGAAGCCGTCGGCATCTTTTAAAAACGGCATAGCAAGGCGGGTTTTTATCAGTTCTTCTGCATTAATGGTGAAAGTGTATAGGTCTTCTTCGTTAGGTTTGTAATAAATCACCTTTCCATTAGGATCAATACACATAGAGTCGCCTGAATGAAATACTTCGTTACCATCATGCCCAAAACGGTTTACTCCAATTACATAAGCCTGGTTTTCTACCGCGCGGGCTGGTATTAACGTACGCCAATGCAATGCACGGCGTTCCGGCCAGTTTGCTACGATAAGTAAAAGGTCGTAATCCTCATTAACATTACGTAACCAAACCGGGAAGCGCAGATCGTAACAAATCATAGGGCAAATTTTCCAGCCTTTAAGTTCTACAATTAGTTTTTTAGTGCCGGCAGTATAGGTTTCGTGTTCGTTGCCTAAAGCAAATAAGTGACGTTTATCGTAATGTTCAAAGCTGCCATCTGCGCGCATCCAAATAAGGCGGTTATAGAATTTACCTTTTTCAGTTACAATAATGCTGCCGGTAACTACGCAATTAAACTTTTGAGCGGTTGCCTGCATCCATTGCATGCTTTTACCATTCATGGGCTCAGCCAGTTTTTGAGCGTTCATGGTAAAACCTGTGGTAAACATTTCTGGCAGAATGATCAGGTCGGTATTGGTACGCAAGCCCGATAATCGCAAAGAAATATTTTGTAGGTTTTTATCAATGTTTTCCCAAAAAAGATAACCCTGAAAGGTGGTAATTTTTAAATTATCCATTAGCAACGGCTTATAAGTAGGTTATAAAACAGCAGGTTAGTGTATGCAATTAACAAAAAAATCTACAATTTCATTAATCTTTCAACGGCTTTATCTAAGGTTTCTTGTTTTTTGGCAAAACAAAATCTTAATACATGGTAATCGGTACCTTTACTATAGAATGCCGAAACCGGGATAGAAGCTACGCCAAACTCCTTTGCAACTTGAATAGCAAAGTCGGTATCTTTAGCGTCGCTTATATTAGTGTATTGTACCGATTGAAAGTATGACCCCGAACATGGCAGCAGTTCAAACCTAGTTTGCGCCAGTCCTTGCCTGAACGCGTCACGCTTTTGCTGGAAGAATCCCGACAAGCTTAAGTAAATATTTTCATCCTTTATATATTCGGCAATGGCCACCTGCATAGGCGTGTTCACACTAAACACGAGGTACTGGTGAATTTTTCTGAACTCCTGCATCATGGCGGCAGGAGCCAAGCAATAACCTAATTTCCAACCTGTAGTATGAAATAGCTTGCCAAATGATGATACAATAAAACTGCGTTGCTGCAACTCGGCATAGCGTGCCATGCTATGATGGGTTTCACCGTCGAATATCAAATGCTCGTAAACCTCGTCGCTTAAAATCAGTATGTCCCGGTTCTTTACAATGGCAGTCAGTTCGTCTATATCTTCCTGCCTCAAAATAGTTGATGTAGGGTTATGCGGCGAATTCAAAATAATCATCCGGGTACGGTTGCTGATCAGTCTTTTCACCATGTCCCATGCAATGCGATAGTCGGGCGGTTCCAATTCCAATGATTTTACAGTACCACCCATTAACTTAATAGCCGGGGCATAACAATCATAAGCCGGTTCAAATACAATCACCTCATCGTTGGGATGTATGGCCGCACAAATAGCCGTGAAAATAGCTTGTGTGCCACCTGTGGTTATGGTTATTTCAGTATCCGGATTGTAAACGGCACCGTGCAGCTTTTCAGTTTTGATAGCGATTTGCTCACGTAATGGCAACCAGCCGGCCATAGGTGCATACTGGTTGTGACCATCTTTCATAGCCTTGTTTACCAGTTCGATCAAACCTGGATCGCATTCATAATCCGGAAAACCCTGCGACAGGTTAATAGCGTTTACCTCGTTAGCCAAGGCAGACATTACCGTAAAAATAGTAGTTCCGGTTTGCGGAAGTTTAGACACAGACATCATTAATGGCGAAATTAGTTAAATGCAGGTAAAAATGAGCGTTGATATGAAAAGATATACCCTCCTGTATTTCACAATTGCTTACTTTAGTGCAATGAAGCGCAACCACTACCTGTTATTGTGTGCTGTACTATTTTTATTGGCAGCCTGTAAATCACCTAAAAAAACTGGTGTACCTGTTATAGGTTTTGTTGATGCCTTTGAAGATGCTACCATTGCCCAAGCAAAAACTGGCTTTATTGATGCATTGGCAAAAAACGGTTTCAGCGAGGATAAAGGCAACATTAAAATTGAATACCGCAATGCACAGGGCAGCATACCTACACTCACTCAAATAGTTAATTACTTTGTATCCGAACCAGTTGGTTTGCTGGCTACAAGTACCACGCTATCATCGGTAACGGCGGCACAAAAAACCAAGACCATCCCTATATTTATGATGGTATCGCCAACGCTGGTGCGGGCGCATTTGCTGGATGCACAGGGCAAAGCACCGGCTAACCTGTTTGGTACGGTAGAAGACCTAAACTACATTGACACTTCTTTTTCCATTATACCTAAATTATTAAAATCCAAAAATGGTAAACTGGTTATCGGCATGATCTACAATCAATCGGAACCGCAATCGGCTGATGCCGTGGCGCGGATCAAACAATTGGCTGGTAAGTTGAACGTCACTTTGATCTCCTTGCCCTTAAATTCATCAGCCGATGCGCAGTTGGTAACGCAATCTTTATTGAGTAAAAATATCGATGCCTTTTTTGCCAATCCAGACAATACTGTATTTGCTGCCTTTGAAACCATCCTGAAAAGTTGCGAACAAAAGAAAGTGCCCATTTTTACCAGTGAAGCGGGCCTGGTACAGCGTGGTGCAGTGGCTGCCTTTGGCGCCGATATTTACCAATGGGGTTACCAATCGGGCTTACAAGCAGTACAATATTTAAAAACGCACAAAACTGATGGACTAAAGCCCGAAATGGTAAAGATCAGGAAACGTGTATACAACGCTGCCGCCGCCAAAAAGTATAACGTTACGGTACCTGCTAATTTTGAAGCTGTAAAATAATGGACTTTTATTTAACCGCTTTACTGCAAGGATTATGTTTTTCTGGCATTGCCCTGGGCATCTACATCTCTATGAAGATCTTTAACATTCCTGATATTACCACAGATGGCAGCTATGCCTTAGGTGGTATGGTAACAGGTGTGATGCTTACGCATACTTATCCATTATATATAAGCATGATTGCAGTGCTTATAGCAGGTGGAATGGCCGGGGCTATAACCGGATTAATTCATACCAAGCTTAAAATTAATGCATTGCTGGCCGGTATTTTGGTGATGACGGCCTTGTATTCTATTAATTTAACTGTTGCCGGCCGTTCAAATTTGCCGTTGATAGGTACGGAATTGGTATTTACTTTCTTCCATATTACTGATGATGTTAACCTTAATTCGTTTTGGATATTGGCGGTAATAGTCGCAGCGCTGATTAGCTTGATAGGTTACCTGCTTAAAACCGATTTTGGGATAGCCATGCGAGCCACCGGTAATAGCGAAACCATGATACGTGCTTTAGGAGTAAATACAGACCATATGAAAATCATTGGTTTAGCATTGGCCAATTCGTTGACCGCTTTAAGCGGCTTTTTAATAACCCAGTTACAAGGCTATGCCGACATTAATATGGGTATAGGTATTGTGATCATTGGCTTGGGTTCGGTGATTATTGGTGAAACGCTAATTGGTTGGTTCAAGTCAACCTCGGTTTGGGGCAGTTTGCTCCTGGTACTGGCTGGAGGAGTGGTGTTTCAATTGGTATTGGCTGTAACATTAGCTGTTGGGGTAGATGCTAATTTGTTGAAGCTGGTCACCGCTTTACTGGTATTAATTATTGTGAGCTTGCCTCGTTTAAATTTCATTAAGCGGTATGATTAAGTTATCTAACGTCACCAAAGTGTTCAACAGGAGCAAGGCCAACGAGGTTAAGGCCATTACTGATTTAAATCTTACTATTGCTGATCAGGATTATTTAGTGGTCGTTGGATCGAACGGATCAGGAAAGAGTACGCTGCTTAATTTAATTGCCGGCAGTATATTGCCGGGTAACGGAGAAATTTACATTGATAATAACAGGGTCACCCGCTTGCCCGATTACCAGCGCAGCCGCTGGATTGCCCGCGTGTTTCAGAATCCATTAAGCGGTACCGCACCCGATTTGAGCATCTTAGATAATTTCCGGCTGGCGGCATTGCGGAAAAAACCCAAAAGCCTAATCATTGGCACCAACGCTTTATTTAAAGAACAGGTAAAAGAAAAAATTGCTCTGTTGAACATGGGTTTAGAACATAAGTTGGAGCAGCCTATGGGTACACTATCCGGCGGACAGCGACAAGCCTTAACGCTGTTGATGAGCATAATGGACGATTGCAAGATTTTGCTGTTAGACGAACCTACGGCCGCGCTCGATCCACGTTCGGCCGGATTGGTGATGCAAACGGCCGATGATTTAATTAAACAGTTTGAACTGACCGCAATTTTAATCACTCATAACCTTAAAGATGCGCATACACATGGTAACAGACTCATTCAAATGGTGGAAGGAGGGATTGCGCAGGACTTTTCCGCAGAAAGTAAATTAAATTTAACGCAAAACGATTTATTTTCTTGGTTTAGTTAATTAACTGGCAATAGTGGCAAAGTAATTGTAATAACATATGCATCTATGAAAAACAATGAATTTGCACCAATCAAAGATGCTTACCAATTAGTGCAAGGCGCTAAAATCAAAGGCATTAAACACGAAGAAGTTTTTGAAATGGGTGGTTATGATCCAAACAAACGTGGTTATACTATTTACCCTTTTGAAGATGGCGTAAAGTTTAATGACTTTAGCGTAATTGTTAGCGAAAAAGAATTAATGACCCACTATGTAATTGAAGGCGTAAACGTAAATATGCCGGTTATAGAAGCGGCACAAGAGCCATCGCGCTTAACGCAACTCGGCATGGCCAGTTAATACCTCCTTTCAATTTACTTCCCATATATAGCATCTTTTCAAATATTGTTGTACTTTTGTACAAGTAATTGGAAAGATTCAACTCTTTAACTATTTCTGCACCACGCAACTAACGCGGCCTATTGGGTTGATGCAGGAGGTTTTTGCATTTCTATAGCATTTCTTCTTCCTGAGTGATCTTGAACGATCATAACCAAAACACATTTTTTTTTCATTCGGTTTAATTAAAGCCGATATGCATTTGTTTATCATGGACACTTATTATACAATTGACGAAAAATACCTGCAAGCGGTTGAAGAGTACCAATATGGTGAATTTCCGAAAAGCTTGCAATTGCTTAACGAAATCATAACTGCCGATCCGTTATATGCCCGAGCGTATTTTCAACTGGGACTGATTTATTATTACGAGCTTAAAGATTACCAACAAGCAGGTTACTGTTTTAAAACATGCAACGAACTGGAACCGGCTTTCCCTGATGTTTACGAGCACTATTTACATTTGCTGGCATTTTTAAATATGGAAAAGAATTTACATACATTAAAAGCTAAAGCACTGCAAACACCTGGAGTTGATTACGCCACTATTTGGAACATGCTGGGTGAGTATGCAGAAAAGGGTAAAGACCTTAACCTTGCCCGTAAATGCTACGAAGAAGCCTTTGCCGTAGTTACAATCAACAAAGAAATGGACGACATTGAAGAAAGTATTAAACGTGTAGCCATCAAACAGCAACGAACAGCGCGGTATTTTTACAGCATATCTTAAATAAAACGGTTGTCTCGCTCAAAGTAGTGAAGACGATGGCGGAGTTGAAGTGTATTCTAAAAAATAGATTTAATACAATCTAAATTCTACCCTATGCAAAAAGGCGGACTCTGATAAAGAGTTCGCCTTTTTGCATATAAATTATAATTGGTAGCAGTGGTTATTTAACGCGCTCCAGGTATTCGCCTGTACGTGTATCAACCTTTACCTTATCACCTTGGTTTACAAACAAAGGCACCTTAATTTCCACACCGTTTTCGGTAGTAGCATTTTTCAGCGCACCAGATGAGGTATCGCCTTTAACGGCAGGTTCGGTATAGGTAACTTCCAGTTCTACATGGTTAGGTGCCTGCGCCATAATAGGCTCTTCACTTTCAAAAGAAACAATTACGTTCATGCCCTCCTTCAAAAACCTCACCGCTGGGCCAAATAATGCTTTTGGGATATTAAATTGATCGTAAGTGGTGTTATCCATAATCACCATATATTCGCCTTCTTCGTATAGGTATTGGTAATCGTTTGTTTCTACCCTGCAAATTTCAACCTGTTCGTCGGTGGCTAAACGAGCCTCTACAATTTTACCGGTTTTAATGTTGCGAAATTTATCTAAATAGAAAGCGCCGCCTTTACCCGGTGTACGATGCAAAACTTCGGTAACGGTTACCAACTCACCGTTAAAACGTAAAATGTTTCCTACTTTAATTTCAGATGCCTTAGCCATAAATTATGATTGTAAATTTTGGAAGCAAAGATATATTAAGTTGCGATAAACCCGCCTTTCAATCATTTAAAATCGAGACGGTGAATTTCTTACTTATGAAAATTGAAATCAATTATTAATTATTTACCTGCTCTCACCTTATTCACTTCGGCAACTGTAACCGCACTGGCTTTATTTCCAAAATTACTGCGTACATAAGTCAGTACATCGGCAATTTGCTGATTGCTGAGATAGTTGAACGAAGGCATTACATTATTATACATTTCGCCTTCAATTTCTACCCGTTCGCTAAAGCCGTTGAGTATAATTTTGGTGAGGCGTACTTTATCGCCTAAAACATAAGTGGTTTTTATTAAAGGTGGGTTTAAGTTTTGTACACCGTAACCATCGGCCTGATGGCACGATAAGCAGTATTGGGTATATAAAGCTTTGCCATTACCAGTAGGAGTGGCAGCGGTCTTTGCTTTTACGGAAACTGTTTTTTTCTTAGGGCTTTTTTGTGCCGACGTATAAGTAGCTATCCCCGTTAATAAAAGCAGGGAAAATAGGATAGTGAGCTTCATTTTTATTTTTTGTTATAAACTATACGGTATATGGTGCCTTTTATATCATCCGAAACATATAAAGAGCCATCAGGGCCTTGTGCCAGCCCGCAAGGTTTATGATCTGCACGGCCGCTGGCAGTTTTTTCCGGCGAACCGGAGAATCCATCGGCAAATACTTCATACTTGCCAAATGGTTTACCATCTTTAAAAGGTTGAAATACTACAAAGAATCCTGCCTGTGGTTCAGGTGCACGGTTCCAAGAACCATGGAACGCAATGAATGCACCGTTTTTGTACTTTGCAGGAAACTGGTTGCCGGTATAAAACAATAAGCCATTAGGTGCCATGTGACCAGGATAAGCAGCAGCCGGATCAATGGCATTTTGTCCACCTTCTTTTTTAGCATCACCGCCATACTCAGGAGCCACTATTTTTTTGTGCAGGTCCTGATTGTAGTAAATATATGGCCAGCCCGCGTTATCGCCTTTCTTTAAAGCGTATAAGCATTCGGCCGGATAAATAGAAGATTTTTGAGTAGTGTACAGAGCAGGGAACAAATCGTGCAACTGATCACGGCCGTGCTGCATTACAAATAACTGGTTGTTTGGCTGGTTCCAGTCCAAACCCACCACGTTACGTAAACCTGTCGCGTAGCGCACACCGTCTTTATATGTTTGGTTAAGCTTATCAGCTTTGAATTGCCAGATTCCACCCGCCGAATCTAATACCGGGCAACCTTCCTGACCCATGGAGCCGGGCATACGGTCTTTTTGCTGGCACGAGTTAGAGTAAGCTCCAATGTTAACATATACGTTGCCGGCGTTATCCAATACTATTGATTTGGACTCGTGCTGACGACGGTCTATTAAACCGGTAATTATCTTTTCGGGAGCGGCGGGATCGATTACCTGTTGTTTATCGTTTAATTTATACCTAAAAACGTCAGTGTTTGATGAGGCGTACAGGTAGCCGTCTTTAAAATACATACCAGTGCCACCATAATTACCAAAGCCTTTGCTTTCTTCCATTTTGCCATCGCCATTGGCATCGTGCAGGTAAACTATGCCGTTGCCTTCTTTATTAGGGCGGTTCAATTTAATGTAAATATCGCCTGATGGGGTAACCGCAATGTGGCGTGCACGGCCGGTATTATCGGCAGCTTTTAAAGCGCCAAACCCTGCGGGCAGTTTTAGGCCTGCATTGTCTGCATCGGGTGTAATGGCAGTGGTATGAGCCTGTTTGTGAGCGCCATACCAAAGCAAGCCTGCTACGGCTATTATGGGTACAAAACTGGTGAATAGTACTTTGGTCTTCATAGGTAATTAGTTATACATCAAATAAAAGCAATATAGTTTACATCCCCAAAAACGGATATTAACAATGTTGATACGGTGGCTTTTTACCATATTATTTACCGCCTTAAACCTTGCCTTTATATTTAATGTCATACTTGCAAATTACTGAAAATGAAAAAGTTTGTCTTATCTATCATCATAGCAGCAGGTGGCTTAGTGGCTCAATCTGCGCAAGCACAAGTAGGGGTTAGCGTTGGTATGCGTATAGGCCCGTTGGTTATAAATCTTCATAAACCTATTGCCCCGGCGGTGGTGTACGATGATCTTTACTACCTGCCCGATGTAGAAGCTTATTACTCCGTTCCCGAACAGTGCTACTATTACATGGATGGCAACCGCTGGGTAAATGCCGCTTACTTACCTGGCCGTTACCGCAATTACGATTGGCGTAGTGCCCGCCGTTACGAGGTAAGGACACAGCGTCCTTATGCTAACCACGACTATTACCGTAATAAATTTGGTGGTAACCGCGGCGGCAACTGGAACGACAATAACCAATACGCTAACCGCGGACCTGAGCGCAGAGATGTTAGAAGAGGTAACAACCGTTTTCCAAGCTCACCTTATGATTCTAACAATGGTGGTGGCCGCACTGGTTATAACCTGCCTGACAGGCGTAACGACGATAATCGCTTTGAACGTGGTGGAAACAATGGCGGACAATACAACAACGATAGGGGAAACAGGAACGACCAGCCAAACAGTAATTATAATGGTCGGGGTAATAACGGACAACAATGGAACGGCGGCCAAAATGGCAATGGTAATGGACAGCCCGGTCGTGGTAACGGACAAGGAAACTCCGGTCAACCGTCTAATAACCAGCCGTCAAATCAAATTGGTGGCCGTAGTGGCAATCGAGGTAACGATAGCCAAGATCGTGGCAGAGAGCAACGTTATACTCAAAACAATGGCGGCGACCGAAGAATACCTTTCGGTTCGGTTGAAAAAGTATCTTTTTAATATTACCACCCCCACATAAATATGTTAATAAAATGGCCGCTTGATTGAGCGGCCATTTTATTTGTTGGTAAGAGACACAAGTTGTTGTCTCTACAAGTTTATTATCAATCGCAAAGACGTAATGATTTGTCTCTCCCGTAAATTAATAACTACTTGCTTCGGTTAATTCATCTATAACGCTTTGCGGAAGTTTTAGCGTTACCGCTTTTGCTAATTCCTGTAACTGGCTGATGCTGGTAGCGCTTGCAATAGGCGCAGTTACACTTGGCCGGGCAATTACCCATGCTAAAGCAACGGCTGCTGGAGTAGCCGTATAATTGTGGGCTACTTCGTCTAATATTTTTAAGATGCGTTCGCCGCGCTCGTTGAGGTATTTTTTGATGCCTGCGCCACGCTTGCTTTGATGCAAATCGGCCTCGCTACGGTATTTGCCGGTTAAAAATCCACTGGCTAAAGAGTAGTAAGTGATTACCCCTAAACCTTTCTCTTTACAAACAGGCTCCAGTTCATTTTCATAACCTTCACGGTCATATAAATTATATTCAGGCTGCAAACTAACATAAGCAGGTAATCCGTGTTCGCTACTGGCGTTTAAGGATTCATTCAGGCGTTCGGCAGTAAAGTTTGAGGCACCAATGGCGCGCACTTTACCTTCTTTAACCAATTGGTAATAGGCTTCCAATGTTTCCTGCACGGGCGTCTTTAAATCATCATAATGTGATTGGTACAGGTCAATGTGATCTATTTGTAACCGTCTTAAAGAATCTTCAGCCGCCTGAATTATGTAATTTTTGGACAGATTCTTCTTACTGTCATTGGGGTTCATAGAACTGCCCGCCTTGGTAGCAATTACCACTTGGTTACGTTTGCCAGTTTTTTTTAGCCAGTTCCCTATGATGGTTTCCGATTCGCCTCCTTTATTGCCGGGTACCCAGCGGGAGTAAACGTCGGCTGTATCAATACAATCGAGTCCTAAATCAAAAAAGGCATCCAGTAGGGTAAAAGAAGTTTTTTCATCTACCGTCCAGCCGAACACATTACCGCCGAAAACTAACGGTGCAATGCTGATCTCTGACTTGCCTAATGTCCGCTTTTCCATGGTCAGCTATAACGTTGACGGAGTTATACTGTTGAGATTAATTTGCTCTACCAGCTCGTCTACCCAGCCTGCAAAATAAGGCTCGCTGCCTTCCAGTCGAATCCAGTGGCCATCGGTATCTTTCGCTATAATTAAATGTAGGGTGTCATCTATTGAGTTGAACTCGTATGCCTGTGAGTATCCGCTGTAATTAATAACATCTACTATGCCTTCTACCGGGCTGTCCGATCCGGTTAAAACGGCATTAAATTGTTGTTCCATAAGTATGCTTTATAAGAGTAACTTTTATTTGTAACTGGATAATATCATTTAGCTGAAATTTGTTTGTGTGTATGTATGTACATGTTACTTTCGGTTAAACATTAAAACTATTAGGTAAGGAGGGGTGTTATATAAAGCATCAATTGTAATTTATGATTTTTAATAAAAATGTAAAGTATTTTCAGGTTGCCCAGGGAGTATGGGGCATGCGGATATTATTTGTAAATGTATACATTATTGCTAACCGCCGCGGCTTTCCAAAAGGTTGGGTGCTGGTTGATGCTGGTATTGAAGGTTCGGCCAACCGAATCATTGCCATGGCTGAAGCTATATTTGGCCCGGGTACACGCCCGTCGGCTATTGTATTAACCCATGCGCACTCCGACCATACGGGCGCATTACCTGAATTATTAAAACACTGGGATGTGCCCGTTTACGCTCACGAACTGGAAGTGCCCTATGTGACTGGTAGATCATCCTATCCTCCGTCTGATCCAACTGTTGGTGAGGGTATTATGTCGTTGATGTCGGTATTCTTCCGCAAGAAACCTTTAGATATTAGCAAAAACATCCGTATTATTGATATGGAAGAGGGTATACCGCAACTACCCGAATGGAAAGTGGTGCATACGCCAGGCCATAGTCCGGGTCACATATCCTTGTTCCTGCCTTTAAATACAACATTAATTGCCGGCGATGCTTTTGTAACTACTAAGCCCGAATCGGCAGTTTATGTGTTAAACAATATTAAAAAGCTTTCTGGGCCACCGCGTTACATGACAACCGACTGGGTAGCTGCTGAGGCATCGGTAAAAATATTAAGCTATATGGAACCACGTATTGCAGCAACTGGCCATGGTCCGGTAATGCGTGGTCGTGAACTTCAAGAGGCCTTACGTAATTTGGCTGAACACTTTGAAGAGCTTGCTATACCCACTGGAGGACGTTATGTGGAAGAACCGGCTGAAGCTGATGAAACCGGAACATATTATGTGCCACCGTTTAAATCGACAACTAAATTTAAGGTGGTATTAGGTATGGTTGCTTTACTGGCCGGTTTTGCGGTTACGCGCACTTTAGTGAAATAGTTAAGGGGCATAATGTTAATTTTACCGTGTGGAAAATTTGAAGCCAGACGGAAAAATATTAATTGAAATTGTAAAAATGCAGATGCCCTTTGGTAAATACAAAGGCACTTTGCTTAGTGATTTACCAGTAAGTTATTTGGAGTGGATGCATCAAAAAGGGATGCCCGCAGGTAAGTTAGGGATGATGCTTTCTACTGTTTACGAAATTAAGATAAATGGTTTAACCAAAATATTACACACCGTAAAGAATTCAGTTAAAGCCAATAAGATGTAACTAACGTATATTGTGGTATGAATAGATTCATCATTTATATAGCAGCAACGGCATTAACGTTTTTTGGCTGTACTAATGGGCACGCCACTAACAATACAACATTAACCAACAAAGACAATGACTTCGCCATTTTGCCTAAACCGAAACCAGGTGAACAGGTAGCCACTTTTGGCGGTGGTTGTTTTTGGGCTATGGGCGAAGCCCTTTCTGAATTACGCGGCGTTAACCGGGTTGTAGCAGGTTTCGCTGGTGGTAATACCAAAAATCCTACTTATGAGCAGGTTTGTACCCGTACTACCAATCATGCAGAAACGGTGCAGGTGTATTACGATCCGAAGCAAATTAGCTACGCAACATTGGCACAAGCATTCTTTAGTGCGCACGATCCAACAACACTAAACCGTCAGGGTCCTGATGAAGGTACAGATTACCGGTCTATCACTTTTTACCGTACACCACAGGAGAAAAAGATCATTGAAGAAGAAATAGCTAAAGTTAATGCTTCCAAGCACTTTTCCAATAAAGTAGTAACACAGGTAGTGCCTTTCAAAGTATTTTACCCGGCTGAAAAATATCATCAGGGATATTATCGTCAGCATTTAAATGAAAATCCATATCTGACTTCCGTATCGATGCCTAAAATCGTTAAAATGCGTAAGGCCATGAAAGCGCAGCTCAAGCCCGAATTTCAAAAACTATAAGCGGGTAAACCAGCCTTTACGCCAAAAGAAAACTACTTGTAAAATGCCGATAAGCACCATAATGCCTACGCAGTATACATAGCCATGTGGTTCATATAATTCGGGCATGTTGGCAGGTAGCGGCTTGTTGGTAACCGGATCGGCAGGGGCGAAGTTCATGCCATAAACACCAGCTACGAAGGTGAGCGGGATAAAGATTACGGATATAATGGTTAGTACCTTCATAATCTCGTTCATCCGGTTGCTAACCATGGAAAGGTATAAGTCTATATTACTGGCACTTATCTCCTTATAACTTTCTATTAAGTCAATTATCTGGATGCAGTGGTCATAGGCGTCGCGCAAGTAAGTTTTGGTCTCTTTGGTAATCAGCGGACTTTCAGTACGAATCATATCATTGATCTTATCGCGCTCTGGCCAGCTGGCTCGGCGTAAAACGATGAGCGTACGTTTCAAATGCTGGGTATCGTACATAATAGTACGGTCGGCCTTATCATAAATCCGGTCTTCAATTGCTTCCAGTTGTTCACCTATTTGATTTAGCGCAACGAAGTACCAGTCTATAACGGTATCAAACAAAGCATAACAAATAAAGCCAGGACCAAATCCGCGAATGGGACTGGTAGGTGTATTCAACCGTTTTTCTAAGCCTTCAAAGTTTTCTTCGTAAGTTTCTTCAAAGCTTATTACCATATTGTCTTTTACAATAACCGAAAACTGGGTGTTGGTTAATAAGCATTTATCATCACTGGTAATGAGCCTGCTGGTACCAAACACATACTCATCATATTCATCAAATTTAGGTCGCTGGTGGGTATTCATAATGTCCTCCAGTACCAAGTCGTTAATATGCAACCGGTCGCCTATCTCTTCAATCAGTTTCGCATCACCCAAACCGTTGATCTTAATCCAGTGTGTGTGGTCGGTGCACTCTTTTAACTGGTTTAATACTACACTAATATCCTCGCCCTCGGCTTTAACCAGTTCGCGTTCGTTGTAAGAATAGATCCTGATGTGTGGTTTTAAGGCACCTTCAGGTACGCGTATCATGCCAGGCTTATCGCCTACATTACCTGCACGCCTATGTATCTTAACTCGTTTTAACTGGTTTGCGTTCATTATTACAGATAGTTAACCGTTTGCGGACCTTGATTAAAAAGGAGGTCGACAATGCTTAAATCTTTTAAAAAGCCTTTACGTTCTTCAAAAACCTGAAAGTATGTTTTTTGTTCAACCTCCGCTTCTTTTTTAGGGTGGATGGCATTGCGATAGTCGGTTAATTGAGTATAATTGCGGTGATACTCATCTGTGTAATTCAGTTGAATTGGCATCTTTAAGAATTTGAGTACTATGTTCAGCAGCTCTTCATTATAATCGAACAAATTGGTAAACTGTTGCTCATAAAAACGTGCAAAATCATCCTCGTAATATTCAAAATAGGCCGAACGGCGGTAGCAGGTTTGCAGGCCCATCCAATGTAAGCGCTGCCAGGCAAAATCGTTGCTTATCTTCACATCCTTTGTGGGCGTGTGTACCTTGGATCCTTTAACAACGGGCACTACCAGGGTCAACGGACCGTCGGGCGAATAAATATTGGCCCTGTTGCGGTAAGTTTGTTTGGGAAAGTGTTCGTGCTTCTCTATCAGGATATTGGGTTTATGTTGATTTATTGCAGTAAAATAGGATACCGGCGGTAAATAAAACATAGGCAGTAATGCACCGTTTTCCATCATATATTTTTATGTTTGTGACTTTTAAAAATGATTTTGCGAAAGTAATGATAAAGAAAGGTTTTTACAGCTTGGGTGTAGGTTTCCTGTACTTGCTCTCGTCGCTGCCTTACTTTATACTTTATTTTATAGCCGATATCATATTTATAGTGATTTATTACATTGTAGGTTACCGGCGTAAAGTTGTTCATCAAAACCTGGCCAATGCTTTTCCCGAAAAGTCAGTGACCGAACGACAATCCATTGAAAAAAAGTACTTCCGTTTTTTGGCTGATCTTGTCATGGAAACCATTAAACTCAAAACACTATCGGCCGAAGAAACGATTAAGCGGGTAGAGGTAAGAGATGAAGCATTGCTTACCAATGAAGCTTATAAACAAGGCAAAAGCATTATTGCAGCAGTTGGCCATTATGGTAACTGGGAGAGTGGTTGTTTGCGGATGGGATTGATTAAGGAGCGACCCTGCATTATCGCTTATAAGCCATTAAGCAACCCAGTATTCGACCGGTACTTTTTGGAGTTACGATCGCGTTTTGGGGCTATTATGGTGACTATGAAGGGTACGTTTCGCAAGGTGGTGGAATACCGTAAACAGGTAACGCTTACTGTACTGGCGGGCGACCAAACCCCGGCGCAGGAAGAGGCAACTTACTTTGCCAATTTTTTAAATCAACCTACGGCTGTATTTTTAGGTGTGGAAAAACTGGCAAAGGCAACCGATAGCCTCGTTGTTTTTTGCGATGTTAGGCGGGTTAAACGTGGGTATTACTCGTGTACATTTGTACCTTTGTTTGATAACCCTAAACAGACTGCCGAACACGAAATAACTAACGCGCATGTGCAGTACTTAGAAAAAGTGATACGTGAAGAACCTGAATACTGGCTATGGTCGCACCGCAGGTGGAAGTTTAAGCCGGAGGATATAAGATAAATGAATAAAACACCTAAAGTTGCTGTTGTTATATTAAACTGGAACGGCCTTAAATTTTTACAGCAATTTTTACCATCTGTATTGCAATCAACCTGGCCTAACCTGCAAGTGGTTGTAGGCGATAATGGTTCGACTGATGGTTCTGTCGATTTTTTGAAAGCCAGGTATACTAATGAAGTTACGGTTTTACAAAACGACAAAAATTATGGCTACACCGGTGGCTACAATCGTATAATTGGCCAAGTTAAGGCCGACTATTATATCCTGCTCAACTCGGATATTGAAGTTACACCAAGTTGGATAGAACCGGTTATTGCTCAAATGGAAGGTGATGCCTCTATAGCGGCAGCCGCTCCAAAAATTAAATCTTACAATCGTAAAAATTATTTTGAACATGCCGGTGCCGCCGGTGGCTTTATAGATCAATTGGGTTATCCCTTTTGCCGTGGCCGTTTGTTTTATGAGGTGGAAGAAGACCTGGGTCAATATGATGAATCGAGTCAAATATTTTGGGCATCGGGCGCAGCCTTATTTATCCGTAGCGATCGTTGGCGCGAAGTAGGTGGCTTTGACGAACGCTTTTTTGCCCACATGGAAGAAATTGACCTATGCTGGCGTTTAAAGAATATGGGCTACAAAGTTATGTACTGTGCCCAATCAACCGTTTACCATGTAGGCGGTGGTACGCTTAACACCGAAAACCCGTTTAAAACTTACCTTAACTTTCGTAATAACCTCTGGCTCATTAAAAAAAACATGTCGGCTATGCGCTCTACCTATGTAATTGGTATGCGTATGTGGCTTGATCTGTTAGCACTGTTACGTTTTCTAGGCGAAGGCAAACGCAAAGATGCGTGGGCGGTGAGCAAAGCACATCAGAGTTTTGTGAAAAGCTTTTTCATTAGGGCGGCAAGAAAGGAAGTTGCGAGGAGCGGGGAGAAAACCAGTACCCCGATACCTTATACCCCACACTCTGCATCTAACACGCTGCACCCTAACAATACCGGATTATACAAACGCAGCATAGTGGTTGATTTTTTTGCGAAGAAGAAGACCCGGTTTACGGCTTTGGATCCACGGGATTTTCATTAGAAGGTGGAGTCGGTTCGGCTTCTGAAAGCGGTACTGGTATCTTAACGTCACTGTTTGGCATTTGTACATAAACTTCTTGCTTGGGTTGTGGTATCTCAATACCCTCAGCTTCAAACGCCTTATAAATAGTAGAAAGTATACGGCTTTTCAGTTGTTGCCACATTGAAATATCGGCCGCCCAAAATAACACCTTAAAATCAACCGACGTTGGCCCTAATTTATCAAGGTACACCACCGGATCTGGTTTGAGCATTATATCATCGCGGTTGGCCAGTACATCACGCAAAATACTTTTCACTTTATCAACATCACAGCCGTAAGCTACATTAATTAACAATTCCACCTGGCGGTTATTATCGCTTAATGTCCAATTAATTACATGTTGTGAGATAAGGTCTCCGTTTGGAATGATAATTTCTGCACCGTTACCAGTTGCTATTTTGCTCGAACGTATACCTATCTCTTTAATAGTGCCCGATCTGTTAGAAACTTCAATCACATCGCCCACTTGAACCGGTTTTTCGAACGCCAATATTAAACCTGATACCAGGTTGTTTACAATGTTTTGCAAGCCGAAGCCCACACCCACACCGAGGGCGCTTATAATAATAGTAATTTTATCCAATGGGAATCCTGATGCAGCAATGGCCAGGAGAAAGCCTACACTGAACACCCCAATACGTACCAGCAGTAACGAGGTGCGTGTTTTACGTTGCACAGAGGTAACTGATCTTTGTTGATCGGCAAAGTCATAAAAATAGCTGATCATGCGGGCTATAACACTTGATAACCAAATTACGCCAACAAATATGATGATACTATTAAATGTAAACAGTGTTCCGCCCACCTTGCGAGACTCGGTTAAGAAGTTGCCTATCAGGCTAAATACGCTATCTTCTACGCTTATGTTTTGTAACAAAGTAACTACCCACATGATGATAGCCACAATGTCTAATATACTTCGGAATTTAGCCTGCAGTAATTTGAAATCAAGATAAGTGCTGATACTATCCTTATCTATTTTGTTGGCTTCCAGCTGTAAAAAGAGGCTTTGCACCAGTACCTGTATAAAGTAGTACAGACTTAAAGCCAACCAAAAATTATAAATAGCGGTAACACCAATAATCTTCGCTAAACTAAAGCGACCAGCTATATTAAATACTACCGACGTGGTTTCGAATATGATGAGTAGCCACAAAGCCACCCGGCTATATGGAATTACAGGATCTTTGCTTGAAGCCAGTTTTTTAAGAAAAGCCCAGCTTATGTAAACCGTTGCAGCAGATAGTAATAGCATAGCTACCCTGTCAACGTTAGAAACCTCTACAAATAAGTTGCTCACACTGATGATTAGGGTAATCCAAAATAGTTTATGCAGATAATTGAATGCCGGTTTTTCACAGGTTTTATAAGTGAGGTATAAAACGCTTAAAATGGTGACCATAAAAATGGTTTCCAGGAAAACCATTGGCGGCTGATCATAAAAGTAAGGTATAATCAGCGAAGTTATGAGCAGTGTTACCGTTATAGGATAGCCTGATACATACTGCGTTTGCTTGAATATTTCAATGTAGCCCGATTTGGTTTTGATGATCTTACGCCGGGTAAAAATAATCCAGCAAAAAAAGCCAACCAATATCATAAAACCCAATACATGCTTCCACGATTCACCGTCCAAAAGCTTGAAAAGCTTAAGATTCATAGTCACTGTACGGTCTAAAGACGACTTAAACGTGGTGCCTTCAGCAGGCTTCATATCCCATATATAGCCATACTCGCAGTTAAGCGAATTCATGCTAAAGTTCCTGATCTTCATATTAATCATTTCCTTTTCCTCAATTATCGAAATGTATATGGAGGTCAGCCTGTTTTGCATAAGGCCCACATTTAGCAATGCTTTACGGTTTATCGTGTCGAGCTTGTGTGCTTTAATTTCTATAGCTGCACGCTGTTCTAAAAATGTAATTCGTAGAGTACTATCGGCTGGAAATATCTTAAACAAAGAGTCGCGTTCAACTCTCCCAATCCGCTCGTTGATGTCTGCTAACTTTTCGTTAGCGTCTTTCAAATCGTCTTGCCAAATATCAAGCTTGTCTTGTTGTTTATTTAAAATATCGCGTATAGCATATAAATAACGCAAGGTACCTGAACGGTCACGCACTATAAGGTTGCGCATGGTAATGGTTAGTTTTTCTAACCTTGGGAGTGCTGCGCTTATATTAGCCGTATCTAAACCTTTGCTTAAACTGTTGCCTATTTGATTGAATTCTAACGTGTAATACTCAATACGCTGGAGTAAATTATTAGTTGAAGTATCAGAGGTTTTGTAATACCTCATCATCGAATCGCGGCGAAGCATAGCTGCGCGCAAAGAATCACTTACCGAGCGCGCTTTTTTCTTGCTGCTTTGAGCCAAAGCATTGTTTGGAACACTTAAAGTCAAAAGAACGCAACTTATTAAAACGCCGGTAAATATGTTTTTCAGCATCAGAAATACAAAGTAAGTAACAGGTACGCAAACTTAACAACGCTTATTAAAGCGTTTACATATACGTAATTTTGAAGCAGTTAGTTGATTATATTTACGGATTTATAAAGTTTTCCAAAGCTAAACGGTACGAATCCATACCGAAACCAGCTATAACACCGCGGCAACTTGCCGCCAGCATCGATTTATGCCGGAATGTTTCGCGCTTATAAACATTTGAAATATGCACCTCAATAACCGGAGTTGTAATGGCGCTTATAGCGTCGGCTATGGCAATAGATGTATGTGTGTAAGCACCTGCATTAATGATGACACCATCGGTGGTGAAGCCTACATCGTGCAGCTTATCAATTAATTCTCCCTCCTTGTTGCTTTGAAAATAGTTAAGCGTATGTTCAGGATAACGTTGTTTCAGGGCAGCAAAATAGGTTTCAAAACTCGCATCGCCGTAAATAGATTTCTCTCTTACGCCAAGTAGGTTTAAATTTGGTCCGTTGATGATTTGTATATTCATTACAATTCAAACTTAACTATAAAACATTAAAACTAAAACAGTGGATTGGCAGTCGGCAATTAATGGGTTTCAAAACTACCTCAAACTCGAAAGATCCCTTTCCGGCAATTCAATTGAAGCATATACAAGAGATATAGGTAGGCTTCGAGAATATGCTGAAATACAGTTACCTATTTTGAAGCCCGATAATATAGTATTATCTGATTTGCGTAGTTTTATTCAATGGATAAATGAATTGGGGATGATTCCCTCTACCCAAGCTCGTATCCTCTCGGGCATTAAATCATTCTATAAATTTATGCTGATTGAGGACATGATCAGTATTAATCCGTCAGAACTTTTGGAGTCACCTAAAATTCAGCGTAAGTTACCCGATACCCTGAGTTACAATGAAATTAATAACCTTATATCCGTGATTGACCTATCCAAACCCGACGGCTCGCGCAATAAGGCTATATTAGAAATGCTTTACAGCTGCGGCTTGCGTGTCTCTGAACTTACCGAATTGAAGCTCTCTAACCTTTACCTCGATATAGAATTTATTAAGGTAGTAGGTAAAGGCAATAAGGAAAGGCTGGTACCAATTAGCAACACGGCAATTAAGGCTTTAAAAATGTGGCTTAACTACGGACGTGTTCATACCAATATAAAAAAGGGCGAAGAAGATATTGTGTTTTTAAACCGTCGTGGTAGCAGGCTTACCCGCGTGTTTATATTTATGCTCATTAAGCAATTGGCAGAAAACATTGGTTTAAAAAAGAAGATCAGCCCGCATACCTTCAGGCACTCATTTGCTACTCACTTAATTGAAGGTGGGGCCGATTTGCGTGCGGTGCAGGAAATGTTAGGTCATGAGAGTATAACCACTACTGAAATATACACCCATTTGGATAGAGACTATCTTAAAAGCACAATCATTCAATTCCATCCAAGGAGTTAACTCAATCAGCGCAGTTGCTGGCGGCGTAATGGTAAAATCGTATAGATTGTTGTTGATATTTTATAGCCCATGCTGTTTAATAAACACCACTTTTACATTTCATTTTATAACAGATAGTAATAGCTTTGCTTGTAAGCATTAATTATCTACCTAAATAAAATTCATGTCTGCTCAATATTCGGAACAAGATGTACAGTTGCCGCCGGTTATATTTGGAACCAGTGGCTTAGGTAATTTATATACCGTATTACCACAAGACGTTAAATGTGCCATCATCAACGCTTTTGTGCTAAATAGCGTAAAACCTGCCGTTTTCGACTCGGCGGGAAAATATGGTGCAGGCCTGGCGCTGGAGTCGTTAGCCCATTGTTTGGAAGAGTTAAAAATAAGTCCAAATGACGTGCTGATCAGCAATAAATTAGGTTGGCTGCGTACCGAACTTAAAACGCCCGAACCCACCTTTGAGCCGGGCGTGTGGAAGGATTTAAGATTTGATGCTGTCCAAAAAATTAGTTACTCCGGAATATTGGAATGCTACGAACAAGGCAACAAGCTGTTAGGTAACTACCCGGCCCAGATGGTTTCGGTACATGATCCTGATGAGTACTTGAATGCAGCCAGCGATGATACTGATTACCATAATAGATATCAGGATATTTTAGGCGCCTACAAAGCCTTATCCGAATTAAAAGATCAGGGTAAGGTGAAAAGCCTAGGGGTTGGTGCTAAAGACTGGAAAATTATTCAACGCATTAGTGCCGATATTAAGCTCGATTGGGTAATGATTGCAAATAGTATGACAGTGCATAGCCATCCAAGCGAATTGTTAGCCTTTATGCAAAAATTGCAGCAGGAGGGTACCATAATCATTAATTCAGCTGTATTTAATGGCGGTTTTTTAACTGGTGGCGATTACTATAACTACCATTTAATTGATGCGGAAACTCCTGAAGGAAAAGCGCTTTATCATTGGCGGGAAAGCTTTTATGCACTTTGCAACAAGCACCAGTTAGAACCTGCAGCCGTATGCGTTAAATTTGGAATGGCTGCCCCCGGTGTACATAGCCTGGCTTTAAATAGTTCTAACCCTAAACGGGTGGCTCAAAATTTAAACATGGTTCAAGCTATAATACCTTCAAGATTTTGGGATGAAATGTACGAGCAGCAGCTAATAACCCAACACGGCTTAGAAATAGTTCAATCAACAAATACATCTATAATATAACATGTTCAGTTTAGCAAATAAGGTAGCCGTAGTTACAGGCGGCGGCAGCGGTATTGGACAGGCGGCAGCAAGGATGTTTGCACAACAGGGTGCAAGTGTTCATATCATAGATTTAAATGCCGATCAGGCGGTGGAAACCGCCCGGATGATAACGGCCGAAGGCGGGCAAGCGCGTATGCATACGGCCGACGTAAGTAACCAGCAACAAATTAAAGACATTGTAGCATCATTAAGCAGGGTAGATATCCTCGTTAATAATGCTGGAATCGCTCATATTGGCCGTGCTGATAATACCAGTGAAGATGATTTTGACCGAGTATACCGGATAAACGTAAAAGGTGCCTATAATTGCCTTCACACCATATTGCCGGTAATGATCAAACAAAAAGGTGGCGTAATACTTAACCTGGCCTCTATTGCTTCACACGTAGGTTTAACCGATAGATTTGCCTATTCAATGAGCAAAGGTGCTATGCACGCCATGACCCTTTCTGTAGCGCGCGACTACATTCAATATGGTATACGCTGTAACTGCATATCTCCAGCACGGGTACATACTCCTTTTGTGGATGGCTTTATCGCTAAAAACTATCCCGGTCAGGAAGCAGAGATTTTCGATAAACTATCAAAATCACAACCAATTGGCCGCATGGGTACACCACAAGATCTGGCATCGTTGATGCTGTACCTCTGTTCAGATGAGGCCTCATTTATAACCGGTAGCGATTATGCTATAGATGGTGGCTTTATCACTTTAAATACTTAGAAATCAAACGCACTCACAAAATATAACCTCATGAAACTAATAAGATTTGGTCACGCTGGTCAAGAGAAGCCAGGTGTGCTTATAAATGATAAACGTTATGATGTCTCGGGTTTTATTCCCGATTATAACGAAACCTTTTTTGAGACAGACGGACTGGAAAAACTAAAGTCTATTTTAGAAGAGCATGGCACTAATTTGCCTACCGTAGATGATGATGAGCGTTTAGGTAGTCCTGTGGCACGTCCATCTAAATTACTTTGCATTGGCTTAAACTATGCCGATCATGCTAAGGAGACCGGAGCACCATTACCACCCGAGCCGGTGTTGTTCATGAAAAGTACCACGGCAGTTGTTGGTCCGTTCGATAATGTGGTGATCCCCAAAAATTCTGTAAAAACCGATTGGGAAGTAGAACTGGCTGTTGTGATCAGCAAAAAAGCGAGTTATGTAGACGAAACAGACGCCGCAAATTACATTGCAGGTTACGTATTACATAACGATGTATCAGAGCGCGAATTTCAGTTGGAGCGTAACGGTACCTGGGATAAAGGCAAAGGTTGCGATACCTTTGCTCCATTAGGTCCTTTCTTGGCCACTACTGATGAAGTAAAGGATGTAAATAACCTTAATCTTCGGCTGAGCGTTAATGGTAAAATCATGCAAAATGGAACGACGGCTAACCTCATCTTTAATATTCCATTCTTAGTATCGTATGTAAGCCAGTTCATGACCCTGCTTCCTGGCGATGTAATCTCAACCGGAACACCGGCAGGAGTAGGCCTAGGTTTTAACCCGCCGGTATATTTAAAACCTGGTGATGTTGTAGAATTAGGCATCGACGGTTTGGGCACACAAAAGCAAACCGTTAAAGCATACGGCGAATAGCCTTTCGTCTGCACATCAAATCTTTAAAGCCGCAATTTAGTTAATTGCGGCTTTCTTATTTATACATAAAATTTATCTGTTGCTTTGAAAAATCTCCATTCCGGGGAAGGATTTGGTAAAAGCTTTGTTGAACAAATTTCTCAAATTATATAAAATCAATTAACCAATAACCATAGGCTTAAAATTTCCGTATAACACATTATGCACGGTGATTGGCTATAATTATACTACTTTAGCTACTTTACACTGCTTATTATCGGCTATGCAATAACATGGCTGATAATTGCTTTTAACAAACAACACATAACCAGAGCCGATTTATAATATGATGAGTACTGATAGGCGTTTAAGCATCGTTTATGCCTGTGATAATAACTTTGTGCCCTTATTGGCCGCCTCCATCAAATCATTGGAGATCAATTCAGCCGGATCACAAAAAGATATTTATATTATTGATGACGGCATTAGTGCTTCAAGCCGACAAAAATTAATTCAATCTATTAGCAGTAAAGAAATAACAATTCAGTTTTTATTGGTTAAAGATGTAGTTGGTAAAATCACTATTCCTTACTTCAATAATGCAGCTCTGCCGGTGACCACTTTTTTCCGTTTGTTTGTCCACACCTTTATTCCGGCTGGCACCGAGCGTGTTCTATACCTTGATTCGGACATGATAGTTTTAGGTAACGTTGCTGAACTGTGGGATGTTGACTTTGGCGATAATATAATTGCAGCCGTGCAAGATCCGGGAATTAAAACTTTGGGTTGTTCTTGGGGCGGAGGTGTACGTAACTGGGAAGAATTAGGCTACCAATCGGAGGATAAATACCTGAACGCAGGTTTGCTCTTAATCAATATAAACAAATGGAATGAGTTCGACGTATGTACCAAAGCACTTGATGCGGCGGTGAAATACCAAAAGCATATTGTTTACGGCGATCAGTATTGTTTAAACGCTGTGCTGGCAAACCGCTGGCTGGAACTTGACCCGGAATGGAACCATTTAGTAGATAATGATAAGCCAGGCGCTAAACTATTGCATTACATCGGCAATAAACCTATTTATACCAATTACACCTACAGCCAAAGGTATCGAGAAATATTCTTTGACTACCTGAACAAAACGGCCTGGAAAGATTTCAAGTTAGTAGGTGCCTTCACACGTTGTGTGCGAATGATCAGGAGATTTATTAGAAAAATAACCGGTTAATAATATATCGATCTTAAAGATGGTGGCTAAACATAAATTTGACCGGGTAACCCTTTTAATAACTCATTACAACCGAAGCAAATCTTTAGAGCATTTGCTTAAGCGCTGTACCGAAGAAGGTTTAGCGTTTGAAGAGGTAGTAATATCAGACGATGGCAGCAAACCAGAGCATTTAGCTTATGTGCAAAAACTTCAGGACGTTTATACCTTCAGGTTAATTACTACGCCGTTAAACAAAGGGTTGGGTAATAACATCAATAAGGGACAAGATGCGGTTAAAACACCATATACTCTTTACGTACAGGAAGACTTTGAACCCACGCCCGATTTTGCTTCCAACTTTGTGAACGCCGTTAAGTTGATGGATGAAGAGGATTGGGATATTATACGTTTTTACACATTTCCCTGGGCTCCGTTCCCTTACTTAAAAGAATATAAATACGGTTATGCCGAAATGCTGTTCAAACAAAGCTTATGGTATTTAAATCATTTAAAGTTCAGGCTTTACAGCGATCATCCGCATTTACGCAGAGCCAACTTTTTTGAGAAGTTTGGCCGCTATTTGGAAGGTGAGAGAGGTGACCCTACCGAATACAATATGTGTATGCAGTTTATTATTAACAGGGGTAAAGCGTTACTTTTTAACGGCCCCGACTTGTTTTTACATGAGCATGGTGCCATTGAACCAAATACTATGGTACGTAGCAAGTGGAAGTTAAGTAACTCCTTTTTTGTTAGTATGCTACGTACACTTTACTTAAAGGGGAAAGTGGTTAAGAGTACCATTCAATTTAATAAACTGAAATAGTTTTTAACCTATAAAATTATAAAACAACGCTGTCATCGCCAATACAATGCTTTCAAAAATCAAGCAAATAACCGAAAAATTAAAGAATCCCCATATTGTCAATTTGATTGGAACTGCTGTTACACAGGTACTTAACATGGTTCAAATTGCAATATTGTTCAGGTATATGAGTATCGACAAAATGGGAGCATGGTTCTTTTTTCAGGGTACGGTTGGCTTGGTAGATACATTCAGAGCAGGGTTATTAAGCACTGCATTTGTAACTTCTTATGCCGGTACAACTAAAGAGCGCGCCGCCGAGGTAGCAGGGTCGGCTTGGTACTTATCAACTCTAATTACCGGTTTGTTTGTGTTGGTCAACGTTGGATACTTGGTGATTCCTTACCGTGTGGGTGATATAGGTTTAGACCTGTTTTTGAAGTGGTTTGGATTAGTCTTTATTATTACCATGCCCTCATTTTTGGCAAGCTGTATATTACAGGCCGAAAAACGTTTCGACAGATTATTGTACATGCGCGCCACAAGCACTTGCTTGTCTATAATAATGGTGACCATACTAATTACGTTAAATAAGCTAAATCTTATGACCGTAATTTATACTGGTTTTGTATCGGGAGGTATTACCAGCTTAATGACCATAGTTTTGGGCTGGGCGCGTATTAACACTTTCTTTCGTAAATCAACCCAAACGGTTAAAGCATTATTTGCTTTCGGTAAATATAGCGTGGGCACAGCATTAGGCAGCAGTATGTTCCGCAGTTCCGATACTTATATTATCAATTTTATGCTGGGACCCGGAAGTTTGGCTGTATATAATTTGGGCTTGCGGTTAATGGAGTTGGTAGAAATACCACTAAGAAGTTTCGCTGCAACAGTTATGCCGCCGCTATCTGCGGCTTACAACCAAGATAATAAATATCATGTAATATACTTACTTAAAAAATACTCCGGCTTGCTAACTATCCTACTTATTCCGGTAGTGGTAGGGTCGCTATTATTTGCCGAAGTAGCCATATGGATAGTAGATAAAAAGTATTTGAGTACGGAGGCTGCAAACGTTTTCCGGGTGTTTATGACATTTGCGCTGCTATACCCAGTCGAGCGTTTTATGGCCCTGACTTTGGATGCTATTAATCAACCCAAAGTGAATATGATCAAATTGATTTTTATGCTTACCGCTAATATTGTAGGTGACTTCTTGGGTGTTTGGATATTTGGAAATATTTATGGAGTTGCCTTCGCTACCATACTTCCTATACTAACAGGAATGATAATCAGTTACCATTGGCTGCAAAAGTATATGAAGTTTGCCCTATGGGATGTTTACAAAATTGGCTGGTTGGAAACCCAGTGGCTTATTAAGGACAGTTGGGCGGTGCTGCGCAAGAAAAAAACTGCAGGTAATGCTAAATAGGAAACTACAACTTCAAGAAAAATAAACTCTACTAGATATATAGACTTTATAAAAGGTATTATATATTTGCTGTTGTTTAATGAACGTTCTTTTTATACTTATCCAGAAAGACTGAGGGAAAGACCTTATGACGTCTCAGCAACCTATATCTATTTACATCAGGTGAAAGGTGCTAATTCCTACTCGTGCTTTAAAAGCACAGGAAATATAAGATCACAAGTTTCAAACTTGTTGAAACCGCGTTTATCCGCAGTTTTCTGGTATAGGGCATTAAGGATTTAAAACTTATTTAACAATAAGCTATGAGAATTTACCTGGATAATGCCGCTACAACTCCATTAGATAAAGAAGTGTTTAATGCTATGACACCGTTTTTGCTCAACCATTTTGGCAATCCATCATCGCATAATGAGGAGGGACGATAGGCCAGGCAAGCTATTGAAGATTAAAATTTTAATGGTAACTCGGCCGAGGGTAACAAAAGCTTATACACAGTACTAAACGTTGGTTTACCGACGTTGAACTATGATCGTAGCCTGCTTAGATATTTGGATGAGCAACAGATCTCTGTATCGGGTGGAAGCGCCTGTTCAACCGGGTCGGGTTCACATGTGTTACAAGTCATTTATACCGATTCCAGTAAACACAACATCCGTTTCTTGTTCAGTAAATTGAATACATTTGCCGATACAGACCGGGTCATTGAAACTTTAGTGCACATTTATCAAACCTTAGCGGCGTAAATAACATTATCTATAAATACATCTAAATATAAAATTACATGAGTTTAAGATTAGGCGATAAAGCCCCAAACTTCAAAGCAGACACCTCAATAGGGGTAATAGATTTTTATGAATTTTTAGGTGATGGTTGGGGAGTGCTGTTTTCGCACCCAGCCGATTATACACCGGTTTGCACCACCGAACTGGGTCGGACCGCTGCACTAAAAGATGAATTTGAAAAGCGCAATGTAAAAGTTGCAGCATTGAGTGTAGACTCTGCAGACTCGCACCGGGAGTGGATAAAAGATATTAACGAAACCCAAAATGTGGAAGTAGAATTCCCGATTATAGCCGACGAAAACCGCGAGATAGCAGAATCATATGATATGATCCACCCTAATGCATCGCTAACCGCTACTGTACGCTCCCTTTTCATAATTGCGCCTGATAAGACAATTAAACTCATCATCACTTATCCAGCTTCAACGGGACGTAACTTTCAGGAAATTTTAAGGGTTATTGATTCGTTACAACTGACCGCCAATTACAGCGTAGCTACTCCAGCCGACTGGAAAGAAGGTGAAGACGTGGTAATTACCCCGGCCGTAAAGGATGAAGACATTGCTGCTAAGTTTCCAAAAGGGTATACTAGAGTAAAACCATATTTGCGCTTAACGCCGCAGCCAAATAAATAATATTTTTACGCGTCATTGCGAGGTACGAAGCAAACACTACATTGAAAGGTAGCCCGATACCTATCGCGCAGAGATTGCCACGCTACGCTCGCAATGACGTTATTGTAAATTACAATCCTACCAAAGCCGAATCTCCCAGGCTAACTTCTTTATTGATCAGATCGTCGATGCTGGTTTCAGACAAAATTTTGAGCGTAGCATCGCGGATATCTAAAAACATGCTGCGTATGCCGCAGGTAGATTCATTGTGGCATTCTTCGCAACGGTGATAAAAGTTCAGACTAACGCAGGGAACCATGGCAATGGGTCCGTCGGTAATGCGTAATATGCTTACCAGGTAAATATCTTTTGGATCCTTATTTATGGCATAACCGCCGCCAGCACCTTTTTTACTGTATAAAAATCCAGCCTTACGAAGTTCTAATAGAATAACTTCCAAAAACTTCTTAGGTATTTTCTCCAACTCAGCTATCTGCGCAATCTGCATAGGAGGATTGTCCTTGTTCTTTCCTAAAACAATAAGCGCTTTAATAGCGTACTTGGTCTTTTTAGATAGCATAATCCTAATTCAGGTACAATTATATCAAAAAAATTGCACCGTTGCGCAAGCAGTATTTAACGAAGGTAACTAACTAATAATAGCATGCGTAAATTTCATGCGAATACCACCAAATTCAAAATCTGTACTGATCAAATTATGAATAAAGAATACCTTTGAGCATGGATTTTCTGCATACCCTGTTGGGTGACGATATTAAGGCTGGCTTGCTCATTATTTTAAACCTTATTGTAATTGAAAGCCTGCTATCGGTAGACAACGCTGCAGTGTTGGCTATCATGGTGCTCGATTTGCCTAAAGAACAGCGGAGTAAAGCTTTGAAGTATGGCATTATTGGTGCATATTTTTTCAGAGGCTTGTGTTTGCTGTTGGCTACCTGGCTGGTGAAAATTTGGTGGCTTAAACCGTTAGGCGGTGTATACCTACTTTACCTGGCATTTAATTATTTTAAAGATAAAGCAGCTGGTGAAAGCAGTGAAGAAAATATCAATAAGGAAGAGAGCTGGTTTTACAAGGTAACTGTAGGTAAGCTTGGTACCTTTTGGGCTACAGTAGCCTTGGTTGAAATTATGGATCTTGCATTCTCCATTGACAATGTTTTTGCAGCAGTTGCATTTACTAAACACATATTTTTGATTTATACCGGCGTTTTCATTGGTATATTAGCCATGCGTTTTGTAGCACAATTCTTTGTTAAGCTTATGGAAAAGTTCACATTTTTAGAAACCATAGCTTACATTGTAATAGGTGTGTTAGGCATCAAACTTACCGCATCTTTGTATACACACTTCTATCCAAGCACCGAACTCACTAAAGTAATTGATAGCGAGCATACAGACATGTGGATTTCCGTATTTACAGTTGGTATTTTTATTAACCCTGTGTTGTCGTCTCTACTGTTTAATTTTCCAAGGAAGCATATCGTACATCATAAAGAGGAGTAAGTCTCCTTACGCTTTTAAAGGTTAAGAGAAAAATTTAAAGGTCTTTCGTATCGAGCAAAATTGAATGAAGGTCTTCTTCCTTAAATTGTCATATCGTAAACTAACTGAATAATAGTTGTAACTTATAACGGCTATTGCTGTCTATACTTTAAAACTATTATTAGTGGAAACCATACTTGATATAACCAACCTGAACAAAACGTATCAGAGTGCCGGTAAGGTGCTGTCTGTGCTCGATGATATTAATTTTTCGATCTTAACCGGATCAACTAACGCCATTGTGGGGCCGTCGGGCAGTGGTAAAACAACTTTGTTGGGCTTGTGCGCCGGTCTTGACCGTTCTACATCGGGTAGTGTAGCCTTAAACGGCATTAATTTAAATGACTTGAATGAAGATAAACGGGCACAGGTGCGTAACCAGTTCGTGGGGTTTATTTTTCAAAATTTCCAGCTGTTGCCTACATTAACTGCATTAGAGAATGTAATGGTTCCATTGGAACTGCGCGGTGAAAAAAATATCCGCGCCCGTTCGTTGGACTTGTTAGATAAGGTAGGATTAGCCAGCCGCAGTCATCACTACCCAACACAATTATCTGGGGGTGAGCAGCAGCGGGTTTCAATAGCCCGGGCTTTCTCTAATCAGCCTAAAATTTTATTTGCTGATGAACCTACCGGTAACCTGGATTCGGAAACTGGTGACAGAATAGAAAAGCTATTGTTCGACCTTAACCAGGATGCCGGTACTACGCTGGTACTGGTGACCCACGATTTGGAATTGGCCGGCAAAACGCAGCGCATACTTAGAATTAAAGGTGGTAAACTGGTTTCTGACGAAAAAACTACCGCCTGATATGAATACACCACAACCCGAAACCGTTAACCTCAACAGGTCGGTGCAATGGAGCTGGCTGTTTAAAATGGCCTGGCGCGATAGCCGTCGTAACCGCTCTCGCTTATTTCTGTTCATTTCTTCCATCATACTGGGTATAGCTGCATTGGTAGCCATATACTCTTTTGGGTATAATTTGCGCGCCGACATTGATGCTCAGGCTGCTACTATGGTAGGGGCCGATTTAGTTATCTCTGGCAACAAACCTGTTGATAAAAACCTGCAACCTAAGTTAGATAGTCTGGGTATTGAGCGCTCGCAGGAGCGGAGCTTTGCATCCATGATCTATTTCAGCAAAAGCGGCGATACCCGTTTAGTGCAAATTAAGGCTTTGGAGGGAGGCTTTCCATACTACGGCAGTATTGAAACTACGCCGGTTCAAGCTTCAGGAAATTTTAGAAAAGGCCAGTACGCGCTGGTAGATGCCGCACTAATGCAGCAATTCAAAGCGAAAGTAAACGATTCGGTTAAAGTAGGGCAGCTTACTTTTGTAATAGCAGGTGTGTTGAACCAGGCACCCGGGCAAACAGGAATGTCAGCTGGCATTGCTCCAGTGGTTTACATACCTATGCAATACTTGGACAAAACCGGATTGGTGGAGAAAGGCAGTCGTATCAATTATAATTACTACTACAAATTCGATAAGAAGACTGATGTAGATAAATTAGCCGATAGTATTGATTCACAGTTAGATAAAAACAACCTGCACTATGAAACGGTGGAAACCCGTAAACAAAACACCGGACGCGCCTTTAGCGATCTGAATCGCTTTTTGTCATTAGTTGGTTTTATTGCTTTGTTGCTTGGCTGTATTGGCGTAGCCAGTGCTACCCAAATATATGTGCGCGAAAAAGTAGCGTCTATCGCGGTTTTACGTTGCCTGGGCGTTAAAGCGTTCGAAGCATTTTTGATCTTCCTAATACAAATTGCAGGTATAGGTTTAATAGGATCTATCTTAGGTGCGGTACTTGGCACGGTGGTGCAGCAAGTGTTGCCTATGATACTTAAAGATTTTCTGCCGTTCGATATTTCTGTGTCTGTATCATGGCTGGCTTTGGTACAGGGCGTGGTGTTGGGAGTTATCATTTCAGTTTTGTTTGCCTTGCTTCCGCTGATCAGCATTCGTAATATATCACCCTTAAATACTTTACGTTCTGCTTTCGAAAATGTGAAGACAAGCCGTGATCCCTTACGCTGGCTTGTTTACTTACTAATATTAACCTTTATGGTTGGCTTTAGCTATTTGCAACTGAACAGTTGGGCGGCAAGTGCAGCATTCACAGTAGCCATCTTAGTGGCCTTTTTGATACTTACCTTAACAGCTATTTTACTTATGCGGGTAATTAAGATGCTGGTAAAAGGTTCATGGAGTTATTTGGTAAGGCAGGGATTTGCCAATTTATACCGGCCAAATAATCAAACTACTATCCTTATGGTATCAATTGGATTGAGTACGGCGTTTATATGCCTGCTTATTTTCATACAATCGATGCTCATTAAGCAGGTTACGCTCTCAACAAGTGGCAACCAACCTAATATGATCTTGTTCGATATTCAAACTGCTCAGCAAAAGGGAGTGGTTGGTATAACACAAAAATATAAGATGCCGGTAATACAGCAGGTACCTATTGTAACTATACGGTTAGACCAAATTAACAATAAAACGGCTGCGACTTTACGTAAGGACAGTACAGATGATAACTTACGACGTGCCTTTGGTGCCGAATATAGGGTGACTTACCGCAATGATCTGATCTCGACTGAAAAAGTTGTAGAAGGTAAATGGATAGGAGAAGCAGGCAATGCAACTGAAATCCCTGTATCGTTAGACGAACGGATGGCCAAGCGTTTAGAAATTAGGATGAAAGACAAGCTCATCTTTAACGTACAGGGTACTCCCGTAAAAACTTATGTTGCCAGTATACGTAAAGTAAATTGGAACAAAGTACAAACTAACTTCCAGGTAGTGTTTCCAACCGGGGTATTGGAGCAGGCACCGCAGTTTAACGTTTTGCTAACGCACGTACCATCGAGCAGTGTATCGGCCAAGTACCAGCAGTCCATAGTAAAGCAGTATCCTAACGTATCCATAATTGACCTGGGACTGGTGCTGACTATCCTAGATAATATTTTGGACAAAATGGGATACGTTATAAAGTTTATGAGCGGTTTCAGTATAGCAACTGGTATTATTGTGTTAATTGCCTCGGTACGCATCAGCAAGTACCAGCGAATTAAGGAGAGTGTATTGCTGCGTACCCTGGGTGGTAGCCGTAAGCAAATATTAGTAATTACAGCCTTAGAGTATTTGTTTTTGGGAGCAATATCGGCATTGACAGGTATATTAATTGCCATTGCAGGTAGCTGGTTACTTGCTAAATTTAGCTTTGAAATCCCTTTTGAGGTGAATTATCTGCCTGCATTTATACTGTTTGGCTTAACTGCAGCGTTGACTATCATAATTGGTCTGCTAAATAGTCGCGGTGTGTTGAACCGCCCGCCGCTGGAAGTCTTAAGGTCAGATACTTAATGAAAGTTATTAAATGATTAAACCACATAAGCTAAAAATTGCATTAATGAGTAGTCTGCTAACCCTGGCTGCATGCAATAGCAATAATAAGCAAAGCCAGCAAGATACTACTGCCACATCTACAGAACAAGGTAATGAGAAACCCCAAAAAACGGTTTTGTTTTTTGGAGACAGTTTAACCGCCGGCTATGGTCTCGATGATCCTGCGTCTGATGCTTTTCCGAGTGTAATACGAGAAGAAATTAAAAAAACTCAGTTGCCTTATAATGTAGTTAACGCCGGTAACAGCGGCGAAACCAGTGCCGGCGGTCTTGGGCGCATCGATTGGGTTCTTAAGCAAAAGGTTGATGTGTTTATTTTAGAACTCGGTGCTAATGATGGTTTGCGAGGCATAGCCGTAAGTGAAACCACGCGTAACTTGCAAGATATTATAGACCGTGTTAAGGCAAAATATCCACAAGCTAAAATTGTACTTACCGGAATGCAGATTCCGCCGAGTATGGGTGCAACCTACGCGCAAGATTTCAAAAATATGTTTCCGAAGCTTGCAAAAAAGAACAATGTAACTTTAGTCCCTTTTTTGTTGGATAAAGTAGGAGGGATATCCAAATTGAATCAGGCCGATGGCATACACCCCACCAAAGAAGGTGCGAAGATAGTGGCAGACAATGTTTGGTCGGTTTTGAAAAACATATTAAAATCTTAGCATCGCTTAGTAGTTTATTAACTCAGTATAAATTGGAACATAGTGAATATATAAATGTTATGATGACATGGTATTAGCTGTTGGGTCCACTGGTATTGCTATTCAGAAATATGATGGCAACGGGCATACTACTCTTACAGATGATGTAGTAGCCATTGAAGAACCACTGGAGGTAAGGCTGCAATATGGATCGGTTAACAACATGCAAATACAAAATGTAGCCGTAACCATGCGTACGCCTGGTAAGGATGCTGAGCTTGCATTAGGGTTTTTATTCACAGAGGGAATCATTGCCGATCATCAGGATGTTTATTTTGCTGAACATGCATTTATAGCTTGTGCCGAAAACCGTGAGAATGTTGTTATTGTGAAGCTTAAGCCCCACGTGGTTCCTAATCTTGGCAAAGCTGACCGTAACTTTTATACTACATCCAGTTGCGGTGTTTGTGGCAAATCTTCTATTGGCGCTATTAGAACGGTAAGTGCTTTTACAACAGACACTAATAACGATTCCATCTTTGCCGATGTGCTATGCCAATTGCCGCTTACCTTGCGTAAACATCAGGAGGTATTTGATACCACCGGCGGCTTACATGCATCGGCTTTATTTACTCTTGAAGGCGAATTGTTAGCCGTGCGCGAAGATGTAGGCAGGCACAATGCACTTGATAAGTTAATAGGCTTTGCCCTTCAAAACAATTGGGTGCCTGTCCAAAACAAAATATTATTACTCAGCGGACGTATAAGTTTCGAATTGGTGCAAAAGGCAGCTATGGCTGGCATTGGCGTTGTTGCCGCAATTGGGGCGCCATCCAGTTTGGCCATACAGCTGGCACAGGAATTTAACATTACACTGGTTGGCTTTTTACGCAATCAGCACTTTAATATTTATACTGCGGCACACCGCATAACACATCGTTAATCTTTATGAAAATCCGGATCAGATCAAACTCGTTAAGATACCGTTTAACACGCTCTGAAGTCGAGCAATTTGCAATTGAAGGCGTTTTTAAGGAAAAAGTTACCATTGGTGAAGAGTCTTTAGTTTATGTTTTACAGCGCACTGCCGAACCTGACATCAGGGCTACCTTACATAGGAATCTTATTACGCTTTTAGTGCCCGAGATGGTTGCTGATGAATGGACCAGAACTGAAAAGGTGGGTTTTAATACCAAAGATGGTTCATTGCATATATTAGTAGAAAAAGATTTTACCTGTTTAGATAACGTTGAAGAAGATCAGAGTGATAATTACCCTAATCCATTAGCTGATAAAAAATAATGAGCGAAAGAACTGAGCTACCCAGTGCCGAAAACCCTGAAGGGTTGTTAGACCTTAAAGTTACTGAACCTAAAAAATGGGCGGCAGGCATGCCTGCAGTTGGCGCATCCATGGCCGATATTTTTGAGGAAACAGGCGGCATACGCGGATTGAAGGCGCTGTTCAAAATGAATCAGAAAACTGGATTTGACTGTTCGAGTTGTGCCTGGCCCGACCCGGACGATGACCGCTCACCTGTGGCTGAATATTGTGAGAACGGTGCAAAAGCACTGGCTGAAGAGGCTACACTTAAAAAGCTGACAGGGGAGTTCTTCGCTCAAAATTCTGTAGAAAATTTGGCTAAGCAAACCGATATGCAAATTGGTAAGCATGGCCGTATTGCCCAGCCGGTTTACTTGCCAAAAGGTGCTACTCATTACCAGCCCATAAGCAGGGAAGACGCTTTTAAAAAGATAGCCGAACATTTGAACGGTTTAAAATCGCCCAATGAGGCTGCCTTTTACACATCGGGCCGCACCAGTAATGAGGCTTCGTTTTTGTATCAGCTTTTTGTGCGTGAGTATGGTACTAATAACATGCCCGACTGCTCTAACATGTGCCACGAATCTACCAGCGTGGCCCTGGCCGAAGCCATTGGAATTGGTAAAGGCACGGTTACCCTAAACGATTTCTATGATACAGACGTAATTATTATCATGGGACAGAATCCAGGGACTAATCACCCGCGGATGTTAACAGCACTTGAAAAAGCTAAGAAAAACGGCAGTAAGATAATTGCTATCAATCCGCTCAAAGAAGCTGGATTGATAGCGTTCAAAAATCCACAAACGCCTAAAGGGGTGTTAGGTTTTAGCACAGCACTGGCCGATCTTTATTTGCAGGTTAAAATTAATGGTGATATGGCTTTATTAAAGGCAATTGAACTGCTTTTATTACAAGCTGAAAAAGAAGCACCCGGACAAGTTTTCGATCAAGAATTTATAGCTAAGGATACCGTATTTTACGACCAGTTTATTAACGAACTGGAGAAACACAACATTCAGGATTTAGCTGATGCTGCTGGTATACCTTTAACACAAGTAAAGGAAGCGGCCGAAATACTGAAGAACAAGAAGCGTATAATTATTTGCTGGGCAATGGGTATTACCCAGCATGCAAACGGTGTAGCTACAATTAAAGAGATTGTAAATCTCGCATTGTTGAAAGGCGCCATAGGTAAGTCTGGTGCTGGTTTGTGCCCGGTAAGAGGGCATAGTAATGTTCAGGGCAACCGTACTATGATGATCTATGATAAACCTTATGAAGGACAGCTGAACAAGCTTAAAGAAGTGTTTGGCTTTGATCCTCCGCGTGAGCATGGCTATGATGTGGTAGATTCGATTAAAGCAATGCATGATGGTAAGCTAAAGGTATTTTTTGCCATGGGGGGTAACTTTCTTTCGGCCACGCCCGATACCATGTATACTGCTGAAGCAATGCGCAAATTAAAACTTTCGGTACATGTATCTACCAAGCTTAACCGCAGTCACCTAATACATGGGGAGGAAGCAATTATATTACCTGCTTTGGCTCGTAGTGACAAAGACATGGTAAATGGTATACAACAGGTGGTGAGCTGTGAAAATTCTATGGGAGTAGTACAGCAGTCGAAAGGAATGCTTGATCCGGTCAGCGATCAAATGATGAGCGAGCCATTAATCGTTTGCAACATGGCCAAGGCTGTGTTAGGCAAACGTACAGTTGTTAACTGGGATCTGTATGCATCGCATTATGACCATATACGCGACATTATAGAAAAGGTAATTCCTGGTTTTGATAATTACAACAAGCGTGTAAAAGTACCTGCAGGTTTCTACCTGCCTAATGCACCGCGCGAAGGAAAATTTGAAACAGATGAAACACCAGGTAAAGTTCAGTTTACAATCACCGATTTACCTGAGCATAAACTTGCAGATGATGAGTACATGATGACCAGCATTCGTAGCCACGACCAGTTTAATACAACTATTTATGGTATGGAAGACCGTTACCGAGGAATTCACAACGAACGCCGTATCATTTTCATGAATGAAACAGATATACAAAGGGCTGGATTACATGGTGGGGATAAGGTTGATTTGTACAGCTACTACAATAAAACTGAACGTGTAGCACGCTTATACGTTATAGTGCCTTATGATATCCCCGAGCGTTGTACAGCTACTTACTATCCCGAAACTAATGTACTGTTCCCCATAGATAGTGTTGCCAAACAAAGTAACACACCTACTACTAAATTAATTAATATAAAAATAAGACCTCATAAGGAGTTGGATAATTAAGGCGTTTCTTATATACTCAAGATGAATTTGCAGTTTACTTTGCATCTATATACCCATCATATGCAATTGAATTACGATTGACAATAATCATTTGCAAAGTGGCCATACCTGTTTTAGATATATCAAGTATCATTTTTTGATTGTATTGTGCATCGGTTGGCGTAATAGTTATCACAGTATTTCCTTTTTTACCGTTACTTACTTTGTAGCCAAATTTTACGGATGAAAATTTTACGCCGGCATCATTTGGATTTATGCTTGGTGCAAATGTAGTGCGGCCAAAATAAGGCAAAAATGCAATTACCGAATCAGGGCGTATTCTTACATCATATTCTGAAGTTAAATAAATATGACCGTTGCCTTGTGGTGATATATTGATCAGTTGTCCGTTCAAAGATGTGTAGCCTCCCCCCAGGGGATTTGCATACTGGGCATGAAATGTAAATCTTTTGCTTTCCAACAGCTTCTTTAAATCAGCCGCCTTAATAGCCTTGCGCTCTGCTTTAATTTTTTTGACGGTATCCTGCGCCAACATTGGAGACAGATTATCAGCTATTAGATGTGTACGTTGTTTTAAAACAGGGGTGGTTTGCGCACTAATAGCGATTTTGTTTCCTGCAAAAAACAATGCAATTACTGCTATATATTTAAAAGGATTCATAAGTTAATCTTTAGTAGAATGAACGTTGAATAGATCAATATTTACAAGTACAAATTGTTGTAAATTGTTTGATAAACAACAATGTTAGACACAAAAAAAGCTGCCCGGTTTAATGACAGCTTTAGTTTATTTATGTATTAGGATAAATCAATTTGTCGGTCTGAGCTTGTCAAAGACTTAGCATAACTTCCAAGTTTTTGACAAGCTCAGACTGACAACGCTCTTCTATTATCTTACTAGATCAAGTCCACACTGCGGTTCACAAACTCTGTAAGTTCGGCACCAGTTAATAAACCTTGCGATAACAATGCTAAATCAAAAGCTTGTTTAGCCAATTGAGTTTGCATGGATTCATCGCTGGTTTCCAGTATGCGGGTAATTAGTTTATGGTTTGCATTCACCGCAACTTTGTAGCTATCGGGAAAATTGCCATAAAAGCCCATTCCGCCACCATTCATTTGAGACATTTCTTTCATGCGGCGCATAAACTCGTCCATCGTAACAGTAACAGGCAGTTCTTCCGGGTTCAAACTTTCAAGCTCAACTTTATAGTTAGGCTTGGTGATTGCTTTTTCGAAAACGGCTTTTACCTGGGTTATCTGCTCTTCGGTTAAAACAGTTTCCGGGGCATCGTCTTTCTTGATCAACTTATCGGCAACATCAGCGTCCACACGTTTCAACGATGTTTTCTCCAGCTTTTGCTCTAAGGATCCAACAAAGTGGTTATCGATAGGAGAGTTCATCAGCAATACATCGTAGCCTTTTTTAGTGGCCGATTGTATGAAAGTATTTTGCTTATCCGGATCGTTGGTATAAATGTAAACCAGGTTACCATCTTTATCAGTTTGTGCTGGCTCTACTTTTTCTTTGTATTCGGCAAGTGTAAAGTTCTCTTTGTTAGTGTTACTTAACAGCACAAAGTCTTTTGCCTTTTCTTGAAACTTATCATCGCTTACATAACCGTATTTAACAAACAAACCAATGTCATTCCACTTATCTTCGTAAGCTTTGCGGTCGGCTTTGAAAAGGTCGCTTAGTTTATCAGCTACTTTACGAGTAATATAAGTATTTATTTTTTTGACGTTGCTATCAGCCTGTAAAAAGCTACGCGATACGTTCAAAGGAATATCCGGTGAATCGATAACACCGTGCAACAACATTAAGAACTCAGGTACAATGTCTTTAACTTCGTCGGTGATAAATACCTGACGAGAGAATAACTTGATCTTATTGCGTTGAAAATCAAAATCATTCTTAACCTTAGGAAAGTAAAGCACACCGGTAAGGTTAAACGGATAATCAACATTCAGGTGGATCCAGAACAACGGATCTTCGGAGAATGGATACAGTTCTTTATAAAACTGCAGGTAATCTTCATCTTTTAATTCAGAAGGTGCTTTAGTCCAAATAGGGTTGGTCTCGTTGATAATGTTATCACTTTGAACATCCATGTACTTAGGTTTGCCTTCTTCATCTTCACCATCAGGTACGCTATCGGTTCTTTCACCAAACTTGATTGGCACAGGTAAAAACTTAGCATATTTATCTAAGATCTCCTGTAACTTTTGTTTATTTAAAAATTCTTCCGATTCAGTATTTACATGCAATATGATGTCGGTACCACGGGTGGTGCGGTTACCTTCTGTAATTTCGAATTCGGTACTGCCATCACAGATCCAACGGGCTGGTTCGGCACCGTCTTGGTACGATAGGGTTTGTATTTCAACCTGGTCGGCTACCATAAACGCGGAGTAAAAGCCTAAACCAAAGCGACCAATAATTTCATTGGCATCCTTAGCTTCCTTAAACTTTTCCATAAATTCGGTAGCGCCCGAAAAAGCGATCTGGTTGATGTATTTCTTGATCTCATCAGCCGTCATACCCAATCCATTATCAGATATGGTAATGGTTTTAGCGTTTTCGTCTAAAGCTACTTCAACCTGAAGTTCGCCCAGGGTACCGTTGTACTGGCCTAACGAAGATAAACGCTTGATTTTTTGAGTAGCATCTACTGCGTTCGATACCAACTCGCGCAAAAAGATTTCGTTATCGGAGTATAAAAATTTCTTGATGATCGGGAAAATGTTTTCGGTATGAATCGAAATCGTTCCTTTTTCTTGCATATTAGTAATATTTAAAGATTTATGTAACGTTGATACCTGCATATATCAATGCATGTTCCAAACGGTTGGCGCTTGTCAAATTGGCAGTTAGTTGTGGAGTTAATTATTGCAACGCGCATTCGCTCTGCTCGGCCACTTTTCATGAAATATCCTCAATAAAAAAGAAGAAACGTAAATACTCGAAGTTTTATGGGAGATATTTAATTTACCTGTAAGATAAAAACGGTGCCTTTACCTTCGGTACTTTGCACCTGGATATTACCCTTGTGCATCAGCATAATTTGTTTACACAAACTTAAACCAATACCACTTCCCGTTTTTCGGGTGCTGAAAAATGGTATAAATATTTTTTCCATCAACTCGGGCGACATGCCTACGCCATTGTCGCTCACTTTCAAAACCGATTTACCGTTTGCCATAATTTCCGCCGAAAGGCTAATCATAGGCTCTGCCTGGTCTTTCACAGCCTCTATAGCATTAACCAATAGATTGATAAGCACTTGTTCGAGCAAGTTTACGTCAACATCAATAGTCATATTAATATCGCGGAGAATGATGTCCAGGTCAATGTTTTTCTTTTCGAGCGTGGGCAGCATCAGGGTATTCAGGTTTTCAAGCAGGTCATAAACCGATACCTTTTGCAATTCTAATTTTGTGATCTTGTTTAAACTGCGATAACTCTCTGTGAATTTTAGCAGCCCTTCGCTCCGGCGCTTAATGGTATCAATTCCCAGCTCTATGTCTTCCAGATCATGACCGGCTGAACTATTGCTCTTGTCCAACAATTTGATACGGTTCTTTAAGGTATCTGCCAACGAGGAAATAGGAGCAACCGAATTCATGATCTCATGTGTCATTACGTTCAATAATTTCGACCATGCGTTCGATTCCGACTCATCCATGGCGTCGCTCACGTTTTGGAAAGCCACCAGTTTATATACCTTGTCCTCACTGCGCAACACGCTGGCCATCAGTTGCAAATTCACTTTTTGCTGATCTTTAATAATAGTAACTACCTTGCTATCACCCGATTTAAGTTTGATGATTTCGTTATACAAGTTCTCGTCCCGTTTTCCTAAAGAGTGAATACTTTTCAAATAAGGAATGTTGATCAGGTTTTTAAATGTTTCGTTAACCCAACCGGTATCCCCTGTTTCCTGATCGTATGATAAAATGCCGGTACCAACCAATTCCAAAATTTTTTGCAAATAATGGTATTGAGTTTCCCGCTCGCGATTAATGGTTTTAAATGTGACGTTGATATCGTTAAATCCTTTCCGTAAAACCTTAACATTGGCAGGCGCACTTTGTATAGCATAATGGCGCGAAAAATCGCGGTAGTGTACGGCTTCAGCAAACTCCTGCACCTCTTGTTGAACTTTAGTGTATTGCCTCAACATGCTAACTATAACATATATAATAAGCGGCACTGTACAAACACTATAGATATATTGCTTCCCAACCAAAGCGTATGCAGCACCGCAAAGTAAGGTAAATAAGACAAGCACCCGTAGCAGTAGCTGCCACTCATAACGTTTAAATATCATATTTATTCAATCGGCGGTACAGAGCAGTGCGGGTTAAGCCTAACTCTTTGGCGGCACGTGTAATGTTGCCGCTGTGTTTTTCGATAACGCGTAATATGGCATTTTTTTCGAGCATACTTAAAGGAACGTTATCAGCCGATTCTTGTGTTTCGGCAATACTGGTTTCCAAGGAAGAAAAGATCAGGTCGTCGGGTTGTAGCAATGCATCTTCGGCCATAATTACAGCACGTTCAATAGTATATTGTAGTTCCCTAACATTACCTGGGTAATTGTAGCCTTGCAGTTTTTGTAAAGCCGCGTTGCTGAAATCCACAGCTGGTTTCAGGTATTTGGTAGCATAAATCTTAGCAAAATGACGGGCCAATAAAGGAACATCATTAGTACGCCGGCGTAATGGCGGCATGGTTATTTCTACAGTATTTATACGGTAAATTAAATCCTTTCTGAACTTGTTTTCGTTAGCCAGCTCCTGCAAAGGAATATTGGTAGCACAAATTAAACGGATATTAATATCAACCGACTTATTGTTGCCCAGGCGGGTAACCTGCCTGTTTTGCAAAACGGTTAAAAGCTTGGCTTGTTGTTGCAGACTTATATTACCAATTTCATCTAAAAATAAAGTACCACCTTCGGCTTCTTCAAAACGGCCGATACGATCTTCGCGGGCATCGGTGTAAGCACCTTTTTTATGACCGAACAATTCGCTTTCAAAAAGGGTATCGGTCAGGGCACCCACGTCCACTTTAATAAAAGGTTTATTTGCACGTAAAGATCGCTCATGTATTGCTTTGGCCATGAGGTCTTTACCGGTCCCATTTTCGCCTAAAATTAATATATTGGCATCGGTAGGTGCAATTTTATTTACCTTATAAAATATGTCTTGCATGGCTTCTGCTTCACCTAAAATTGAGGTGTTGCCTGCTGTGCTTTTTGCGGCAACTTTAGGTTTCTTAACGCCTTCCTGCTTATCGAGCAGGTCTTTAAGAGTTTCAATCAGCTTTTCATTATGCCATGGCTTTACAACAAAGTCGCTGGCACCTTCTTTTAAGGAGCGTACCGCTAAATCGATATGACCGTATGCAGTGATCATGATCACACAAACATTGGGTTTCCACTCTTTAATTTTGCGCAGCCAGTAAATACCTTCGTTACCGGTATTCATGGTGCTGTTAAAATTCATATCCAGCAATACCAGGTCAACCTGGTTACGGGTGAGCAGCGAATTAATGTTTTCCGGATTTTTCTCGGTGATGATTTCGAGTACTTCTGTTTTGAGCAAGAGCTTTACCGCAGTAAGCACGTCTGTATCATCATCAACAACCAGTACCGTTGCCTTTTTTAATATCATTGGGTATATTGTGAGTGGTTATATATAGTTATGGTGTTGAGTGCAAGTTACAATAATGTTTTAAATCGGCACTGCAACACCGGTAAGGTGGCAATTGCATATCCAAAAGCATAAGTATTTGTTAATCAAATCACTCGTATTTGTTCAATTTGTATACAGTGTATCGTTACCGCACACTTCGTGTAACACAAGCGTACGGTACTATTTACTATTACTGCATAACGCATTGGTAAACAATTGTTTATACTGTGGCACAGGGTTTATATACTTACTTGTAAAATACATACTTTAAGTGGACAGAATAATTGAGAAAAAAACGTGGAATACAAAGAAGGTACTAACCATTGCCGGCATAACTGCCGTGGTATTACTGGTAGCCGGAAGCATTATACTAACATCGGGCAAAAGTAAACTAAACGTTGATACCGAACGCATATCCATTAGCGATGTTAAAAAGGGTTCGTTTCAGGAAATCATTCCTTTGAACGGCATAGTGATGCCTATAACTACTATTTACCTGGATGCCGTTGAAGGTGGCAGGGTAGAAAAACTATTTGTAGAGGATGGAGCTACCATGAAAGCCGGGCAGCCTATATTAAAGCTCGCCAATACCGACTTGGAGTTAAGTTTGGCCAACGAGGAGACTGCCGTATTTAACGTACTTACCCAAATGCAGATTTCGCATGATAACGCCAACCAAAATACTATTGGTAAACTAAACCAAATGGCAGAGGTGGAAAGTGCGCTTAAAGAGGCTGACCGGATTTATAAACTTAACAGACGCCTTTACGATCAAAAAGCCATTGGCTTGCAGGAATACCAAAAATCGGAAAACGATTATAATTATGCCATTCGTCGTAAGCGTTTAACCACTCAGATATTAAACCAGGATTCGACAGCTATAAACCAGCAAACCAAACAATCGAGAGATTCTTACGCACATATGAAATCAACCTTAGAGCTGATGCGTAAAAAAGTAGGCGATCTTATTGTTCGTGCTCCAGTTGATGGTCAACTGACCTCATTAGATGCAGAGATTGGCCAAAGCAAACAAAAAGGCGGCAGGCTCGGACAACTGGATGTGTTATCGGGTTTCAAAGTTAGAGTTGATGTAGACGAGCACTATATTACGCGCATTTTTAACGGACAAATGGGTGAGTTTACACTTGGTGATAAAACTTACAAACTGAAAATTAAAAAAGTGTTTACACAGGTAAGCAACGGACGCTTTCAGGTTGACATGCAATTTAACGGACCGATGCCTAAAGACTTGCGTAAAGGCCAAAGCCTGCAGATCCGCTTAGCACTGAGCGACGAAACACAAGCCGTCTTGGTACCCAAAGGTGGATTTTATCAGCAAACAGGTGGTAACTGGATTTTCAAACTAAGTGATGACGGAAAGACAGCCTACAAAATAGACATTCAGTTAGGCCGCCAAAATCCGGATTATTATGAGGTGATGCAAGGTTTAAAACCCGGCGACCGCGTTGTTACATCAAGCTACGAAAACTATGGCGACATGCAGGAACTGGTGCTGAAATAAGATCTAAAATAAAGAGTACGGAATCAAGAATAAAAGTTTGAAATATGGAACTGGCAACAGACCTCTGATAACAGACAACAAAAGGTATCACAATTAATATAAATAAACCCTTGATAGGGTTAAGGAGGCAAAATGATTAAAATATCTAATCTGGAAAAATTTTATCGCACTGAAGAGGTAGAAACTGTGGCTTTAAATAAATTAAACCTGGATATTAATACAGGTGAGTTTGTGGCCATTATGGGCCCATCTGGCTGTGGCAAATCAACATTGTTAAACATTTTAGGTTTGTTGGACGATCCTGATGGCGGAAGTTACTTGTTTAACGGCACTGAAGTAGCAAACTATAATGAGCGTAAGCGTGCCGACTTACGCAAGCACAACATTGGCTTCGTGTTTCAAAGCTTTAATCTGATAGATGAGCTCACCGTTTTTGAAAACGTGGAGTTACCACTTATTTACACTGGTGTCAGCACAGCCGAACGTAAAGAGCGGGTAGAGGAAGTGCTTACTAAAATGCAGATTATGCACCGCCGCAACCATTACCCACAACAGCTATCGGGCGGTCAGCAACAGCGTGTGGCCATTGCACGTGCTGTGGTAAACAAACCAAAACTGATACTGGCCGATGAGCCTACCGGTAACCTGGATAGCAGTAACGGTAACGATGTAATGGAACTATTAACTGATTTGAACGAGCAAGGTACCACCATAATTATGGTAACTCACTCGGAGCATGATGCCCGTTACAGCCACCGCATTGTACGTTTACTTGACGGCCATACCGTAGTAGAAAATATAATGATGTAACTATTTGCCTCTGCATATAAACTAAATACTCGAACCAAAAACCTTATCACATTTACTGGCATTTGGCCTGTGCAATTAGCATAGGCAGCAATGCTTGTTTCCTAACAAGTTATGCTGGTATAAACATGTTAATCTAACATCGATAACTTATCCATGAAGATCTTTATTACCTTACTGTTGTCCATTTGCTACCTTTTAGCATCTGCTCAGAAAAAGACACAAAAAAGTTTAAGTAAAAGTATTCACGATGATGGCAATACCATGACCATCGTTATCAACGGTGAAGCCAGTGGCCACCCTATTGACTATAGTCGCACCATTGACGTAACCGGCATGAGTGAATTTGCTAAAAAAGCTTTAACCAAAAGCATCATAGATTCTTTAGGCATAGAAAATGTAACGCCATCAGTTCCTCCAACCGGGCCAGTTACTCCGTTAAGATCTATGACGACTTCACAGAATAATCATGCAGGCAGTAATCGTATTAGCTCGAGCATTCATGATGATGGCAAAACCATGCGGGTAAAGTTCAACGGACGGCGTGATGATAAGTATTTAAATTATAATAAGTCTTTTAATATTAAGGGAATATCTGTCAAAGAAAAGAACGCGGTTTTAAAACACATAACCGATTCGTTAGGTGTAACAAAAGATGTTCAACTGGGCACTAATTAAAATACCATGATCAAAAATTATATAAAAGTAGCCTGGCGTAACCTTTGGAAAGGCCGCGTATTTAATTTGATGAATTTGGCAGGTTTGGCTATAGCAGTAGCTTGCTGTACGCTGATTTTTTTAACTGTGTTTTATGAATTTTCTTACGATAGGTTTCACACCAATTTAAATAGCATTTACCAGGTTTACCATACCGCTAACCGCCCTGCAGGAGCCGAAAAAAATTCGGCCATGCCTCTTCCTTTTACTCCAACCTTGAAAGCTGAATATCCTTCAGTTAAATACATAACCCGCAGTGCAGGTACCGGATGTTTAGTTAAATATGGCAATAAGGAGATCACTCAGAACGTACACTTTGTGGATCAGGATTTTCTTAAAATGTTCAGTTTTCCATTATTGCAGGGTAACTTAAACAAAGTTTTAGCGCAACGTAATAATGTTGTACTTACTGAAATGGCTGCTAAGGCAATTTTTGGCAACGAGCCAGCCATAGGAAAAACCATATCACTTAATATTGAGAATGTTGAACAACCTTTTTTGGTATCGGGTTTAATGAAAGATATCCCCGGTAACTCCAGCATTTCATTTGATTTACTAATAAGCTTCGAAAATTTCCCTTTTTACGATCAAGATAAGAACTCTTGGGCTAGCTGGTCGCACTTGGCATTGGTACAATTTAAGGAGGGGTACAACCCTAGTTTGTTTACTAAGCAACTTAAACCATTTGTAAATAAATATTATAAGCAAGATGTAATTAACTTAAAAAGAGACGGCGCGAAGCCTGATGCAAACGGAAATCTGTTTAGCCTGAACATTTCGCCTTTTGCTAACAACCACTTTGCTACTGATATAGGCGGTGTTGAGGGCAACGCCATTAATAAAACTTATCCTGTTAGCTTAATTGTAATTGGTTGTTTTATTCTGATTATTGCATGCATCAACTTTATCAACCTTTCGGTGGCACGTGGTTTCACACGGGCACGTGAGGTTGGCGTGCGCAAGACATTAGGTGCCGGTAAATGGCAGTTATTAAGCCAGTTTTGGACAGAAACTATTATGGTATGCTTTGCATCTACAGTGGTTGGTTTGTTATTATGCACTATAATCATTAATCCGTTTAAAGCTATATTTAAAAGTAAAATTACTTTAAGTATGATGCTGGAGCCAATGCACTTAATAGGCATACTCACCATATTTGTAATTGTTACTGCAGTTGCAGGCTTTTATCCGGCGCTAATGATGATGCGTTTTAAAACAGTAGCTGTGCTGAAAGGCAATGTGTCATCGGCTAAGCCTGGAAAATTAAGAAATACCCTGCTGGTAATACAATTCTCGCTATCCACATTGTTAATTATTTGCACCATAATTACCTGGCAACAGATAAATTACATTAGCAATAAATCATTAGGATACAATAAAACAGAAGTATTAAGTATTCCTGTAAGTCGTGGTATTGTTGGTGCTAAAGCTTTACAATTAATGCGAAATGAATTGCTAAACAACAGCGAAGTGGTGGCCGTAAGCGGCGCTTACATGAATATGGGGCGTGGCAACGATGGTTCATCACGCCGCTCCGTTTTAGGCTTTAACTTTAATGACCGAGAAGTACGTACTCATATTCAGCGTATAGATTACGATTACTTAAAAACGTTAGATATTAAGCTGATAGAAGGCCGTGAATTTGATTCTAAATTTCCGGGCGACAGTACCGCTGTAGTAATTAACGAGAGCATGGCAAAGCAGTTAGGCGGTAAAAACCTGATTGGATCGTTTTTGCCGATATATGATCAGCAACCTAGAGCTCAGATCATAGGCATTACAAAAAATTTCAATTTTCAGTCACTGCATGAAGATATTGCACCGCTTACCTTAATAATGGATAAGGAATATACCATCAATTACATTTTTGTAAAAGTTAAGCCAAATAGCCTGGTACATGCTTTCGATGAAATTAAGAACAGCTGGCATCGCCAGTATCCTAACGCTGAATTTGTAGGCTCGTGGCTCAATGAAAACACTGAACGCCAGTATTTGAATGAACGCAGACTGTCCGGTATTTTTGTAAGCGGTGCAGCACTTGCCATTGTTATATCGTGTATTGGTTTGCTGGCCATTTCCATAATGATTGTGTTGCAACGTACTAAAGAGATAGGCATTCGTAAGGTTTTGGGTTCGAGCGTTGGCGGAATAGTTTGGCTATTGTCTGTTGATTTTGTAAAACTGGTATTATTAGCCGCTGTAATAGCGTTCCCGGTGGCTTGGTGGTTAATGAACAATTGGTTGCAAAGCTTTGCTTACCGGGTAACTATTCAATGGTGGGTGTTCGCACTTTCAACCTTACTGGCTATTGTGCTTGCTTTTATAACAATTAGTTTTCAATCGATAAAGGCAGCGTTGGCTAACCCGGTTAAAAGTTTAAGAAGCGAATAATACGATGTGCAGTGAATGGTCTAATAGTTATTGTTTCCATTCACTACGCATTTATAACGACTATAACAATGTTTAAAAACTATATTAAAATTGCCTGGCGGAGCTTGCTGAAGAACAAAGGTTTTTCATTTATCAACATCGCCGGACTGGCTATAGGTATGGCCGCCGCCATGCTCATAACCCTGTGGATCCAAAACGAAATAAGTTTCGATCGTTTTCACAACAAGATAGATAATTTATATGTGGCTTATAATCGTGCTAATTTTGAAGGTGAAATTAATTGCTGGTCAACTACGCCAAATCCATTAGGGCCCGCACTTAAACAGGAGTTCCCTGAAGTAAAGGCATCTGTGAGAACCACTTATGTGGATGGGCACCAAATAGAATTTAACGGTAAGAAAATACAGGCCGACGGATTTAATGCCGACTCCGGCTACTTAAATATGTTTAGCTTTCCGTTGTTAAGTGGCAACCCCAATATTGCTTTAAACAGCATTTACAACATCGTTATTACCGAAAACTTTGCCAAAAAATTGTTCGGCACTGCTAACGTACTTGGAAAAGTTATAAAGTTTGATAACAAGTTTGATTTAACAGTAAGCGGGGTTTTAAAAAAGCTGCCTACTAACACCCGCTTTCAGTGCGATTTTATTGTCCCATGGACATTTATGAAAATACTTTATGGGCAGGAGGATTCTCATTGGGGTAATAATAGTTATAAAACCTTTATAAAGTTGCAACCTAATGCCTCATTGCAACAAGTAAACCGTAAAATAAAAGACGTAACTATTCGCCACAGCAACAATCAGGAAGATCATGAGGTGTTTCTGTATCCTTTCAACGATTTTTATTTACACAATGTTTTCAAAGAAGGCGTGCCTGCCGGCGGCCGCATAGATGTAGTAAGGCTGTTTGCGGTGATAGCAGGTTTCATATTATTAATTGCCTGTATTAATTTCACAAACCTAAGCACTGCCCGCAGCGAAAAGCGTGCTAAAGAAGTAGGTGTACGCAAAGCAGTAGGTGCGTTAAAAAACTCACTTATAGGCCAGTTTTTACTAGAGTCGGTAATTATTGCATTTATTGCTGGTGTTATAGCCGTTATTTTGGCGCAGTTAAGTTTATCATATTTTAATTCGTTGGTGCAATGGCAACTCGTGATGCCTTATAACCATATTGAATTTTGGGTAGGAATAGTATTATTTATCCTATTAACAGGCTTGCTGGCAGGTTGTTATCCTGCACTATACTTATCATCATTTAAACCAATAGAAGTATTAAAAGGCACTTTTCGTTCTGTTAATGTTTTAATTACACCTCGCAAGGTTTTGGTTATTGTGCAGTTTACTTTCGCTGTAGTGATGATTATTAGTACCATCATCATTCGTCGGCAAATACAATATGCGCAAGATCGCGATCACGGTTATGACAAGGGGAGTTTGCTGTATACCATGTTCTCTGGCGATATTGAAAAGAACTATGATCTTATCAAAAACGACTTGCTCAGTAGTGGTGTGGCAACGGCGGTCAGTATCACTAACCAAACTATGGTTGATGCAGGTAGTAACTCTTGGGGACTAACATGGGCTGGTAAAGACCCAAACGCCAAGATTGTTTTTGACCAAATGGCAACCAAAGGCGACTTCGCCAAAACAATGAAGCTCAATATAGTAGCTGGCAGAGATATTGACCCTAAACAATATGCTACCGACTCTACCGCTTGTTTGCTTAACGAGTCGGCCGTGAAGGCTATGAAGTTTAAAAACCCTATAGGGCAGTTAGTCGATAAAGATTTTGTGAAGTGGCATGTAGTAGGCGTATTTAAAGATTTTATATGGGGATCACCATTTGAGCACATGAATCCCATGTTGGTAATGGGGCCAAAAAGCGACTGGAACAATGTAATTCATTATCGGCTAAATCCTAATCAGTCTGTGAGTACTTCCTTAAAAAGAGCTGAAGCCGTTTTTAAAAAGTATAATCCGGCCTTCCCGTTTACACCGACGTTTGTAGATCATGAATATCAAACCAAATTTAAGGAACAGCAACGTACATCTAAGTTGGCAGGCAGCTTTGCTATACTAACCATCCTTATATCTTGCCTGGGTTTGTTCGGTCTTGCCGCTTATATGGCTGGCAACCGCACTAAGGAAATTGGTGTGCGTAAGGTGCTGGGTGCATCGGTAACCAATATAGCAGCCCTTATTTCTAAAGACTTTTTACAATTGGTGATGACATCTATCATCATTGCCACGCCAATAGCCTGGTATGCCATGAGTACCTGGTTACAAAATTATACCTATCGTATAGCGGTAGAGTGGTGGGTTTTTGTGATGTCAGGTGCAGCAGCTATACTCATTGCTTTTATAACGGTAAGCTTTCAATCAATTAAGGCTGCCGTAGCTAACCCTGTGAAGAGTTTAAGAAGCGAGTAGACTTTATCCAGCTTTTGCTTGAAACATAAATAGCATGCTTTATACATTAATAAATCAACCCATGTTAGGTAATCATTTAAAAATTGCATTCAGGAGTTTATGGAGAAACAGGACGTTCTCTTTAATCAACATGCTGGGTTTAGTATTAGGCTTCACGGTTTTTATTCTTATTACCGAGTATGTAGCCTTTGAGTGGAGCACCAACCGTTTTCACAAAAATTTTAAGGAACTCTACCGTGTATCGTTTCTATATAAAGACGGTCAAAACAGTTATTACATGCCACCTGGTTTAGCTCCGGCTGTGAAACAAAATGTTCCGGGTATCAAGCAATATGCGCGTGTAGCCGAAGGTATAGGTAGCGGTGTAATCACAATTGATAATGCTCAAGGTAGAAAGTCATTTAGGGAAGATATGATTTCCTTTACCGATAATGATTTTTTTAAAACATTCACCTTCCCTGTATTGCAGGGAAGCGGCTTGCTTAATCAACCCAAAACACTGGCTATTTCGGAAAGTACTGCACTAAAATACTTTAGTAACAGCAATGCAGTAGGCAAAATATTACAGATCAGCAACCAGTTTGGCAACACGGCTTATACGGTTACAACGGTATTTAAAGATATTCCTCAAAACTCTGATATACAAGCTAATATACTACTATCGTTTTCAACGCTTGAAAGTGAAGCCGGCCGTAATGGTAACGACTGGGCCAATCCCGCTGGTTTAGGAGCAGAGTTTTGCAATTTATATATCCAGACCAGTAAAGTTACATCCGTTAAACAATTAGAGAGCCAGGCAACCCAACTATTGCACCGATTAAAACCTGATGCCAAAGCAGATAGGATTGGCTTTCAGCCACTGGATAATCTTCACCTCGCGCCTAATTTCAATTATGAGTTTCAAACATTCGGTAGTTTACTGTTAGTGATTTCGTTTTTGAGTATAGCCATATTAATTATCATCATTGCCTGGGTTAACTACATCAATCTATCAACGGCCCAAGCGCTAGACCGTTCAAAAGATGTGGGCGTACGTAAAGTATTAGGTGCAAGCCGGTGGCAACTTACTTTGCAATACCTTACCGAAACTTTTGTGCTTACTATAATTAGTTTAGCCATTGCACTAATTATAGTGATCCTGGTACAAGACTTTTACAATGATTTTTTAGAACGAAAGATATCGCTTTCTATATTAAACCAGGGAATGTTTTGGCTTGCCGGGCTTGCCTTAATTACTACAGGTACTTTACTTGCCGGTAGTTATGTGGCATGGGTACTCAGCTCGTTTAATCCTTTAAAAACTATCAGGAGCAAGGCTTTATTAACCGTTGGTGGTATTTCATTAAGGCGAAGTTTGGTAGTGTTCCAATTTGTAACTTCAATTGTATTTATAGTAGCTACCATAATTTTATATAAGCAGCTAAAGTTCATGCAAGATCAGGACCTGGGCATGAAGGTAGATCAACGCCTTGTTATAACAGGGCCATCGGTTATTAATAGTTCGCAGGCAAAAAATTCTGTAGCTTTTGAAAATGAACTACGCCGGTTGCCATATGTTAAAAAGTTAGCAGCGTCTAATAATGTTCCGGGCCAGGGATATAATTTTTCTACATCGGGTATTACCAACATGAGCCCAAGCCTGGGCGACGATAAAAAAAGTTATGCCATGCTTATTGTAAATGATCAGTTCTTCAGCACTTACGATATTAATATAATGCATGGGGCAACTTTTACAACGGCTATGTTGGCGCAAGGCTGGGGCAAAGCAAAAAAAGTTATCTTGAATGAAAGCGCCGTTAAACAATTAGGTTACGCCAATACCAATGCACTAATTGGGCAAAAAATTAAATGGGGCAGCGATTATGAAATTGTGGGAGTGGTAAAAGACTACCATCACCTAGGCCTGCACGAACAAATAAAACCGATGATATTTTTGCCTGCCATTGCCGATGGTTACTTTACAGTAAAGATGGATGGCAGTAACATGGCCAATAAGGTCGCTGATATCCGGAAACTGTACCAAAAGATCTTTCCCGGTGATCCATTTAGCTATTCTTTTTTAGATGAAGCTTATGGCAGGCAATATAAAGCAGATTATAAACTTGGTAAGATATTTATTGCTGCTGCGTGCACTGCAGTATTAATAGCCTGCTTAGGCTTATTAGGGTTGGCTATGTTTGCCGCCCGACAGCGAGTTAAGGAAATTGGCATCCGCAAAATATTAGGCGCTAATTTGTGGAGTCTTATCAATCTTATTTCAGCAGATTTTATTAAACTGATTATTGTTGCCCTCATTATAGCGTCGCCTATTGCCTGGTATATTATGCACAATTGGCTCCAAGGCTTTGCTTACCGCATTACTATACAATGGTGGATGTTTGCCTTAGCTGGTTTGTTGGCGTTAATCATAGCTTTTGCAACAGTGAGCATTCAGGCCATTAAAGCGTCTGTGGTTAATCCAGTAAAAAGCCTGCGAAGCGAGTAGCTCAATGGTGAAAAGTCATTTATTGAAAAAAGGTTATACGCCAGTATTTGACTAATCAATCCATCATCAAAAAAAATTGTATCACTACCGCACAACGTTTGTTACAGAAGCGGACAGGTAAAGATGGTTAGCAATACATAAGGCACTGACATACAAATATTTATTTGTTTGGTACAGAATTAACACTTGCTATTATATATTTACAACGAACACTGTTCATAACCATTAATTTATCATGCTATCACTAAAACAAATATCTAAATATTACGCCGCAGGCAGTGCCAAAACCTATGTATTGAATAAGGTAGATCTGGATGTTGAGCAAGGCGAATTTGTGTCTATTATGGGCCCTTCAGGTTCTGGTAAATCAACTTTACTAAACATCATAGGTATGCTCGACCAACCTTCCGAAGGCTACCATTATTTTGTAAATGAGCCTGTGCACCAACTTAAAGAAAAACAGCGTTCGGCACTATACAAGCAAAATATAGGCTTTGTGTTTCAGGCTTACCATTTAATCGATGAGTTAACGGTTTACGAAAACATTGAGACGCCATTACTTTACCAAGACGTGAAATCATCGGAGCGTAAAGCTATGGTTGCCGATACTTTAGATCGTTTTAACATGGTAGGTAAAAAAGACCTGTTCCCGGCTCAGTTATCGGGTGGGCAACAGCAGTTGGTGGGTATTGCCCGTGCTCTCATCAGCAAACCTAAATTGATATTAGCCGATGAACCTACAGGTAACCTGAACTCTAAACAAGGGGAGGAAATTATGGAACTATTCAAAAAGTTAAATAAGGAAGACGGCGTTACCATTATACAGGTTACCCACTCCGAAAAGAACGCTCGGTATGGTTCACGCATTATTAATTTGCTCGATGGCAAGATCGATTCATCTGTTATTTTGTAATTGAAATGCGTTACCTAGTTATACTTTTAAGCTTACTTTTCTGGCATCACCAGGCTCATTGCCAAACAACTGATTCGGTTTACAATCTACAGCAGTGCATTGATATCGCCATAAAAAACAATTTAACGGTTAAACAAAGCGAACTGGAAATGGAACGCAACCGCGTTTACTGGCAACAGCAGCGTGCTACGTTATTACCAACCTTAAACGGAAGTATTAATCACGGCATAAGCACTGGTCGCAGTTTAGATCCTTTCACTAACTCATACCTTAACCAGCAAATTAATTCAGCTGATTATAATGCCAACGCTAACTTGGTGCTGTTTAACGGTATGGCGGTTCAAAACAGCATCCGTCGTACCGCTTTGGCCTACCAGGCCGGCAAAATGGATTTCGAACAAGCTAAGAATGATATTACGCTTAATGTGATTACAATCTATTTGCAGGTCATTAATAATACCGATTTACTTACGCAGGCGAACAGCCAGTTAGAAGTATCAAAACAACAACTGCAGCGTCTGCAAGTAATGAATGCCAATGGTGCTGTTAAACCGTCAGATTATTACGATGTGAAAGGGCAGTTGGCAACCGATCAGTTGACTGTTATTAACGCCAAAAATTCATTAGAACTATCTAAGCTGAACTTGCTTCAACTGATGAACGTGCTTTACACCCGAAGCATATCAGTAGAACGCTTAAGTGCCGACCAGTTATCTTCCACAAAATTCAACGCTACTGCCGATGACGTTTACAACTCAGCCATACAAAGCCTTCCATTAGTGAAAGCGGCTACATACAGACGTCAAAGTGCTGAAAAGCAAGTGAAGGTAACCAAAGGTGTTTTGTTTCCAACACTGTCCTTGTACAGTGGTTTATCCACCCGCTATTCCAGCGCAGCAAGGCGGTCGGTGTTTATCGATTCTACAGAAGTTAACACAGGGGCATTTATCAAAACTCCTGCAGGCAATCAAAACGTTTACCAGTACAATCAAAATTTCGGTAGTGAAAAGGTTGGCTATTATAATCAATTTAAGAATAATTATAACACCCAGGTTGGCGTGAGTATTGAAATACCTATACTAAACGCTTTTTTAAACAGGAGCAGGGTATCAATTGCAAAGATAGATCTTAGTGAAGCGCGTTACGTGGAAGAAAACACCAGAATCCAACTCAAACAAAACGTAGAGCAGGCTTATATTAATATGTCCTCGGCTTACAGCCGATACCAAATCCTGACAGAACAGGTCGATGCGTTTAAAGAATCTTTCCGCACGGCAGAAATTCGATTTAACGCGGGGGTATTAAACTCGGTTGATTATATAGTTGCAAAAAACAACCTGGACCGGGCCAACAATAACTTGATCAACGCTCGCTATGATTATTATATCCGTACCAAAATCTTAAATTATTACGAAGGCAAACTATCCTTTTAAGCAACATTTATAGTAAAGTATACGTAGGCAAGCACAAAATTTAACAAGTGTTGTTAAGTCTGTATAAACTTTACTCAATGAAAAGAATATTTTATCTATTAGCTATTAGTTTATGTGCTGCAGGATCTGCTTCGGCACAGTTGCTTCCGAGTGTTCAGTTTGGCGCCAAAGCCGGCGTAAGTCTGTCTTCATTTTCTACAGAGAACACGTTAAGCTCTGAAAATAAAGCTGGTTACTTAGCTGGTTTTTGGGCACGTATTGGCGCTGGAGGCCTTCACTTTCAGCCCGAGTTGTATTTTGCTGCAAAAAACGTAAACTTCAAGGATGCTGGTGGTGAGCAAAACACCGCCAAGTTCAGGAGCATTGATCTGCCTTTGTTGGTGGGAACAAAATTTGGCGCATTTGGATCAGGAGCACGCCTAAATACAGGTCCGTTGGTTTCATTTGCTATTAGTAACGATCAAAGTGTGGGGACAGCTTTCGCAAATGCCAGCCGCTTACGGGTTAAAGACCAAAACTATGCATGGCAGTTTGGTGTCGGCCTAGATGTACAGAAAGTTTCTTTTGATTTGCGTTACGAATTAGGAATAAATAAATTGGAAAATGGTACGGGTAATTCCAAGATCAGGGCAAACCTTTTTAACCTGACTATGGCATATAGATTATTTTCTTTATAAACCGAACAGTTAAATTATAATCTATAAAAAAAGCATCAGGTGTTTGTCTGATGCTTTTTTTGTGATTGATTTTTTAGCTATGCATGTTGAATAGCGTGTTTCAGTGCAGCATTGTGTTTGTACCTGAATACGAATGGAAATATAATAGCAATTACCAACGCATAACCGGCAAAGCACAACCATATGCCATGCCAGTTTTTACTTTGATTAGGTAATGTGAAAAACTGATCTATAATGAAGCCGCTTGCAAAACTACCGAACAAAGCACCGAATCCGTTTACCATCATCATGAATAAGCCTTGTGCGCTTCCACGTATTTCAGGGGTGGTTTGCGTTTCTACAAACAAGGAGCCTGAGATGTTGAAGAAATCGAAAGCCATGCCGTAAACAATGCAAGATAGTACGATCATCCATAAACCCTCGGCTGGGTTGCCAAAGGCAAATAAGCCAAAGCGTAATACCCAGGCCAGCATACTAAACAACATTACGTACTTAATACCGAATTTACGCAGAAAGAAAGGGATAGCCAAGATGAACAACGTTTCGGAGATCTGCGATATTGACATGATAATAGCAGGATATTTCACCGCTATGGTGTCTTTGTAAATATCAATATTCTTAAAATCGTGCAGGTAAGTATCACCGTAAGCATTGGTTAATTGCAAAGCCGCACCTAACAACATAGAAAAGGTAAAGAATATGGCAAACTTGGGCTGTTTAAACAGTGTGAATGCATTTAAACCCAAGGTACTTGTAAAAGAGCGGTCGCTCACTTTATTCATCAACGGCGGGCACTTTGGTAATGTAAAGGAGTATATTCCTAACGCAAAGGCAACTGCCGACGCAATGTAAAATTGATTGACCGAAGTTTCATTATGCGTTAGGCTCACTGTCCATAATGCGGCTATGAAGCCAATGGTTCCCCATATACGGATAGGAGGATAGTCTTTTACCACATCTAAATTGCTATTTTTTAATGCAGAATAGGCAACGGTTATAGACAGTGACAACGTTGGCATGTAAAACAACATGTTTAGTAATATCACCCAAAAAAATGTAGTAGGACTCTCAACTAATGGTAAGCAAAATAGTACGAGGGAGCCTAAAATATGCATTATGCCATAAAGCTTTTCGGCATTGATGAACCTGTCTGATATAATTCCGGTAATGGCAGGCATAAATATTGACGCTATACCCATCGTAGAAAATATAGCACCAAACTGTGCGCCCGACCAATGTTTGTTTTGAAACCAATATGCACCTATGGTAAGCAGCCATGCTCCCCATATAAAAAATTGCATAATGTTCATTAGTATCAAGCGAAACCTAATATTCATACAGTACCTGTTTAAACAAGAATTTTGTGAATGTAATAAAAGACGAAAAGTACTGAAATTATGCGAAATGAGGAACGACAAAAGTAAGGTTTGCTACAAGATGGCATTTTGAGTTATATTTCAATTAACAAACCATTGTATGTTTCTTGTGTATTGTAAAGGCTCACCTAACAAAAACGGCTGAAATTGAAATTTCAGCCGACGATTATTTGATTAAGAAGACATAAATTTATGAGGCCTTACGCTTGTTTAGCTCATCACGAATTTTGGCGGCTTTTTCGTACGCTTCTTCGTTAAGGGCATCTTTTAGCAAACTCTTTAACTCTTCATCACTTAACGAAGTATAATTTGTAGCGCTTGCAGTGCCCGGCTTTTCTTCTGTTGCTTCGCTCAGGTTTTCCAGGTATACAAAATCGTTACCTTCAATCACTATACCTGCGGTAGATAATATAAATTCGTGCGTGTAAATAGGGCAATCGAAACGTACCGCCATGGCAATGGCATCAGATGTACGAGCATCTATTTCAGCTGATTTTTTACCGTCTGAGCAAATTAACTTGGCGTAAAAGATACCATCGACCAGGTTGTAAATTATAATTTCTTGCACGGCTATATGATATGCCTGCGCAAAACTCTTAAACAGATCATGAGTTAGCGGACGGCTTGGCGTCATTTTTTCAATTTCAATAGCTATTGCCTGCGCTTCAAAGCTGCCAATAATTATGGGTAAACGGCGACGGCCATTGACTTCGCCCAAAACTAAGGCGTAAGCACCAGATTGCGTTTGACTATACGACAAACCAACAATATCGAGCTTTATTTTTTTCATATTATTACCCATCACAACAAAAAACCTTTTTAAGCAATCCACAGCATTATTTATGCCGTAAACGGTTGTACATAAATTTATTTAAACCTGTAACCATATTACTTTGGGTTTGTTGGCTAAGTATGGTTTTTACCATATAAGTTAACAAACAGGACAGGATAATATGAGGTTGATGCAATAGCTGCCAAATATTACATTTGCAACAGCAAGCATAGTTAATATGCGTTAAGCATACATCCTTAGCCTGCCGCAAAAATATATTAAAAAATACACAGTTTAAAATGCAGGATACCCGTTTACAAAAGCTACTTCAATTTTTAGAAGACGAACCCAATGATGAGTTTCTGCAATATGCGTTAGCCACAGAGTATTTGCGTTTGAATGATACCGACAAAGCCTTACAATATTACGAAAAGCTGGTTACCGATCATCCAAACTATACCGGTACTTATTACCATTTAGGTAAGCTTTACGAAACATTAGGCCGTAAAGACGAGGCCATACAAACGTACCAAAAGGGTATGCTCATTACAAAACAAAAACGCGATAATCATGCGTTTTCTGAATTGCAGTCAGCTTATAACCAAGCGGCAGGGCTATTTGATGACGACGATGATGATTATTGATCGGTTGATCGAATTTTCTATTTGAGATTAACTACGCACCAATCGACTAATTAACTGACAACTATTTGAAAAACACGCGACTTATCTTCATGCGCGACGCGCTGGTTTACACCCTAACAACATTCGGTGGACCGCAGGCGCATGTGGCTATTTTGTTGCGCGAGTTTGTTGAGAAGCGGCAGTATATAACAGAAAGTGAGTTAATGGAGCTTAATGCCTTATCGCAGGTGTTGCCCGGGCCATCATCCACACAAACTTTAATAGGTATCGCCTGGAAAGTTGGTGGGCTGCCACTGGCCTTGATAACATTTTTAATATGGGTAATACCATCTGCAACGGTAATGTGTGTGGCTGCTATTAGCTATAAAACCTTTGCCGCCAGTGGCAAAGTAGATTCTGTATTACGTTTTATACAACCTGCCGCAGTAGGCATAGTAGCTTACGCTGCGGTAACATTTGCCCAAAAATTTCTGAAAAGTAAGATAAGCCTGTACTTGGCAGGTGGTTCGCTGGTTGCTACGCTCATTTTGCAGAATCCCTATGCTTTCCCAATATTAATTTTATTGGGTGGTATTATCTCATCTGCTTTGGAAACACAACCTACCGAAGATGCGCTGAGAGCAAAGTTGTATGCTAACGTCAATCCTAAAAAAGTAGCCTATTTCATTGGTATCTTACTTTTTTTTGCAGCTTTAGGTGCACTAATTAACAGAACATCGCCCTTTAGTTTACCCATACGTTTGTTTGAAAACTTTTACCGTAATGGCATTCTTATTTTTGGTGGGGGACAGGTACTTGTTCCGCTCATGTATACGGAGTTTGTTGAACTGAAACACTACCTTACCAATGCGGAATTTTTATCGGGTTATGCTTTACAGCAAGCGCTGCCAGGGCCAACATTCTCATTCACGTCTTTTTTAGGGGCTATTACATTAGGTAACAAAGGTTATAGTTTAGCCGGGCAAATTACGGGCAGCATTGTGGCTGTAGTTGGCATTAATTTACCAGGACTGATCCTTATTTTATTCATTGTGCCTTTTTGGGAAGACCTGAAAAAAATAACACGTATAAAAAACTCGTTAAGCGGTATAAATGCTGTGGCTGTAGGTTTTATGGCCACCACATTTGTGATGCTGGTATTGCCATTTGGTGCAAACTGGATGGCTTATTTAATTATGGCAGCTGCATTTTGCTTGTTGTATTTTACTAAAATAAAAACGCCCATTGTAATTGTAATGGGCGTCGTATTAGGGCTAATATTTTAATATTCTGTTGATCTTGTTATTTCGAGTGCTAACCAAATATCTTTTCGAAGCCGGAAAGTAGGCGATCTTTTAGTTTAAAAGTTCTCTCATTACCGTCAAAAATGACAATAAGTGAAACACCTCAATATTAAAAAGGTGGCTCGTCTTCCATATCATCCATGCGCGATGGACGGATAATTATATTCCCCGGATTGCTGTCAAACCCTTGAGATGGGCCTAAGCCTGCAAACGCACCACCACCAGCTGCTGGCGGCATGTAGCTATCCATACTTGTTTCTAAATCTGTAAACTTCACATACTTACCCACAAACTTCAAACGTACCGTACCAGTTTCTCCATTACGGTGCTTGGCTATAATAACCTCACCTACACCTTTGGTAGGGTTGTTATCCTCGTCAAACTCCAAACCGTAATACTCGGGGCGGTATAAGAATAACACCATATCCGCATCCTGCTCAATAGATCCCGACTCCCGTAAATCAGACAGCATTGGGCGTTTGGAACCACCGGGACGACTCTCCACCGCACGGCTTAGCTGCGATAGTGCAATTACCGGAACTTGTAATTCCTTGGCTACCATTTTCAGAGCACGCGATATGCTACCAATTTCCTGCTCGCGGTTACCACTTTTACCATCTGCTTTACCGGTCATCAATTGTAAATAATCGATGATAATGAGCTGGATATCGTGTTGTGATTTTAAACGGCGGCATTTGGCCCTGAACTCAAATATGTTCAAACCAGGAGTATCATCAATGATCAAAGGCGCAGCTTCCAAACGGCCAATTTTAGAGTGGATCTGTTGCCATTCCCATTCTTCCATTTTACCCTTACGAATTTTTTCCTGCTCAATTTCGGCTTCTCCAGATATTAAACGATTAACCAACTGCACTGATGACATTTCCAAAGAGAACACTACTACTGGTTTGTTAAAATCAACAGCGGCATTACGGGCACAGGTTAATACGAAAGCTGTTTTACCCATAGCGGGGCGAGCCGCAATAATCACCAAGTCAGATTTTTGCCAGCCTGAGGTCATGCGGTCTAAATCGGTAAAGCCGGTACCAATACCGGTCAATCCATCGGTTTTATCTTTAAGGGCTTCAATTTCTTTTAAAGTTTCCTGCATCAAATCATCCATCTTTCGCGAATCGCGGCGAAGGTTGTTTTGAGCAATATCAAAAAGGTTCTTTTCGGCCTTGTCCAGCAACTCTAAAATATCGGTCGTGTCTTCGTAAGCAATATTAATTACCTCCGTAGAGATACGGATCAACTCACGCTGAATGAATTTTTGAATGATGATACGCGCGTGATATTCTATGTTGGCTGCCGAAGCTACACGGTTGGTTAACTCGGTAATGTAAAAGGCACCGCCTACCATCTCCAGTTCGCCCTGCATACGCAATTGTGCAGTTACGGTCAAAATATCAACAGGCGATGTTTTTTCGAATAGTACTCGAATAGCATTGAAAATTTTTTGATGGCTTTCCACATAAAACACTTCCGGCTTCAACACATCTATAACCGATGATAAGGCATCTTTTTCCAGCATCAACGCCCCTAAAACAGCTTCTTCCAAATCACGCGCCTGTGGCGGTAATTTACCTGTTGCCAGGCTGTTGTTGTTGAACGTCTTAGGGCGACGGTCTTGGTTTGTTTTATTGCTGTTTTCAAAAATCATAGCTGTATCTAATCCTGGGGGCGACAAAAATATACAAATCGTGCTTCGTTATTGGGTATTAAATCACAAAATTACCAACGTGCGTGTTGAAAAGTTTTTGCAGTCTTAGTGTTTAAAAGTCTCAATACTTATTTGTATAAAATTAAGCTGCTAAAATGTAAGCAAGCCCCAGCAAGGCTTATCCTATTATTTATACTTACTTTTGCAGCCTTACTATATTTAAATGACAGGCAATTATCCGCCCAGGCGCAATAACAGCAACAACCAGTTTATATTTGGCATTCGTGCCATTATTGAAGCCATCACATCGGGCAAAGAAATAGAAACTTTATATGTACAACGTGGTTTAACCGGCGATCTGTATCAGGAACTAAAAAAGATTGTAGCCGAGCATCAGATTTCGGCACAGTTTGTACCGGTTGAAAAACTGGACCGCATGACCCCTAAAAATCACCAGGGTGCAGTAGCCGTAATTTCTCCCATTATCTACCATAAAATTGAGAATATTATTCCTGAAATTTATGAGAAAGGGGAAGTGCCGTTAATTTTAGTGTTAGATAGTGTTACCGATGTCCGTAACATGGGTGCAATAGCGCGTACCGCAGAGTGCGCCGGCGTGCATGCCATTGTGGTGCCAGGAAAAGGTTCGGCACAAATTAACGCAGACGCAGTGAAGACATCGGCTGGGGCGCTATACAAAATACCAGTTTGTCGTCACGATAATTTTGTACAAACAGTTAAATTTTTACAAGAGTCGGGTTTGCAAATAGTGTGTTGCACCGAAAAAACCAACGATTATATTTATAAGCCTGATTATACTGCACCAACTGCTATTGTAATGGGTTCGGAAGATGAAGGCATCCGTAACGAAATCATTCGCACAGCCGATTACTTGGCCAAAATTCCTATGTTCGGCGAAATTGAATCGCTAAATGTATCAGTATCGGCAGGTGTTATTTTGTATGAAGCTATCAGGCAAAGAACCCCGCAAGCTTCCTGAGGGGAACGCTAAGCGGCTTCATAAATTCGTATTCCAATAGAAAAAGCCTTTGCAATTAAAACTGCAAAGGCTTTTTATTATTTAGAGGCAAGAGGGGTTAAATATACCTCGTACCAAATTTTTGCTTAACGTCGGCTACCACTTGCTTAACATTTTGCTCATCGTCTTTAGGGCAAATTAACAGGGTGTTGTTCGATTCTACTACAATGTAATCGTGCAGACCTTTAATGATTACCAATTTATCATTCGGCATGTTCACCATACAGTTCGATGAATCGTACATGATCACTTTTTCGGAAGGGATAACAGCATTACCTACATAGTCTTTATCAGCCAGTTGATAAACTGAAGCCCAGGTACCTAAATCGCTCCAGCCAAACTCCGATGGTAAAACATAAACATTATCGGCTTTCTCCATAATGCCGTAATCAATAGAGATATTAGTACAGCGCTGATATGCATTGTGTACGTGCGGCTTTTCTTCAGCACTATTGTAAACAGTACGGGCTTCAGCAAATATTTCATGCATGTCTGGCAAATACTTGTCGAAAGCACCAACAATAGCTTTGGCCGACCATACAAAGATGCCTGCATTCCACAAAAAGTCGCCGCTTTGTATAAATGTCTTCGCAATATCCAGCGTAGGTTTCTCAGTAAAGGTCTTTACTTTGTGAAATTGCTCATCAACAACCTGGTCATTATATTGAATATAACCATACCCAGTATCGGGGCGCGAAGGCTTAATGCCTAAGGTAACCAGGCACTGGTGTTTTGCGGCTGTTTGTAAGGACTGCTCAATAGAATTCACAAAACCTGCTTCATCCATAATCAAGTGATCCGATGGTGCCACCACAATAACAGCATCTGGATCCATGCTCTCAATTTTGTAACAACCATAAGCCACGCAAGGAGCAGTATTACGCATTACCGGTTCCGTTAAAATTTGCGAATCGGTCATGCCCGGTAACTGAGTTTTTACCAATTCGGTATAAATCTCGTTGGTCACTACATATATATTTTCTTTTGGGCAAATTTTTAAAAAGCGATCATAAGTATGTTGAATGAGCGTTTTTCCGGTTCCCAAAATATCAATAAACTGTTTAGGATGTGAGGTACGGCTAATAGGCCAGAAACGGCTTCCTATACCACCAGCCATTATAATGGCATAATAGTTTTTATTCATATTATTTACGGTGTGTGATGAAGTTATAACACAGCGTTCAAATTTGTAAAAAAATATTCGGTTTTATAATAAATTTCAGCTATATTTAGTTAATAATTATCATAGTTCATTACAGTAGAAAAATCATATTAGATTACTATTTCGTTAACATTAAACAGTCTGCATATAATTTTTCGTTATTTTGAACTTTAAAAGCAAACTTCATACTTTCTACAATAAAAATGATTGAAATAAAAAAGTCGCTTTTTGATAACCTACAGAATTTTTTCGGATTTGATAATTTCAAGGGTGAGCAGGAAGCGATTATAACCAACATAATGGCCGGCAATGATACATTTGTAATTATGCCTACCGGCGGCGGAAAGTCCATGTGTTACCAGCTTCCGGCTTTAATGACGGAAGGTACTGCGATAGTGATATCACCCCTTATAGCCCTGATGAAAAATCAGGTTGATCAGCTTAGAGCATTTTGTAATTCAGAAAGTGTAGCCCATTTCTTAAATTCATCTTTAACCAAATCTGAAACTGCTAAAGTTAAAGAAGATGTTTTAGCCGGAAAGACCAAGCTTTTATACGTAGCCCCTGAATCTTTAACTAAACAAGACAATATTGATTTTCTGCGTTTAAATAAACTGTCGTTTGTAGCAGTTGATGAGGCGCACTGTATTTCAGAGTGGGGGCATGATTTCAGGCCCGAATACCGCAAAATACGCCAAGTAATTACCAACCTTGGTGAAAATATTCCCATTATAGCGTTAACAGCAACGGCCACACCAAAGGTTCAGCACGATATACAGAAGAACTTACAAATGAACAACGCAACGGTGTATAAATCATCGTTTAACCGTTCTAATTTATTTTATGAAGTGCGTGCCAAGCGTAACGTGCTTAAAGAAATTGTAAGGTTTATTAAACAGCACCAGGGAAAATCAGGAATCATCTATTGCCTGAGCCGTAAAAAAGTTGAAGAAGTTGCTGAAGCATTAAAGCTTAACGGCATTAAAGCATTGCCTTACCATGCCGGTTTAGATGCCAAAGTACGTGCCGATACGCAAGATAAATTCCTGATGGAAGATGCAGACGTTATAGTGGCTACTATTGCCTTTGGTATGGGAATAGATAAACCTGATGTGCGTTACGTTATACACCACGATGTGCCTAAAAGCATGGAAGGTTATTATCAGGAAACCGGTCGTGCCGGTCGTGATGGAGGAGAAGGTATTTGCGTAGCATTCTACTCTGAAAAAGACGTAGACAAGCTGCAGAAGTTCATGAAGGATAAACCGGTTTCAGAACGTGAAATTGGCACACAAATATTAAAGGAAGTAATTGATTACGCTGAATCGGCCGTGTGCCGCCGTAAGCAGATTCTGCATTACTTTGGTGAAGATTATGATGCTTCAAACTGTAATTGCATGTGTGATAATTGCGCAGGCGACCGTCAGTTTTTTGATGCCGAAGCACAATTACATCGTGCGTTAAGCTTAATTAAACAGTTAGGTGATAAGTTTGATGATCATCACATTACTAGCGTTTTAATTGGTGACGATAACCCGCATGTTCACCATTATGAACATCATTTGCTGGATGTATTCGGTTCGGGCAAAGATGAAAGCAAAAACCTGTGGAACTCATTGTTACGCCAGGCATTGTTAGATAATTTTTTATCGAAAGATATTGACAACTACGGCTTACTAAAACTTACCGAAAAAGGCCATGACTTTTTGGATAACCCTTACAGCCTGCGTTTTGTGATTAATAAGCCCATAGAATCTGCAGATGATGATGATTCGGAAGATGGCCCTAAACAAGGTGGTACCGCTTTAGATACGCAGTTACTGCAAATGCTAAAAGATTTGCGTAAAAAGATAGCCAAGCAAAAAAGTCTGCCTCCTTTCGTTATTTTCCAAGACCCTTCTTTGGAAGAAATGTGTACGCATTATCCAATTTCAACAGAAGAATTGAAGCAGATTTCCGGGGTTGGTGCAGGTAAGGCAACCAAGTTTGGCGCACCGTTCATTGAACTGATTAAAAAGTATGTAGAGGATAACGATATTGACCGACCGGTTGATATGGTGATTAAAAGTGCGGCAAATAAATCGGCTCTTAAAGTTTACATCATACAAAATATAGACCGTCATTTGGATCTGACTGACATTGCCGCTTCTAAAGGGTTGACTTACGAAGAGATTTTACACGAAGTAGAGTCAATTGTAAATTCAGGAACCAAATTGAACCTTAACTACTATGTAGATGAGGTTATTGACGAAGATAAACAGGAAGAAGTTTTTGATTACTTCCGCACTGCTGAAGTTGACTCAATAGATGATGCACTAGTAGACTTAGGTATAAACGATTATACCCGCGAAGAGATCCAGCTAATGCGCATCAAGTTTTTCTCCGAGTTAGGGAACTAATATAACATACCCATTAAAATATTCAAGGAACCCTTAACAAGGGTTCCTTTTTTTTATAAATTGCAAGTCCACAACCAAGTGTGAACCCCTCACTTTATCTCATGTTTTTGCACTACATAAAGGCACAGTTGCTGTTATGCTTCGTTTTATTCGTCATCGCATTATGCTTTGTAGATATACCAGTTAAAGCCCAGGAACGAAATTTAATTGCCGAAAAGGTGCAAAACAAAATGGATGCTTACAGCAAAACGCATCCTTCCTCTACACTGTTTGTGCATTTCGATAAAACATTGTATACTAATAATGATAATGTTTGGTTTACAGCTTACCTCTTAAATTGTGAAAACACACAGCAGCATCACACCTTATCGGTAAGTTTAATTAACGACATAGATCACAGCATTATTTTAGAGGAAAAATTTGTAATGGTTGGTGGTATCGGGTTTGGGAACCTGCACCTGTCCGATTCAATAGCACCGGGCAATTATACTTTTATGATTTACACCAACCGTTTACTGAATAACAAACCGGAAGTAGTATTTAAGCAGCCCATTACCATAAAAACCACTTCACCGGCCAACTTCAAAGCAGTACTTTCGCTTTTAGACACATCGCAAAATAACTATAGCAGACCAAGGCATGTCTTATTAAATGTAAATGGAAACGATTATTTACCCGTTGCCAATGCAAATGTTACTTACCGTATGAGTGGAAATGATACTTTAGTTACAGAAGGAAAAGCCAAAACAGATAAAGCAGGTCAGTATACAATACAGGTGCCACCAGGTAAAAATATGGTGAGGTTACAAGTAGGTAATAAAAAGAGCAGCCAGTATCTATACATGTCAATGCCCTATGGCACGGAGAAAAAACTAGTAAATTTTTATCCTGAAGGGGGAAATCTTATACAAAACCTGCCAGCGCATGTAGCATGGGAAGTAACTTCTTCAAACAAACAACCTTTGAGAGTTAAAGGAGCGCTACTAGAAAACAATGTCGCCATTGATACCATTGAAACTGATAGTTACGGCATTGGCAGCTTTGTAATGGTTCCTCAATCGAACAAAAGCTATACTGTTAAGCTAGCCGGACCTATGGGTTTTAAAGATACAGTTTACAAGCTGCCTAACGTACTGCCTTTTGGGCTAAGCATGTCCATAAATCATTCGTTGGCGAACGACACCCTAAACATGGTGATAAGGAGTACGCAAAGTGGTGTTGCTTATGTAAATATTCATAAAGAAAGGCAAATTTACGCTTCTGTACCTGTATACGTTAAAGCATTATTGCCGCTTAGAGTGAAAATTGCGTTAACAACGCTGCCCAAAGGATTAGCTGAAGTTACATTGACGGATAGCTTAGGACAACCTTATGCAGAACGCATATTTTTTGCTCATTATAACGTACGCGACCAATTGATTATAGCTGCCGACAAATCCATTTACACTAAACGAGAGAAAGTACAATTGAAGTTAAGGCTTAGTAGCGATAATGGTGATAAAATAGAGGGTGCGGTATCGGTAGCTTGCGTTCAGGAGAGCCGGTTAGAGCTTAAAAAAAGAAGTGATATTGAAAGCTATTTATACATAAAAAGCGTGTTGGAAGATTATACGCTGAGAGAATCTATTTTAGGCGATACCAATAGCGATAAAACCCAACTTGAAAACTTGTTAATGGTAAAAAGCTGGCGCAAATATTCTTGGACCAATATTTTAAACCTTGCAGATAAAGATTTAAAGGCTGACACAGGCTCGGCTAATTATAGCGGAAAGGTTAGTGTAAACGGCAAACCTCCCAAAAAAGCAATTGGCTTTGTTGTTCAACGCGATTCGTCTGCTACGATTATGGAAACAGATGATTTTGGCAACTTTACGCTAAGCCATCACCAATTAATTTCTCAGCAAGATAAGAAAGTGACATTTTTGGCTGATCCTAAAAAGCTATTTGGCTTTGTTATCTATAATCCGTACGAATCTTTGAACAAAGCATTAGCTAAAGAATTTAGAGCTGAGACGTTCGAACAGCCGGTAAGCAATCTGAGTTCAGACCTTTATAGAGTTCAAGGCCTGGAAAACGCTATCCAATTAAGGGCAGTTACTGTTAAAGCTTCTAACAATAGCCTGCTTTACGGCGCAACCAGCAATGCGTGTGGCGATTATGTATGCATGTACAATATTTTAAATTGCTCCAACCACTACAATAGCAGCGGTAATAAAGCACCTATTGTAGGTCAAAAATATAAATTGGGCACCGATTATGTTTTTTATCGTGGATGTAACGAAACGGAGGGCGGCAAATCGCTTGTGAGTATAAGCGGCATCTACCAGACCAGGCAATTTTATGGATCTGATTACTCGGTAGTTAACCCATCACAACCAGAGTACTTATCTACCTTGTACTGGAACCATTTAGTCAACGTTAATTCGGAAAAGGATACAGAGCTTTCATTTTATACTGGCGATATTACAGGCAAGTTTAAAATAGTAGTACAAGGAATAAGCAGTAATGGAGTCACTTACAGCGAAAATAGTATAACCGTAAAAAAGCCTTAACTGCTGGCGTTTACTTAGCAATAATCTTAAATTCGGTACGGCGATTTTTTCCACGGTTTTCTTCGTTGGTATTAGGCGCTACCGGCATTTGTTTTCCATATCCTTTAAACTGCAATTTAGCGGCATTTACGCCATGGTTAACCAAGTAATTATAAACCGACTTAGCCCGATTTTCCGATAATGTTTGATTTAGCTTATCGTTTCCGGCATTGTCTGTAAAGCCCGAAACTTCGATGCTTACGCTTGGATTAAGCGCCATAAAATCAATTAAATATTTCAAGGCCGATTGCGATTCCGGTTTCAAGTCGAACCGGTTGGTGTCAAAAAATACATTTTTCAAAATAGCTGAACGTCCAATCTCAATAGTGTTTAAAGGCACTTCTATTACAAAAGGTCTATGTGGCTGTTGCCCTGCTAATGAAAAGTTCTCTGATGAAAACAGGTATCCGTTCTTGGTAATGGTAAGGCCATAATTTCTACCGGTTACCAGCGTAACCAAAAACCCGCCATCTGGTGGGGAGCTTGGACTTTGATAAACCGTTTGATTGGTTACCAGGTCAACAATCTCAACTGCGGCATCTATTGGCTTTTTTGTATTAGCATCCACCACCGAGCCTTTTACATAAGTAACTGCTTGAGGTCGGGTCTTTTCTGGCAGTTCAAACATGTATACGTCAAAGCCACCATAGCCGTTTAATGTGTTCGATGCAAAATATGCATAACCGCCTGTAGTACTTATGCTCATGCCGTTTTCATCGCCGTTAGAGTTAATAGGGTAGCCCATGTTTTCGGGTTTTTGCCATTTGCCTGTTTTGCTAAACCGACTAACAAAAAGATCTTTGTTACCCATACCTGGCCAACCATTCGAGCAAAAGTACAAAGTGCTATCATCGGGATGTATAAACGGCGATTGCTCATCATAAGGCGTATTGATGTTAGGACCCAGGTTTTCGGGTTGCGACCAGCCTTTGCTGGTAACCACACACTTCCATATGTCATAACCACCATATCCACCTTTTCGGTTACTTACAAAGTATAAGGTGTGCCCATCGGCACTAATAGAAGGTTGCGATTCCCAACCCGGACTGTTAACCGGTGCACTTATATTGAAAGGTTTGCTCCAATCTTCCCCTTTTTTTTGTGATACGTAGATGTCGCAACGGCCAACACCATCTGGACGATTGCAGCCAGTGAAAAACAAGTATTTACCATCTTGCGATAGTGATTGAGCACCTTCATTGTATTCAGCCGTATTAATAAGCTTGCTTAAATAAGTTGCGGCTGTCCACCTGCCATTTAGTTTACTACTTTTATAAAAATCTTCGTTGTTAGATATTTTGCGGGTGAATATCAACGTGCTTTCATCGGCTGTTGATACCGGCAGATACTCGTCATTAGCCGAATTAATTTCGGAACCAAGGTTAACTGGTTTAAAAGGAACCGGATGCCGGATGGCCTGTATGCTAAAATTACAGTCGTCTATAAGTTTACGGCCATAAAAACGGTTTTCGGCTGTGATGGTAGGGTAGGTGATATACTTTTCGAGATGGATGAGTGCCAGGTTGTACTCCCCTAAATTGATTTCCGATTCGCCTAGCTTTAAGTAAATGCCGCGGTTTAATTCCGGGTTGAGCACTAAAGCTTTGCGGTAATGTTCAACGGCCGGCTTATAGTTCAATTGTAATTTTAATACATCTGCCAGCTGGGCATGGGCCTCGGTAAAATTACTATCGGCTTGCAGTGCATGTTGCAGTTGGGTAACTGTATTTGCGTAATCCCGTCTGTCCAGGTATGCACCCGCCTTTTGGTAGTAGGTTATAGCGGTGCTATTGGTTGTGCTATATTGCTTAGCTTGCCCGCAAATTTGAAGTGTGACTAATAACACTAACCCAATGGTAATGATGAATCGCATAACAAACTTTATACGTTTCTAATAAACCAATGGTTACGGAATGTTCATGAACTTATGTGTTTGCAAAGAAATTTCCCACTGCGGATTATTCATCACGTAATCTACAATTAACGGCATCATTTCCTTATTTTTTGACCACTCGGGTTGTAAAAACAGCTTGCAATGCGGCGACACCCTTTGTGCATGTTCTTCGGCCCAGGCAAAGTCCGATTTGTTAAAAACAATCACCTTCAGTTCATGTGCAAATGCCGTAACATCGGGCATAGGCGCTTTAAACTTTTTAGGCGACAGGCAAATCCAATCCCACTGACCCGAAAGCGGGTATGCTCCCGACGTTTCAATAAAAGTTTTTATACCATGCCTGTGCAGTTCTCCGGTTAAATAATCGAGGTTGTAAATAAGCGGTTCCCCGCCGGTAATTACCACATTTTTAGATGGATATTGCAGTGCGCTTTGCACAATTGAATCGGCAGTTGTAAGTGCATGCAGTTCGGCATCCCAGCTTTCTTTTACATCGCACCAGTGGCAACCAACATCGCACCCACCAAGCCTAATAAAATAGGCGGCTTTACCCGAGTTGTACCCTTCGCCCTGTATTGTATAAAACTCTTCCATTAACGGAAGCAGTGTGCCATCTTCTGGTATAACGTGTGCCATAAATTAATCGGCAAATATACACAATAGGCATCAGCACAAATATTATTTAAATCATCTGCCTATCAATATTTATAACTATAATTACTTGCAAATGAGCTATATGAAAAAACTTTACTTTTTTATTATACTTAGCTTAGCATGTACGCTCACATCGTGCGTGGATATTGTTGAGCGTTACAACTTTAAGGCTAACGGCACCTGCGATGCCATTTACGATTTTGACATGAGCAGGGCGGTAGCCATCTTGCATAATTTGCTATCTGACTCGGTAGCGGCCACACCACAGTTTGCCATGGTAAAAGACACTGTGATGAACTTGTATAGCGCCCTGCCCGATAGTACGCAACATAAAATGGGTAAAGACGAAACCAAGCTGGCAAAAAGCAGTAACCTGGCTATCAACATGAATTTGAAACAAAATTTAATGAAGGTAAGCATACGCCACCAAGCCGATACTCCTGCTGAATTAGAGTATTATCTACAGCAGATGTCAAAACTGGCCAATTATGATCAACTAGGTAAACAGAATGGCAACTTAAATATGTTTAACGCCCAGCAGTTAATAGCCGGACAAGAATGTTACTCCTACCAGGTAACTTCAAGTAAATTCATACGGATTATAGATAAGGCCAAGTTTAACGCATTCCTAAAAAAAACGCGGTCTACCTTTGCCATGGCAAAGGCGATGTTAATAGAAACACCTTATAAAGTGGTATTGAATTTTGCCAAACCGATAAAAAAGATAGACAACAAAAATGCTGTACTATCTGCAGACCGCAAGCAGGTAATCTTACAAACTAATATGGATGAGCTCATCCAAAATCCAAATTTGATGAACCTTCGAATTGACTTTTAGGTTATATGGCTTGGTATAAAGTTGCTGATAGTGCAGACCTATCTTTGCCATTTTTACGAAAAGTTAATGCTGGCGGAAAGGCAGTTTGTTTAGTAAATGCTAACCAAAGAATGTTTGCTACCTCTGCCACCTGTCCTCATGCCGGTGCAGATTTAAGCACAGGGTGGTGTGAAAAAGGCAAGTTAATATGCCCGTTTCACCGATACCAGTATGATTTGGAAACTGGCCGCGGTGCCTCCGGACAGAACGATTTTGTGAAAACTTACAAAGTAGAAATTAGAGCCGATGGCATATATGTGGAAGTTGGCTCTTGGCTGGAAAGGTTAAAAGGAGCGTTTAAAGGATGATTGCTTTATCAATGATTAAGTGGTGTTTCAATTGAAAATGAGCCATCTATCTGGAGCAATACGTGGTTGACGTAAACAGCCGAAAACATATCCAACTGTGGTTAGATATGTTATATATGAGAATACTAAAGCTCATGAAATATTCCTTAGGCTTCTCTTTTCTTAATTATATTGGCCAAAATCATTTCGGCATGTACGCGTGAGTTTTCTATGAACCACAAATGAGTGTCCATTCCTCCACAAACCACGCCGGCCAGGTGTACGCCGGGTAAATTGGTTTCCATGGTTTCTGGATTGTATTGCGGAATGAATTTTCCGTCATCAGATAACCGGATTCCTATTCTTTGCAGAAAATCAAAATTGGGCTTGTAACCCGTCATCGCCATAACGTAATCATTAGGAATGGTCACCAAGCCATCGGGCGTTTCGATATCAACTTCATTTTCCCGTATAGCTCTCAGGTTAGAACTAAAGTAAGCCTTAATGCTGCCTTCTTCTATGCGATTCAAAATATCTGGCCTTACCCAATATTTAACCCTACTACTCACTTCAATGTCTCTCACCACCATAGTCACCTGGGCACCTTTACGGTAAGTTTCTAAAGCCACATCAACTGATGAATTGCTAGCGCCAACAACAACAACTTTTTGCAGCGTATAAAAATGAGGATCCTGATAATAGTGCTTAACCTTGGGCAAATCTTCGCCAGGTATATTTAAATTTACTGCTATATCATAGAAGCCCGTAGCAACAACAATGTGCTTACACTGGTAATTAGCTTTGGTAGTATTTATCGTATAAACGCCGTTTGATTCTGTTACCGCAGTAACTTCTTCAAATAAATTTAACGGCAGTTGATTATTTAATGCTACCCGCCTATAATACTCTAATGCATCAGCGCGGGTAGGTTTTACGTGCGTAGTAGCAAAAGGGTAACCGCCGATTTCCAGTTTTTCGGATGTAGAAAAAAAGGTCATAGTGGAAGGGTAGTTGTATAACGAATTAACCAGCGTGCCTTTTTCCAGTATAACGAAATTTAGTCCGGCTTTTTGCGCCGCAAGTCCGCAAGTAAGTCCAATAGGGCCGCCGCCAATTATAATCAGATCAAGCATAGGTGAAATTAATTAAGCCAGCACATCCTGGTATTCCTTATGACGGGCAAAAATAGCTTTAGCAAAGGTACATGATGGAACTATTTTTAACTGCTTTTCGCGCGCATAATTTACTGCTGCTTCAATCAACTGGCTGCCCCAGTTTTGTCCTTCAATTTGCGGATCTACTTCAGTATGATAAATGTCCATTTCCTTAATATCTGAAATCATATAACGCATATCGCCCATACGTTTACCATTGTCATCTATGTAAAATATACCGTCGTCTTTACTATTGTGGTGTTTGATCTGCATACAGCATTAACGTTATATTGTTAAAAATGATAGGCCGCGGAAGTATAATGATATTTAAATGATGATGCAGCGATAAAAGAAGGGAAAAACAGTAGAAAGGAGGGTGGAATGATAGGCAAAAACCTATAAATCGAAATTTTAGGCAAAAAAAATGGGTAAGCTACTTTTATCGCACCGCTCAACTCTCTACCCTTGCTGCGTTCCCACCCTGGGGGAGTTCAAGAGGAGCTGGTCGTAAAAGACTTACCCGTCACAAAAGTAGAAAAATTATCGGTTCTGTTGTAAAGAAATGTAAAGTTGTTGTTAAGCAATTGATGGTCAATTACTAAAAATTACTCCTGCTATCTATTAATACCCCAATTCGTTTTTAAAATGCAGTTCATCATAGATACTATACTTTGCATTTGGCTTAAATGTCTCCCGTTGCAATATCGTAAGCTTGTGTGCGGTGAACGTTTCCTTATAGCTTACCAACCTTAACTCACTCCAAAGCTTATAAAAAGCATCAACAGGGATATGCTTGGTTACTGTAATATGTGGGGTGATGTGTTTTTTGGCATTTAACTGCTTTTTGAGCAGGCTGAACCAGTTGTCGGTTTTATAAGAGGGTTTAATGGCAGCATAGATAGTCATGTAACTTTCGTTATGCGTAAAAAAGTGAAAGCCGTCAATTTGTAATGTTATGGGCGGCATACTGGTAATTTTGTTCCGTAACATATCCACCATCGATTTTACTACATAGGGCTTTTGGCGGACGAGATTTTCGATACTAACATGAGCAGTTGATTTCATTCCGGGATAAGGACCGATATAATCACTTGCTTTAAATTTACAGTGACCTATTTGCTTTTTTACTTCTTCCGAAGTTTGCAGCAGAAAAAGGTAGTCGTAATAGCTTTCCATATAAATATCTACATCTTAAACTTCAAAAATTTATTGAATTGATATGTAGAACTTGTATCTAATGAGTCTCTTACAAGCACAGTAATACCTGTTGGAGTAAAGCTGTCGTTAAATTCTAAGTTTTTAAACTTTGGCCATAATAATCTATGCCGTTCATCATCTGTAGACCTTGCAATTGTAACATGGGGCGTGAAAGTGGATTTAATTTTAATATGTTTATTTAATTCGTTAAACCACATTTTAATTGAATTTGAAGATTCAATTGCAGCATAAATAGTTTTAGTATTGTTCCCTTGTGAGAAATAATTAAAACCGCGGATATTCAACTCAACAGGCGGTATATCACTGAATCTATTTTCAAGAAATGATATGATTGTATTTATGTAATATTCTTCTTTATATGGAATATAACAAACAGTTAAATGTGCTTTAGAATGTATACTCGGAAAGTTTCCGATGATGCTACCAATCTCTTGTTTGAATCCAAAAACTTCTTTTTCAATACCGTCTGAGGTATTGAAAGCCAATAACGCATCTTGATATGTTGCCATAAAATTAATTTATAAGTGCAAAAATGCTAATTAAATTAGCAAATTATAAATTATTTTTTCCACATTTGTGATGTGGTTCCTCAAAGACATATTGTACATATTGATCTGGATTCCTTCTTCGTATCGGTAGAGCGCAGGCTTAATTCCGAACTGATTGGCAAGCCGGTAATTATTGGCGGCTCAAAGGATAGGGGTGTGGTGGCCTCATGTAGTTATGAAGCTCGGCAGTACGGCATACATTCGGCTATGCCCAGCAAGCAGGCTTATAAGCTATGCCCACATGCTATATTTTTGCATGGGAGTCATGGTCGTTATGCTGATGCATCGCGAGAGGTTACGCAAATCATTCACAATGCTGTACCCTTATATCAAAAGACTTCAGTAGATGAATTTTATATTGATCTTACCGGCATGGATCGCTTTTATGATCCTTACCAACTCGCTACCGAACTTCGCCAAAAAGTAATAAACGATACAGGATTGCCTATATCTTTCGGTATGGCATCATGCAAAACTGTTGCTAAAATGGCTACCAATCAAGCCAAACCTAACGGACAACTACGTATAAAGCATGGCGGCGAAAAAGAGTTTATGGCTCCGATGGATATATGCAAGATACCTATGCTGGGCGAAAAGACCTGCGAAAAGTTATACGCTTACGGCATCGAAAAAATTGGTGATCTGCAAAGGGCTAACCCTATATTTTTACAAAGCGTGTTCGGAAAAGCTGGTAGATTTATATGGGACAAGGCCAATGGTATTGACGACAGTGAGATAGTTCCGCATAGCGAACGTAAGTCAATTTCTACCGAGCACACCTTTCATCAGGATACAGCCGACCGCAAGCAGTTGGAAACGATACTTGTTTCCATGACCGAAGAACTGGCTTTTAAACTGCGCGCCGATAATAAATTGGCTTCATGCTTGGCTATTAAAATACGCTACTCAAATTTTGAGACCCATACCCTGCAAGAGAAGATAGCCCTTAGTTCAGCAGAGCACATTTTTATACCAGGCATAAAAAACCTGCTTAAACGTGCCTGGAACCAGCACCGGCCTATAAGATTGATAGGCGTAAAACTCAGCCAGCTTTGCACTGGCAGCTATCAAATCAACCTGTTTGAAGATAACGAAGAACAGATTAAACTATATAAAGCCATGGATACCATTAACTTTAAATACGGTAATAAAACTGTTTGCAGGGCAGCAGGTATGGAAATTGGTCAACGTAACTTTAATCCTTTTCATGCTGAATAAGATCACCATTATTTATAATCGATTAACATTTTCATATATAAACAACAAAGCGCCTTAGGTATACCCGAGGCGCTTTGTTGTTTATTATATTTTCTAACTAATCTATTTATTCACTTTCCGGGCTGTTGCTACCATAATCGGGCGTGCCTTTATCATCTTCCGGTTTGTAGTAGGCAGTGCCTGGTGTATCAGAATCATCTTGATTTACCTTTTGCTGATCGCCATCACTATCTGATGTTCCTTCCTGCGTTTGATTATGTTCCTCGCCTTCTACGCCGCCTACCTTTTGTTGTTCCGGATCTTCTCGGTATCCTGGTACTTCTTCTTTTCCTTGATTCATGTCGGGTTCTCCTTCTTGTTCTTTAGTGGTAAAATTTTGATTTTCGGGGTGTTCCTGTAAAGGTTCGGTGCGTTTGAAATAATCGTTGCTATATCCTGCATTCCGTGATGGGTTGGCCAAATCATCGCCCGAACGGGTCTCACTGATTTCACCAAAACTTTCTCCGCCCATGCCATGGCTTTCATAACCGGGCTGATCAGGATTAGCATCTTCGCCACCTAAAAAGGTGCGTTTTAAATCTTTTTCTTCTAAATTATTATCGTCTTCAACTTTATAGCCGCCAGCAGGTGCATCGTTAGGTTGCTGAGCGTCTTGTGTTGGTTCATCATCATATGGTACCATAGGTCATTGTTTTAGATGTATTATCTAATAAGGTTTCACTAACATATTTGTTTTTCAAAGAGATGAATTATTGAAATAGTTAATTGATAAAATTTTTCGTTAACCTACGCATAAGTAATTTATAAGCGTTGCTTGAATTTGTTGCTGATATTAGCTAAGCATCCTCCAATTTTTGAACTTTTATTAAAATGAATTATGATTGAATTGTAGCTATTAAAAACATTTATATTTACCCTGTAAAACCAGTTATAAACCAATTATGAGGGAGTATGTGAAGCGCAAGCATACTTTTAATCTATTAATTCTATTTTTCACATTCATTGCTTTGAGCAATAATGTGCTAGCGCAGCAATTGCCTTTAAAATTTCATCACTTATCGTATAAAGACGGCTTAATTCAAAGTCCTGTTTCTACTATTTTTCAAGATAATAAAGGTTTTGTATGGATTGGCAATTGGAAAGGGTTAACCCGGTATAACGGATACGAGTTTCAAACCTTTAAACATCATGATGCTGATTCGAACAGTTTAAGCAATAACAGGGTTAATGCCATTTGTCAGGATGCCAAAAAACGTCTTTGGATTGCTACTTCTAACGGCCTGAACATATACGATCCTAAAACAGAATTATTTAAACATGTAGGAATTGCTAAAAGCATTAAAGGCGGCCGAAACTACATCTCATCGGTAATAGAAGATAACAAACGGAATTTATGGGCGGCAACATTTGGCGGAGTAAAACAGGTAGATACTTTAAAACACGAACTGAAAGATATAGACGGTTTTAAGCAGACAGCCAATGCCGATGTGGCCAGCGGCATCACGTTCACCTTGTTTCAGGATAAAGCATATGATATATGGATAGGAACCCGTAAGGGTGTAAAACGGTTCAATCCTCAAACAAAAAAAATCATACAATTACCTGTAAGTATTGCAAGCAATGCCAAACTTACGCAGGCGAAGGTATTGGTTATTCGTCAGGATAAGCAAGGCAATATTTGGTTCGGTACCGAAACGTCGGGCCTGTTCCGTTACAGTACGGTCACCGGAGAGTGTACACATTATTTGCATGATGATGCCGATGAGCAATCATTATCATCTGATTGGATCAAAGCCATAATGGTGCATAATAATAACACGATATGGATAGGTACCCGTCGTGGGTTAAGTATTTTCGACCCGCAAACAAATAAGTTTAAAAATCATAACCACAATCCGGTTGATGCCAGCAGTCTCAATGATAACACTATTTGGAGTTTTTTACAGGATAGCGCCAATGGGGTTTGGATAGGCACGTTTGCAGGTGGGATTAACATTTACTATCCTGGTAACAATAATTTCACCAATATTGGCGAACGAATTGGTACCGAAATGGGTCTGAATCACCCGGTTGTTAACGCTGTATTGGAAGATGCTGACCGCCGGATATGGGTGGGAACTTTTGGCGGTGGCATTAATTTGATAGACCGGGCAAAAGGAACACGGGAATACTATTCAGTTAAAAGTAATCGGCAGGGTAATTCCAGCAACGGTGTAAAATCTATAGCAGAAGATAGAAGCGGAAATTTATGGATTGGAACATTAGATGGCCTTTGCAAATTTAACAAACAAACTAAAGCGATAAATTATTACAAATTTGCTATTCACGAAGGGAAATTAAGCGAAAATCTAATAAACGCTGTATTGCCCGATGCAGATGGAATTTGGGCAGGTACTAATGGAGGCGGGCTACAGTTTTTAAATTACGACGGACAGTACACTACGTTGCAACACAATGCAAATGATAAAAGGTCGTTAAGTGACAATTTTGTTACTTCCCTTTTGTACGATAAAAAAGGAAATTTATGGATTGGTACGCAAAATGGCTTAAACTATTACGATAAGGTTCAAAAACGAATAACGGCCTGTTACAAAAAAGCGGGTAAGTTTTCTTTAAGCCATAGTACCATAATCAATTTATTTTATGATTCGAAAAACCGTTTATGGATAGGTACAGAGGGTGGCGGACTTAATTGCTTTGATGAAAAACGCAAGCTTTTTTACAACATTGATTCAAAGCTGGGCATCAATGATGATGTCATTCATACTATAGTGGAGGATAAATCTGGCATGTTATGGGTAAGTACAGATAACGGCCTGTTTAGGGTTAACTTCAAGGATCGAAATCTTCCTTTCACTGCGGTTAATACCCAGGTTACCCAATTTACTGCAAACGATGGACTTGCCAGTAATCAGTTCCTCAATAACTCAGGTGTTAAAACGCAGGATGGCGAGCTTTTATTTGGCGGTATAAATGGCTTAACTATTTTCAATCCTAATAATTTGCTTAAAAACGTCTACCAGTCACAGGTGGTGTTAACAGGATTATCTATTAGAAATAAACCAGTAGCCATTAATGGTGAAGACTCGCCGCTAAAGAAATCTATTACAGAAACGAACGACCTTACACTGACTTACAATCAAGGCTATATTAGCCTTGATTTTGCCGCGCTAAACTATAACAATCCGGAAAATAATCAATATGCCTATCAGCTTGAGGGTTTAAAAAGCAATGAAGGCTGGCATTATGTAGGCGGCCAGCACACAGTGAGCTATACCAATTTAGAACCGGGCGACTACGCCTTTAAAGTGAAAGCAGCTAATAATGACGGCGTATGGAATAACAAACCAACCATACTAAAAATTAGAGTATTGCCGCCACTTTGGCGTACTTGGTGGGCTTACATATTGTACACGGTTACTTTTGGGTTAGTACTATATGTGATCATTCGTTTTTTTAGGGGGAGAGCAAAGTTAGAGCGCGACCTGTACTACGAACATTTACACAACGAGCGTCAGGAAGAACTTTATCAGTTAAAACTTAACTTTTTCACTAATGTATCGCACGAAATTCGCACACCACTTACGTTGATCTTAGGTCCATTGGAAAAGTTGATGGACATAACCCGCGAAAACCTGAACGTGCACCGTCAGTTAAGTAATGTTAAAAACAACGCTGACCGATTAATGCGCCTGGTAACCGAACTACTCGATTTTAGGAAAGCCGAAGCTGGCCACCTTAAATTGTATTATGCGGAGAGTGATATTGTATCATTTGTAAAAGAGATTTTCATATCATTTCAAAATTTGGCTATTAGTAAAAATATAGACTATGCATTTCAATCGGCCGAGGTAGAAGTGCTGCTTTATTTTGATAAAGATCAGTTGGAGAAAGTTTTTTTCAACCTGCTCTCCAACGCTTTTAAGTTCACACCAAATGGTGGAAAGGTCATGTTAATTATCAGTCAACGTAAGGAAGATACCAATTGGATAGACATTTCTATTAAAGACAATGGCAAAGGTATATCCCAAAGCGAACAGGAAAAGCTTTTCCAGGACTTTTTTCAGGTTGAAGACCCACATGCGCACCACATAGGTACAGGTATTGGTTTGGCGTTGTCAAAAAATATTGTAAAGCTACACAAAGGTGTTATCTCTGTTGAAAGCATACCGGTAACTAATACTCAGCCAGGTAAAACTGAATTTACGGTATCGTTGCAGAGAGGTAAGGGACATTTAGATGCAGGACGGGTTGTTGACCACCATGATGCAGGAGGAGAGGATGCGGCCCAGTATTATGTCCATTCGCAAATTGATCAAATTATTGATGAACATCCAAGTCCGAATGCCCAAAATAGCGGCAGTACAATATTAGTGGTTGAAGATAATAATGAGGTAAGGCAATTTATTGCCGAATCGTTAGAGAATACATACAAGGTAATACAGAGCATTAATGGCGTAACAGGGTTAGCCACTGCGTTACAACATATGCCCGATCTTATTATCAGTGATGTAATGATGCCCGAAATGGATGGTATGGAACTTTGCCGCCATATTAAAACCGATGAACGGCTTCACCATATTCCCTTAATTTTATTAACGGCAAGAGCTAACTATATACACCAGCTTAGTGGCTTTGAGCATGGTGCCGATGCCTACATTACCAAGCCATTTAGTCTACAGTTGCTTCAATTACAGGTAAGCAATATTTTAGCCTCAAAAACGGCTATGCGTCAAAAGTATAGCCGTGAGTTTTTGATGCAGCCGCAAAAATCCGTGCTGCTTTCACCCGATGAAAAGTTTTTGGGTAAACTCATGAGCATAATAGAAAAGCACATGGAAAATTCCGAATTTGGTGTTACCGAGTTGATGGATGAAATAGGAATGAGCAAGAACGTGCTTTATAAAAAAGTTCAGGCACTAACAAATTTATCCGTTGCCGACTTTGTTAAATCCATTCGCCTGCAAAAGGCAGCTCAACTGTTCGATCAAAATAAACTTACTATAGCCGAAGTTGCATTTGCTGTAGGCTTTAACGATCGTAAATATTTTAGTAAGGAGTTTAAAAAGCAATACAACTTATCCCCCTCAGAATATATAGCCAACCGGGCTACTACATCGCTTAATTAATTGAATCATTGAAAAATCTTCTTTTTTAGCATGTTGAATGGGTTATTATTTACCAAGAAGGAAAATATTACCCCTATTTAAGGAAGTTTAACACCCTTGGCAAGTTATAATTCCACACATATTTGCCTAACCAAATAACCAATTTTATTGATATGAGAAGACTTTACCTAAAAGGGTGTAAGGATGGCTGCGCCATTTCAAATACTGCCGAATTTCGCCTGCTCTCAGGCCGCATCAACAGCCAATTCAGCTTAAATTATTTCCTTAAAACCAATTAAACCACTATACCTAAATATGGACAAACTTTACAAAGTAAACTTGTATGGTATTAGCGTTATAAAAAGTTGGATAGGGCAGGCTGTATGCAAACTGCTCTTTGTATTACTGTTTTGTACTAGCTTTAACTTATATGCGCAGCAACCAATAACGGTAACGGGTACCGTTAAAGATTCTAAAGGCGAACCATTACCAGGCGTAAGCGTACGCATTAAAGATTCACAGGCCGGTACTACTGCTGACGTAAATGGTAAATATAGCATCAGGCTGCCTAACGCTAACGCCACGTTGGTATTTAGCTTCATTGGCTTTGGTAGCCAAGAAATTAATGTAGCCGGTAAAACCCTTATTGACGTAACCATGGGTGATAACGCCACCGGCCTTAACGAGGTAGTGGTATTAGGTTTTAACCAGCAGCAAAAGAAATCATCGCTAACTGCCGCTGTTAGTACAGTAAGTGGCAGGGAAATCTTACAATCGCCTACGGCTAACACCACCAATAGCTTGGTTGGTAGAGTTACTGGTATTACAGCTGTTCAGCGTAGCGGTGCGCCAGGGAGCGATGGGGCCACGTTAAACGTAAGGGGCCAGTCAACCTATAATAATTCCGGTGCCATTGTAGTAGTGGATGGTATTGAGCGCCCTAATTTCGGCGACATCGATCCTAATGAGATTGAAAATATAAGCGTGCTGAAAGACGCAGCTTCCACAGCAGTTTATGGTATTCGAGGCGCAAATGGTGTTATTGTAGTAACTACCAAGGTTGGCCGTATAGGTAAGCCAAAGGTCAATTACACAGGTAACTTTAGTTTGCAAGGCTACACAGGTATTCCTAAAGCATTAAATGCTTATGATAACACGCGTCTAATTAACGAAGGATTACGCAATGAGGGTTTAGCCCCTCGCTGGACTGATGCCGAACTGCAAAAGTTTAAAGACGGCTCCGATCCGCTGGGCTATCCGGATTTAAATTGGTTTGATTACGTGACCCGTAAACGTTATCCGCAAACACAACACAACGTTAACATCAGCGGTGGTACCAATGTGATCAGGTACGCGGTTTCGGCAGGCTACCTCTATCAAGGCGGTATCTTCGAAAAATTTGACTCACCGTTCGGTATCAATTCGCAACCTGATTTTAAACGCTATAATTTTCGTAGTAACGTTGATATCAATTTGAGTAAAAGCTTAACCGTAAGTGTAAAATTAGGCGGAAGGTTGGAGCAGCGGTATCAGCCTGCTGGTCTGCGTGCTGCATCGGGCAACTTTTCGTATGATAACCTGGAGGGTATGATCTCGCGGATCTTGCAAACGCCCTCGTTTGCTTACCCGGTTATGCTGCCCGATGGCCGCATTGCTCAAAACGTTGACGTTGGTACCAATATCTGGAATCCTTTAGCGGTAATTACTCGCTGGGGCACCCGTAACGATGATAACAACACAGTTGAAAGTACATTCAACCTCAACTGGAAGCTGGATAAAGTAATTAAGGGCTTAACCTTTACTACCAACTTTGGTTATGATTCATATTTCACCAGTAATACCCGCCGTAATGCTATTTGGGCGGCTTATACTTACGATAGGCAAACTGGTGCTGTTACGCTTTCGAGCGATAGGCCGCGTGACGAGCCGTTAAGCACACTGATCTCCGAAAGTGGAGGCACGCTGCGCAGCAATATACAAACCGGATTTAATTACCAGCATACCTTTGGTAAAGATCATAATATCAGCGCGTTATTGTTAGGTACCCGTCAACTCATTAACGGTGAGGGTTCAGTACAGTACACCATTCCGCCGCGTGCTGCGCAGGGATTAGTTGGCAGAGTGACTTACAATTTCCGCGAAAAATATTTCTTTGAGGCCGACGCTGGTTACAACGGGTCCGAAAACTTTGCCAAGGGCAAGCAATACGGATTTTTCCCCGCCGTGTCTGCCGGATGGACCATTTCCCGGGAAAACTTTCTAAAAGATGTAAAATGGCTCGACTTTTTAAAAATAAGGGGTAGTTACGGCAAGGTAGGTAACGACCAGTTAGACCAGCGTTTCTTGTTCCTGACCAATTATGCCGTAACTGCTAATGGTGTACAGTTTGGCCAGGTAACTTCGCCAACCAATAACCAAATTATTTACTTGCCCAACGGTACCGGTATCCCTGCAGTTAACGGTTTAGGTAACTCGGATATTACCTGGGAAACCGGTATTAAACGTAACATTGGTTTTGAGAGTGAATTTTTTGATCATCACTTGAAGTTTAATGTTGACTTCTTCGATGAAAAGAGATCGGATATTTTAACCGACAGGCGTTCGGGCTTATTACAGTTTGGTCACTTGTATCCTTCACTTAATGTTGGCCGTGTATACAACAAGGGTTACGAAGCCGAATTAGATTATCAGCATAAGGTAGGTGATTTTACGCTTGGTTTAAACACTCAGATTTCGTTTTCGCGTAACCGTATAGATAATGCAGACGAACCGCTTGGCTCGCCCGATTATCAAAAACTGCAGGGTAAAAGGATAGGGCAGTTCTTCGGTTATAAAACAGACGGTTTTTTTACGTCTGCTGAAGATATTGCCAGGTCGCCTGTAGTAACATTCACTGACCGTTCTATCCCTGGTGATTTAAAGTACGTGGATGTGAACGGCGATAACCAGATCACTACCGACGATAGGGTGGCTATTGGTTACTCACGTAACCCGGAATACACTTATAGCTTCACACCGCGTTTAGCCTGGAAAAATATCGCCTTATCAGTACTGTTCCAGGGTGTCGCCAATGTAAGTTCGGATGTCTTTTTGTCTGAGCAAAACAACGGCCAGCAAATGTATGAGTTTATGTTAGACCGTTGGACGCCCGCAACAGCGGCTACTGCTACCTGGCCAGCAATTCATTCACGGTCCAGCTCTTATCCAAATTATCAGCTAAACGATTTTGTATTGCAAAATGCATCGTACTTAAAAATACGTAATGCTGAATTGTCATGGACACTGCCTTCGCAGTGGATAAAAGCGCTTAAATTAGGTAGCGTGCGTGTGTTTACCAACGGCCAAAATTTGCATACCTGGACCAAGTTCAAGATGTACGTTGACCCCGAAAACGTAAACCTCTCTAATACCAGTTTCTCCAAGCAATCGCTTTACCCATCATCACGCATCTACAATTTTGGTGTAAACATTCAATTCTAAAGAAATTATGAAAGCCTATCAATTATATACTATCATATTCACGGTTTTGCTGAGCGGGCTTAGCTCGTGTAGTAAAGATTTCCTCGACAGAACACCGGGCGCTGCTTTGCCCGAAGACGCCGTTTTTGCCGACCCAACGCTTGCCTCGCAGTACGCTATTAATGCTTATACATATTTGGTTGATGATTACGTGCGTTTTGATGATCACCGTGGAACCACATCGCAGGCCAGCGACGAGGCCGTGTCTGGCAACCTCGACCGCTCGGTGCTATACTTGAACCAGGGTTTGTTTCACGATCATTCAGAACGGGTGGCTGCCTTAAACGATATCGTTGGCATATGGAGCCGCGAATATAATGGCATCAACATTACTAATATGATGCTCTCTAAAATGGCAGTAGTGCCTTGGAAGGTGGAAGATCCTCGTCCAGCCATTACGGTTCCTGAGCGTATAGAAGCCGAAATGCGTTTTCTGCGTGCCTTCTTTTACTTTGAACTGGTTAAACGATTTGGAGGAGTGCCTATTGTGGATCGCGTATACGATGTGAACGAAAGTATTGATATCCCACGCTCAAGCTATACCGATTGCGTGAATTTCATTTTGGCCGATCTGGACAAAGCGCAGGCAAAACTACCTGCCGTGGAGGCGCTATCGTTAGCTGAAAACGGACGTGCTACCAAAGGTGCAGCCCTGGCTTTAAAAGCGCGGGTGTTGCTTTATGCGGCCAGCGCTTTAAACAATGAAGGCAATGATTTGAGCAAATGGGCCAGCGCTGCCGCTGCTGCGAAAGAGGTAATGGATTTGAACTCCTATTCATTACAGCCTACTTATAAAGATATATTAAACGTACCTACATCTACCGAATATATTATGATGAAGGTGCGTCCTACACGTACCAATACCGATGGTAAGATCATCGATTTTGCGCAGTCGCCGGGCTCGGCAGGTCAAAATGGGCAAATGAACCCAACACAAAACCATGTGGACCTATACGAAATGACCAATGGAAAAGCCATCACCGATCCTACTTCGGGTTACGATCCGCAAAAACCTTATGCCAACCGCGACCCGCGTATGACGTGGAACGTCATCTATAATGATGAAACGTACCAGTCCCGTAAAATAGAAATGTGGTCGCAGGTTAACGCAAACGGCACCGTAACTTACGGCCGCGATTTTAATCCCAATAACCCTATTTATACCGCTACCCGTTACTATTGCCGAAAAATGTGGCCTGAGGTTTACATCAACAAAGTAGCAGGAGCAACCTACATCAACTTCCTGTTTTTCAGATATGCTGAAGTACTGCTTAATTATGCCGAAGCGCAAAACGAGGCGGTAGGCCCCGATGCCAGTGTATACACTGCTATAAATCAGATCCGTAAACGTGGTGATGTAAATATGCCCGATTTGCCTGCCGGTTTAAGCCAGTCAGCCATGCGCGATCGTATCCGTAATGAGCGGGCGGTTGAACTTGCTTTTGAAGACCACCGCTGGTATGACATCATGCGTTGGAAAAAAGGCCCCGAAATAGTTGCGCAGCCAATTTATGCTATGAATGTGGTAAAAAATGCTAACAACACTTTTACCTATAGCAAAGTACTTATGTCGCAAAACTTTCAAAAGGTGTTTAGAGATTATATGCACCGTTACCCTATACCTCGCTCCGAAGTATACAAAAGCCAGGGTATTCTATTGCAAAATCCAGGCTGGTAATAATTCATTTTAAGTCAGGGAATTTTTATACCCAATCCATTATGAACTTTAAAAAAATTAAATATATCATTGCTTTACTGTGCAGTCTGTTTATGGCGGGCACCGTATATGCCCAAAAGCTGGACGAGCCGGTTACCATATCGGGCAGGGTCCTTACCATCAATAAGCAACCCCTTGCAGGTGTAAGCGTTTTCAAACAGGAATCTACCCAGGCGGTACAAACCGGAGCCGATGGCAGCTTTTCATTTAAGGGTTTACCTACCGATCAAATTGTGTTTCAATACACGGGTTACATTACGCTTACCAAAACTGCTTCTGACGTAACTAACCTGACCATCACTATGCAAGCTTCACTAATTGATGCTAGCGATGGTGATGATGTATATATACCGTTTGGCGTTCGCAAAAAAAGGCAGTTAACCGGTACTATCAGCTCCATTAAAGGCAGCCAGCTACCTCAATTGCCATCATCTACCTTAAATAATGTTTTAGTTGGCCGCTTAGCAGGCTTATATATACAACAAACCGATGTTGGTCCGGGAGCCGATGAAGCTACATTTTTAGTGCGTGGCCGCTCATCTTACAATAGTAACCAGGCGCCTATTGTACTGGTAGACGGTGTGCAGCGCAACTTTACCGACATGGATTTGAACGAGATAGAAAGTGTTAGCGTTTTTAAAGATGCAGCGTCTTTATCATGGTATGGAATGTACGGTGCCAACGGCATGATCTCGGTGCGTACCAAAAGAGGATCGGCTACGCGTACACGCATAACTTTCGACGCGCAGGGTGGTATGCAAACTCCACTTAACTTAACGCGCCCGTTAGATGCGTTTACTTATGCCTCCTTATACAACGAAGCACAGGTAAACAGCGGAGGTACACCTACTTACTCGCAAGCCGCGTTAGATGCTTATCAAAATGGTAGCAATCCTGATTTATATCCTAATAATAATTTGGTTGATCAGTTCATTAAAAAAGCTGCGCCTGTACAACGTTATGTGGCTACGGTAAGCGGTGGTAATGGTTTTGCTAAATACTTTACCATGATTAGCTACTTCAACCAGGACGGTTTGTTTAAAGGTGCCAGTAATCCAACCTATAACTCTAACAGTAATTTTCAACGCTATAATTTCCGCACTAACCTCGATCTGCATGTGAACAAGAACCTGGAGGTGCAAGTTGACGTGGGAGGACGCATTAATAGTTTAAGGCATGCTGAGGCATCTACTTCTACCATATTAGGATCTATATATACTACACCTGCAAATGCTTATCCATTGCTAAATGCCGATGGCTCTTTTGGTGGAACGTCACTCTTTAGAGGTAACCCGTTGGGCTATTTAACAGCCGATGGTAACACCACAGATTTAACCCGGAGTTTGCTGGCTACCATAACCGCACGCCAAAAAGTAAACTTTATACCTGGCTTATCTATGAACGTTTTGTACTCGTATGATATCCGCAGCAACTACACCTCAGGTTACGCACAAGATTTTGCCGTGTTTGAGCCGGGAGCTTCAGCAGGTACTTATAATACATACGGTACGGCCAGTCCGTTAATATTTGCCAATACCGATTTTAACAGCAACCTGCGCAGTAACGAATTTTGGGGTGGTTTTGATTACGATAAGCTTTTTGGCAAACATGGCATCAACTTTTCTACTCGTTACACCCGCAGTGTAATGGCTGCACCCGGTTCTTTAGAAGATAAGGCCGAGGGTTTATCCAACCGCTTATCTTATAACTACAACCAACGTTATTTTATAGATGTTATTGGCACGTACTCTGGTTCACAGGTATTTGCACCAGGCAAACAATGGGGCTTTTTCCCGGCAATATCAGCCGGTTGGATCATCTCCGATGAGCGTTTTTTAAAGCCGGTTAAGTTCTTAAATTACTTAAAACTACGCGGATCATACGGCGTGGTGGGCAGCGATGCCTACAGCCTGGGTCGCCGTTATGCGTATAACAACTATTTCAGCAGGGGGCAGGCAGGCTTTATATTCGGTACAGGTTTCGCTGCCCCGGCTGCAACCACGCAAAATGCGTTGGCTAATCCTAACCTTACCTGGGAAAAAGCCCGCAAAACCAGCATTGGTTTCGATACCAAATTTATGAACCAGATGTTTACACTAAGTGCCGATTACTTTCAGGAAGTACGCACCGATCTGTTAACCAACTCGCTTACGCCAAGCATCATCGGCCAAACGCTGGTACAGGTAAATGCCGGTAAAGCCCGTTACCGGGGTTTTGAAACCGAACTGAACTTCAGCAAGCGTTTTGATAAGGTCGATATTAATATTTACGGAAACTACACCTTTCAAAAAAGCAAAGTGCTGGCTATTAACGAAGAAGCCGGCTTGCCCGATTATCAAAAAGCACTGGGCCACAGCATTAGCAGTGTGATGCAGGTTGCATCGGCCAGTACCACCTACATCAGTAACTTTTTGCAGGCCGATGGTATATTCCAGAGCGATGCCGAAGTGGCCGCTTCGCCCGTACAGCGTTTTGCCGGTACGGTTAAGGCTGGCGATATTAAATATAAGGATGTTAATGGCGATAACATCATTGATAACCTCGACTTTGTACGCACCGATTACAGCTTTGTGCCCAAGGCATACTACGGTTTCGGTGGTTCGGTAAAGTATGCTAATTTGGATATGTCTTTTTTGTTCCAGGGAACAACTGGCCGTACCATATCCATTAACAATTTGGTTAACAATGGCACCGCAAGTAATGGTTATCTCAACCAGTTCAGTGTAAGCCGTTGGACACCTGCCAATGCAGCTACCGCAATATATCCGCGCTTGCTAGTATCCGAACGGGCCAACAATACACAAAATTCTGATTTTTGGCTGCGCAACGGCGATTACCTGCGTCTTAAACATGCTGAAATCGGTTATACGCTGCCAACCAGTTTAACCAGCAAAATCAAGCTGTCATCATTACGCATTTACTTAAGCGGCTTTAATCTGCTCACGTTCGATAAGTTGGACGGGATGAACATTGACCCTGAAATGCCACAATCAGGCTATGTATTTGCCTACCCTAATTTAAGGACTTACTCTGTTGGTTTAAACGTGAAATTTTAATTGACTTCCTACTTTGAATAATATGAAAAGTACAAAATATTTACTCTATATAGCTGTTATGCTGCTGGCCTTATCAGGCACCAGCTGCAAAAAATACCTCGACGATGGCAGCGTGACCGAAGGCCCGATCACCGAACAGCAGGTTTGGGCCAATAACGACTATGCTCGCGGCGTGCTCAACAGCGCTTATACCAGCGTGCCCGACAGGTACGAAATGGATGGTGACGGAGCAATGCAGGCATCTGCTACCGATGAGGCCGTTAACTCCAACCTTAACTCTAACATCTACACGTTTACTAATGGTACCTGGAGCCCGTTCCGTACGGTTGATGATGTATATACTAATATGTATACCGGCTTAAGGCGCGCCAATGTGTTTTTAGCCAATGTGGATGCCAGCAACATTGTGAGCACTCCATCCGAAATTGTAAAAGATCCCGATCCTATCAAGGCTTCTTATGACTCAACTGTGGCCGGGCAAAAAGCAAGGTTAAAAGGAGAGGCGTTCTTTTTACGTGGTTATTTTCACTTCGAGTTACTACAGCGTTACGGCCGCGTGGTATTGGCCACCCGGGTATTTAATACGGATGAGGAGCTTAACCTGCCCCGTAATAGTTTCGATGAGTGCGTAAATCAGATTCTGCTCGATTGTGATTCGGCCATTCAAAGGTTGCCGGCCTATACCGATACATACTCCAATACTTATAAAGGCCGCGCTACGCAAACTGCTGCTATGGCTTTAAAATCGAGGTTGTTGTTGTACGCCGCAAGTCCGCAATATAATCCATCGGGAGATGTTGCCAAATGGCAGGCGGCTGCAAATGCTGCGAAAGCACTTATCGATCGAAACCTGCACCAGATTATTACGCCTTATAATAATGTGTTTTTATTTGGAACTGCACCTTACAATAAGGAAGTTATATTTTCGGGTCAGCCAAGCACGCGTAACGATATTGAGCAGAACAATGCACCTGTTGGTTACGATGGCGCTTTAGGCCGCACCAATCCTACACAAGAAATGGTGGATGCATTTGAAATGCGTACAACAGGCCGTTCAATTACTGACCCGCTTTCGGGTTACAACGCAGCTGCCCCTTACACTAATCGTGATCCCCGTTTTGATTTCATTGTTCATTATAATGGCAAAACTTATAAAGGCCGCGCCATTGAAACCTTTATAGGCGGCCGCGATGGAATAGGTGTGAACGTAAATGCTACTAAAACCGGCTACTACATGCGCAAGTTCTTTAACGATGGTGTTACCTGGAACCAGCAAAGCAACACCAGTTCGCGCCGTCCATGGGTGATATTCCGTTACGCTGAAGTGCTGCTGAATTACGCCGAAGCATTGAACGAAGTAAGCGGTCCAACTACCGATGTGCTACGTTACGTGAACTTGATACGCCAGCGTGCAGGTGTAGCCTTGCCAAATTTACAAACCACTAACCCAACCGGTAATGGCTACGTGCAGCCTACTAAAGAGGCCATGCGCGAGCGGATTCATAACGAGCGCCGGGTGGAGCTATGCTTTGAAGGTCACCGTTTCTACGATGTTCGCCGCTGGAAAGAAGGAGGCCGTTTCTTTAATGTACCGGTAACCGGTGTGCGCATCACTCGTAACGCCGATGGCACTTTTAGCTACAACCGTTTCCAGGTGCAAACCCGCCTTTTTACCGATAAAAATTATTTGTACCCTATTTCACAAAACGAATTGAACCGTTCACCGTCACTGGGCCAAAACACAGGATATTAATAAACGGGCAGATCAAAGAATTACAAACCCGTAAATAAATTTATATGCAACTATCTAAATATACCTTACTAACAGTATTACTACTGGTGCTTAAAAGCGGCTTTGCACAACAGCAATCGGCGCTTATTCAAAATATTCAGGGCAGGCAGCTATTAAGCCTCAATGGCCGCTGGAATTATATTGTGGACCCTTACGAAAACGGATTTTACGATTACCGGCACGACGCCTTCGACGAATCGGCATCAGGCACCGGCGGCTTTTATGATGATAAAAAGCCTAAAGACAAAGGCGAATTAATTGAATATGATTTTGATTACTCACCAACCCTCAACGTTCCTGGCGATTGGAATTCGCAGGTAGAAAAGCTTGAAATGTATGAAGGCACCGTATGGTACCGCCGCAAATTTAAGGCCGACGTTAAGGCCGGAAAACGCTACATCCTTTACTTTGGCGCAGTTAACTATGAGTCGCATATATACTTAAACGGTAAAAAGCTAGGTATGCATAAAGGCGGGTTCAACTCTTTTCAGTTTGAGGTTACCGGTAAATTGAAAGCAGGGGAGAACTTCATCGTGGTAAAAGCCGATAACAGCCGAAAAAAAGATGAAATCCCTACTGTTAATACCGACTGGTGGAACTATGGCGGCATTACCCGAGATGTTTTTATTGCCGAGGTAGCCGACACCTATATTGCCGACTACAAAGTACAATTGGCTAAAAATGATGCCACGCATATTGAAGGCTATGTGCAATTGAATGGCAAACAGCTGGCGCAAGATGTTACGCTGAACATTCCCGAAGCTGGCATAAAAACCAACGTTAAAACCGATGCTACTGGTCGTGCCGTAATTAATTTGCCGGTTAAAAAGATCGGCTTATGGTCGCCAGAAAGCCCTAAGTTATATGCGGTTAACATTACCGCCGCAACCGATCAGGTGAGCGATAAAATTGGTTTCCGCACCATACAGGTAAAAGGTACAGATATTATGCTGAACGGTAAGTCGGTATTTTTAAGAGGTATTTCCATTCACGATGAAAATCCGCTATTAAAAGGTCGTAACCGTTCCACCGGCGATTTAAAGATGCTGCTAACCTGGGCCAAAGAAATGAACTGTAACTACGTTCGCCTGGCACATTATCAGCATAATGAAGAAATGCTGCGCCTGGCCGATGAAATGGGCTTGATGGTTTGGGCCGAAGTTCCGGTATACTGGACCATTTCCTGGGAAAACGCGCCGACCTACCAAAATGCCGAGAACCAATTGACGGGGTTGATAACCCGAGATGTAAACCGCGCCAGCATCATTGTATGGTCTATAGGCAACGAAACCCCTGTAAGTGAGCCACGCCTTAAATTTATGGGCAACCTGGCCAGTAAAGCACGTAGTTTAGATGATACCCGCCTGGTAGCCGCTGCTTTGGAAGTTCACCGCAAAGGCAATGAAGCTATAGTGGATGATCCGCTGGGCGAGAAACTTGATTTGGTTAGCTTTAACGAATATGCTGGCTGGTACTGGGGCGGCGATCCTTCAGGAATCACCAAATACAACTTTAACATTAAGTACAATAAGCCGGTGGTGATCACAGAGTTTGGCGGCGATGCTTTAGCCGGCTACCATGCTGATGCCAACACCCGTTGGAGCGAGGAATATCAGGAAGCCCTATACAAAAACCAAATAGCCATGCTGAGTAAAATTACCACACTGCGCGGCATGACCCCATGGATACTCGCCGACTTCCGTTCACCACGCCGTCAACATCCCGTTTATCAAAACTTCTGGAACCGTAAAGGCCTCATCTCCGAAACTGGTAAAAAGAAACAAGCCTTTTTTGTGCTGAAGAACTTTTATGATGAGGTACAGAAGAAGTATAAATAGAGTATCGTCTTTAAAACACCTCCTCGGAGGCGTTGCGGAGGGGAATAAGCGGTGGCATGGTGGGTCATAACCAAGCGAAAAGTACTCTCTTAAAACCTGTCAGTCTGAGCCTGTCGAAGACTTAGCAAAGCGGTAAATGCTTCGACAAGCTCAGCATGACAGTCAGTTTTTTAAATGGAACGAAGGCAGTGTTGGGGCATCACCAACCGACAAGTTCTGTTTAGAAAACCTGTCAGTCTGAACTTGTCGAAGACTTAGCAAAGCGGCGAGTACTACTACAAGTTCAGCATGACAATAGCTTTTCGAAAGGAGCGATAGCAAAGATGGGCCATCAGCAAACGACCAAAAAATTAAATCAGATAACCAAACACAATATGAAGAAGATATTTTTGATGGCCTTGCTGTATGTATCGGTAGTATCGGCCTGTACTAAACGGGGTTTTACTACAGATCCAACTTACCAGCCATCAACCGCAGCAAGCGCTGATATGACTTTACAAAAAGGCCTGCCGTTTCCAATAGGTGCGGCAGTGAATATAAGCCTGCTCAAAAGTAATACTGCCTACCGGACCGTGGTAACCAAAGAATTTAACAGCCTCACTGCCGAAAATGCCATGAAAGCAGCGAGCCTGCATCCGGCCGAAAATACGTATAACTGGATCGATGCCGATTATCTGGTCGATTTTGCCCAGCAAAACAACAAGCGCGTGCATGGCCACACGCTCATCTGGTATAAATCGTTACCGGAGTGGATCACTAATTATCAGGGCAATACCGCAGCCTGGGAAGCACTTCTAAAAACGCACATTCAGACCATAGTAACACACTTTAAAGGTAAGGTTGCCTCCTGGGATGTAGTGAACGAAGCTTTTGAAGACGATGGTACGCTGCGTAACAGTATCTGGTTGCAAAAATTAGGGCCTGATTATATTGCCCGTTGTTTTCAGTACGCTCGTGAGGCTGATCCTGCTGCAATATTATTATACAATGATTTTGGTCATGAATACAGTTCTGTTAAAAGAACCGCTATTTTAAATATGGTAAATGGGTTAAAAACCCGCGGTATCCCTATTGATGGCATTGGTATGCAAATGCATACCCGGTACAACATGGATCAAAACAATTGGTTAACCGCCATAAACACAGCTGCGGCAACGGGTTTGAACGTGCATATTTCCGAACTGGATATATCCATGAACCCCGATAATATTCAAACCCTGACCTTAACCACAGCCCTTGCCGATTTGCAGGCGCAAAAATACCTGTACATCGTTAAAGCTTACAACGCTATACCCAAAGCACAGCAGTTTGGCATTACCACTTGGAACGTGGGCGATGCCGATACCTGGATAACCGGCAATTACAACCGCCCCGACTGGCCTTTGCCTTTTGATATCAACTATAACCGTAAACCGGCCTATCAGGGCATTTTAGATGGCGTAAAATGAGAAAGTAAATTCCTTTAAAGAACCAATAAAACCTATGAGAAACGTATCAGTAACATTACTTGCTGTATGCATGGCGGTGGGCGCCTGCAAAACAGATAAGTTAAACAACCCGGTACCCGAGGATACCGGCGAAAAGTATCACACCCTGGCCGATCCAGAAAAGATCCTGAAAGAAAGCAATGCCAATGTACTTATTGGTGCGGCGGTGAGCGCTACACAACTGGCAGAGGTGGGGTCGGCCTATCGTGAAACGGTTAAAAAGCAATATAACTGCATTACGGCGGAAAACGATATGAAGATGAATGCTCTCAATACATCTAAGTACGTTTGGAACTTTGCTGCAAAAAGCACTATTCCGCAGTTTGCCAAAGAATTTGGCTTTAGCCGCATTCACGGTCATGTCTTGGTATGGCACCGGGCTTTACCTGCACACGTTACCGATGTTAAAACGGCTAATGCATCCAATACACAAAAGCGTGATACGCTCTTAAATATGATGAGGCGACACATCAACAAAACGGTGGCTTACTACACCAACAACTTCAAAAATAGCAGTGGTCAGCCGTTATTAAAATCGTGGGATGTGGTGAACGAGGCCTATGATGATGCTGGCGTTTTGCGTACCGGTAATGGCACGGAGGGCAGTATATGGATGAATTACATAGGCGAATCGTATATCGAAACTGCTTTTAGGTACGCCCGCCAAGCCGCCAATGCCAGCAATAACCCCGACCTAAAACTATTTTATAACGACTACGGGCATGAGTACAGCGTAGCCAAACGCAACGCTATTTACAACAAAGTAAATGAGCTAAAGGCGATGACTGAGGGAGGCAAATCCATTATTGATGGGGTGGCCATGCAAATGCACATCCGCTATAACACCTCGAAAGCAAATGTGGAGGCAGCCATATTAAAAATGAAACAAACCGGTTTAAAGGTGTTTATAGCCGAGTTAGATATTAATCTACGTTCGGCTACCGAGCAAACAGCCAATACGGTGCTGTCAGCATCTGAAATTGCCACGCGTGAAATTTTGCAGAAGCAGTTGTATAAAGATGTTGCCGATGCATATACCAACATTGTCCCCGTTAACCAGCGCTGGGGCATTACCTTATGGAACGTTGGCGACGGAGATTCTGCTTGGGGCGATGGTGCCAGAGCCTGCCTTTACGACTTGACTTATTTTCGAAAAACAAATTTTTATTACTTCTTCGACGGGCTGAAAATCAGGCTATAGCTTAAATTAAAGCCCCTTGGAAGCTGTGAATGAATCAAAAAATTGATGTCATTTCGAACGATAGTGAGAAATCTTTTCGACGCAATAGCCGGCGACCTGTGGAAAGATTTCTCACTATCGTTCGGGATAACAAATTAATAAACAGCTTTAAACAAAAGATTCAATACCCCATATGTTTAAAAATAGAAGATACATCTGCTCGGCGTTACTGCTTTGTGCAATGGCCGGCACGTTACAGGCACAAAAAAGAACCATCGACCAAAGGGTTGATAGTTTGCTGCGTTTAATGACCCTTGAAGAAAAAGTAGGTCAACTGAACCAGTACTCTGGCAAAGATGTAACCGGACCGGTGAATGAGCGTAATACCAACCAGTTAAACGATATCAAAAGTGGGCTGGTTGGCTCTATGCTGAATGTAAAAGGTGTAAAGGAAACCCGCAAAATTCAGGCTGTGGCTTTGCAATCGCGCCTAAAAATTCCGTTGCTGTTTAGCATGGATATTATACATGGTTATAAAACCGTGTTTCCTATACCGCTGGCCGAGGCTGCCTCATGGGATTTGAGTGCTATTCGTCAATCCGCACACATTGCGGCCAAAGAAGCCGCCGCCGTTGGCCTGCACTGGACTTTCGCACCTATGGTTGATATAGGCCGCGACCCGCGCTGGGGCCGGGTAATGGAAGGTGCGGGCGAAGACACTTACTTAGGTTCATTAATTGCAACCGCAAGGGTAAAAGGTTTTCAGGGCGATAAACTGGGTGGTACAGATGCCGTTATGGCCTGCGCCAAACACTTTGCCGCTTACGGCGCTGCCTTAGCCGGCAGGGATTATAACGCTGTGGACATGAGCGATAACATGCTTTGGGAAACTTACCTGCCACCTTTTAAAGCTGCCGTTGATGCCGGTGTAGCCACGTTTATGAACTCATTTAATACCCTTAACGGCATCCCCGCAACTGGCAACAGTTACCTGCAGCGCGATATTTTAAAAGGTAAATGGGCTTACAAAGGCTTTGTGGTGAGCGATTGGGGTTCGATAGGAGAGATGGTGCCTTGGGGCTATGCAGCCAATAACAGCGATGCATCCTTAAAAGCCATTACAGCCGGCAGCGATATGGATATGGAAAGTCATGCGTATATCACCAGTTTGGCCAAACTGGTGGTCGATAAAAAGGTGGACATTAAGTTAGTTAACGATGCTGTACGCCGCGTTCTGTATAAAAAATTTGAATTGGGTTTATTTGATGATCCGTACAGGTTTAGCAACGAAACTCGCGAAAAACAGGTCCTCAACAACCCGCAGCACAAACTCGTTGCGCGCGATGTAGCCCAAAAATCTATCGTGTTGCTTAAAAATGAGAACGGCTTATTGCCGTTAGCAAAAAGCATCAAAACCATAGCGCTCATAGGTCCTCTGGTAAAATCTAAAAGAGACTTAGAGGGTAGCTGGATTCCCATGTCAGACACTTCATTGGTGACCAACTTGTACGAGGGCATCCGTAGTAAGGTGGGAACCTCTGCAAACTTGATCTACGCCAAGGGCACCGACATAAAAGGTAAGGAGCAAAGCAATTTCGACGAGGCCATAGCCGCTGCACAAAAAGCCGATGTGGTGGTAATGGCCCTGGGCGAAAGCTACGAAATGAGCGGCGAGGCTACCTCCCGTACCGATATTCATTTGCCCGGCCGTCAGGAAGATTTGTTTAAGGCCATTAGCGCTACCGGCAAACCGGTGGTGGTGGTATTAATGGCTGGTCGTCCGCTTATTTTTAACCAAATATCTGATAAAGCGCAATCGATAGTATATGCGTGGTGGCTGGGTGCCGAGGGCGGCAATGCCATAGCTAATGTGTTGTTTGGCGATTATAATCCATCGGGCAAACTGCCATCAACGTTCCCGCGCTCGGTTGGACAAATTCCGTTAAGCTATGCCAGCTATAACACTGGTCGCCCTGTTAAAAAAGTGACCGATGTTAAATACAAATCAGCTTATATTGATATGCTGAACACGCCGCGTTACGCTTTTGGCTACGGACTAAGCTATACTACTTTTACTTACAATAATTTAAAATTAAGTAAAGATTTAATGAGCAAAAATGAAGTTTTAGAAGTAAGCTTTACCCTTACTAATTCCGGAAAGTATACAGGGGAAGAAGTGGTGCAATTATACCTGCAAGAACCGGTGGCCTCCCTAGCCCGGCCAGTTAAGGAACTAAAGGACTTCCAAAAAGTGGCTTTACAGCCCGGCGAATCAAAAACAATAAAGTTTGCAATTACCAACGAAAAGTTGTCTTTTTATAACCGCAATCTGCAATGGGTATCAGAACCCGGCCAGTTCAAATTAATGATTGGCAGCGCGTCTGATGATATTAGGTTGCAAACCAATTTTAATTTGAAATAAATCGGCTTATTTAAGCGTAACCATCTTACTACTATGTCTATTACTGTTAAAAGGCTGCTCCTGCTTGTTTTGCTTACACAAGTATTTGTAGTCCGGGCACAGCAGCGTATCAAAACCAGTATCAACACTAATTGGCAATTTTACAAAGGAGATATAGATGGCTATCCGGAAAAAAACGATGCTTCAATTAAATGGGAGACCATTTCTATACCGCATAGCTGGAACAAGGCAGATGTTACCGATGATGAAAAAGGCTATTACCGCGGAACAGGTTGGTACACCAAGCGGTTAAGCATCCCCGCAGGCTGGAAAAACAAACAAGTAAGCTTATATTTTGAAGGCGCATCGCAAGTAGCCGAAATATATGTGAACGGTAAAAAAGCGGGCGCACATACAGGTGGGTATACATCATTCAATATTTCTATAAACTCTTATCTAAACTTCGAACCTAATGCGGTAAATACCATATGGGTTAAGTTAACTAATAGGTATGATGAAAACATTCCGCCCCTTACAGCTGATTTCACTTTTTTTGGCGGTATTTATCGAGATGTGTACCTAGTATCAACTGACGCCGTTCATTTTGATACGGATAATAATGCATCGGCTGGGGTGTCTGTTACTACACCTAAAGTATCGGCGGCATCTGCCGATGTTAACGTGAGCGGTGCGTTTGTCAATCAATCTAAAAAGGCAAGAAAATTACATGTTATTACTCGTATCGAAAGTGCCGATGGTAATATCGTAGCTCAAAAACAAACGAATCTAAAGGCCGCTGCAGGGCAAAAAATTAGCTTTCAGCAACAAATTATAGGCGTAGCTAAACCTAACTTATGGTCGCCCGAGAGCCCTTACCTTTATAAAATCAGCTCTGTATTAATTGATGCGGGTACCGGGAAGCAACTGGATGAAGTGAGCAATCCTTTAGGCTTTCGCTGGTTTAATTTTAATGCCGATAAAGGCTTCTTTTTAAACGGTAAACACTACAAGTTAATAGGGGCGAGCCGCCACCAAGATTATAAGGACATGGCTAATGCCCTGCCTGATGCCATACACGTACGCGATGTGGAATTTCTGAAAAACATGGGTGCAAACTTTTTGCGAGTGTCCCATTATCCGCAAGATCCGGAAGTTTTACAGGCTTGCGATAGGTTAGGCATTTTGACATCGGTGGAAATTCCGATTGTAAACCAAATTACAGAATCGGTAGAATTTGCGCAGAATTGCAAAAATATGCAGGTGGAAATGATTCGCCAAAATTTCAATCATCCCAGTGTTATCATTTGGGCATACATGAACGAGGTGCTGTTGCGCTTGCCTTACGGCAATGAGCCGGATAAACGTAAAACTTACCTTGAAAGTGTAGCAAGGTTGGCGCAAGAGCTAGAGGATATTACCCGTAAGGAAGATCCTTACCGTTACACCATGATCCCAAATCATGGTGCGTTTGATCTCTATAATAAAGTAGGGTTAACCAAAATTCCTAAAATAGTAGGCTGGAATTTATACCAGGGCTGGTATAGCGGCGATTTGGATGGATTTGGTAAGTTTTTAGACAATCACCACAAAGAACTCCCCGAAAAGCCTTTTATTGTTACCGAATATGGTGCCGATGCTGATCCCCGGGTTCATAGTTTGCAACCTGTACGCTTCGATAAATCGAATGAATATGCGGTTATATACCACAAAGCTTATCTTAAAGCTATAAACGAACGGCCTTTTGTAATGGGTGGCGCTATTTGGAATCTCGCTGACTTTAACTCAGAGCAACGTGCAGAAAGCATGCCGCACATCAACAATAAAGGTATTGCAACTATTGACCGTCAGCCTAAAGACAGTTACTGGCTATACAAAGCTGATTTGTGGCCGCAACCTTTTATTGCTATAGGTTCCAAACGCTGGACTTTACGCAGTGGTATTGCCGAAGCCGGTAAACTGCAATGTACTCAGCCGGTAGAAATTTTTAGCAATCAGCCAAACGTTACTTTAAAGCTAAACGGTAAGAGTTTAGGCGATGCGAAAACGGTAAAAAATTCCGCTCTATTTAATGTGCCTTTTATTAACGGCGAAAATAAATTACAAGCTATAACTGCGGTAAATGGAAAGGAGTTTACCGATGAGGTAACTGTTAATTTTAAACTGATTACCAATATATTAAATAATATTGAGCTGCCCTTTACTGAGTTGAACGTAAGCCTGGGCGATAAGCGTTATATCATAGATGATGAGCTACATCAGGTCTGGGTTCCCGAAAAGGCGTACGAAGCTGGTAGCTGGGGTTATGTAGGTGGTGAGGTGTTTGTAATGAAAGGCAATGGTCGCATTAGCTATGGGTCGGACAAGGATATTTTAGGTACGGATAACGACCCTATATATGAAACTCAGCGGGCAGGCATTGAGCAATTTAAGCTGGATGTACCTGATGGTAGCTATGAGGTTACCTTGCATTTTGCAGAACTGCTCTCGAACCAAAAGGGTGAAGAGTTGGTATACAATCTTTCTGCCAATGGCTCAGCACCGAAAAAAGAAGAAGCCGTTTCACGCGCTTTCGACGTTGATATTAACGGATTGATAGTGCTGGAAAACTTGAGCAATAGCAATTATTTAGAAACTGATAGAGCTTACAGCAGCAAGGTAATGGTTAATGTGGTGCAAGGCAAAGGTATAAGCATAGGTTTTAAAGCAAGGACGGGTCAAACTATTTTAAACGGTTTGCAGGTGCGTAAGCTTTTTTAATTCGTTTTTGAATCTGCATAAAGTCTTCATTAATTAGCCAAAAACCACTTATTGTGCCTTAACTTTGTATGGTTAAATAGGTTGGTTTTTGCACGCATGGATATACCCCGGTTACTAGAAGATATTTTACCAAAGGAAAGAATCAAGGCTAAACTGATTGACCTGGTGGCGTCGGCTTCGGACGCAGGGTTTTATTACTTGCGGCCGCAGGCGGTGGTATTACCCGTATCGGAAGAAGAAGTTAAAAACCTCTTCCTGTTCTCTAAGCAACATCAGATTCCGCTAGTGTTTCGTACCGCTGGTACCAGTTTATCGGGCCAGGCCGTAACCGATGGCATTTTGGTTGACTTGAGTCAGCATTGGCGAAAAATTACAATTGAAGATGCCGGCGATAGTGTCCGCGTGCAGCCCGGTGCTATTGGTGCCATTGTGAACACCTATCTCAAAAAATACGGGAAGAAAATAGGACCCGATCCGGCCAGTATAACTTCAGCTATGATGGGAGGGATCATCTCCAACAATTCCAGCGGCATGTGTTGCGGAGTAAGCAAGAACTCATACCATACCATTAAGCATATCCGTTTTATGCTGCCTGATGGTAAGTTGTACTCTACCGAAAATAAGGCCGACTATGACCGCTTTGCAAACGAGTGTCCCCAACTCTATCAAACGCTTAATGTTTTACGCGATCAGCTGCTGAATAACAAAGAACTGTACACCCTAATCCGTAAAAAGTATGAAACTAAGAATACGGTAGGCTATGCAGTAAACGCACTTATAGATTTTGAACATCCGCTTGATATATTAGGCCACTTGCTTATTGGAGCCGAAGGTACGCTTGGTTTTATAGCCCAAGCGGTAATGAATACTGTGCCCGATTACAAAGCAAAATCTACAGCCATGCTGTATTTCCCCGATATTTACTCGGCTTGTCAGGCTATTGTGCCACTCACTCAATCAGGCGCTGAAGCGGTTGAGTTGATGGACAGGGCATCGTTGCGTTCCATTGAAAACGTAAAAGGGATGCCAGCCATTATTAAGGAGCTGCCCGAAACAGCTGCTGCATTACTAATTGAATACCAGGCTAATACAATTGAAGAAGTAAACGAAAAAATTACACTTTTTACAGCCTTGGTTCCTAAACTGCAACTTCTAAACGAGGTGCTATTTACTGTAGATCCGGTTGAGCAAGCTTTAATGTGGAAAGTGCGTAAGGGCATGTTCCCGGCGGTGGGTGCGGTGAGGGCCAGCGGTACTACAGTTATCCTCGAAGATGTGGCGTTCCCCGTTTCGTTTTTGGGCGATGCTATTTTAGACCTGCAACAGCTTTTTCTCAAATACAATTATCATAACGCCATTATATTTGGTCATGCTAAGGATGGCAATATCCATTTTGTGGTAACACAGGCATTTGACACATCAACCGAAATTGACCGTTATGACCGGTTCATCAGAGAAGTGGTTAGCCTGGTGGTAGATAAATACCAGGGAACCCTCAAAGCCGAGCATGGTACCGGTCGTAACATGACGCCCTTTGTGGAAACTGAATGGGGACCGGAGATTTACGAGATCATGAAAACGGTTAAAGCGGTAGTTGACCCTGAAAATTTGCTGAACCCAGGCGTTATTATCAATGCCGATAAGGCAGCGCATATTCGTAACCTGAAAGATTTGCCGCAGGTAGAGGAGGAGGTTGACCGCTGCATGGAATGCGGCTTTTGCGAACATAAATGCCCGAGCAGGGATATTACGCTAACCCCCCGCAAACGCATTGTTGTTCGGCGCGAAATTACCAAGTTAAAACTACAGGGCAATGCCAAAAAGCACCATGAGTTAGTTCAGCAATATCAATACCAGGGTTTAGATACCTGTGCGGTAGACGGCCTATGCGCTACAGCCTGCCCGGTTGATATCAATACCGGCGATTTAGTGAAACGCTTGCGCACCGAGAATCATTCTGGCACGGCCAATAGTGTTGCTATGTTTACGGCTAAAAACTTTGGGGTGGTATCTGTAGTTGTAAAAACAGCTTTACGTGCCGGGGTATTGCTCAATAATGTTTTCGGCCATAACACTATGCGCGGAATTACAGCGGCAATTAAAAAGGTCATACCAGCTTTTCCGCTGTGGTCAAACCAACTGGCAGTAGCGCCCTCGTTGCCTAAAGCAGTACAGCAAGGGGCTAACACCAATGCGGTAGTGTATTATCCAGCTTGTATAAATCGTGTAATGGGCGAGGCACAAAAAGGGCTAAAACCGGTGATGCAAACGTTTATGGATGTATCGGCGCGTGCAGGTATTCGGGTTTTATTCCCCATAAATTTAAGCGGTAGCTGTTGTGGACAAATCTACTCATCGAAAGGTTTTACGGGCGCACATGCCCATACGGTTAACCAAACTATCAGCCAATTGTGGGAGACCTCGGAACAGGGCAAGCATCCCATAGTGCTCGACATAAGCTCCTGCACTCAAACACTGCGCAATTGTCGCGGTAAATTAACTGACGACAACAAGGTTAAGTACGATGGCCTTACCATATTAGATAGCATAGAATACGTGAAGGATCATATTATCCCCAAAACAAAGATTGTAAACAAAAAAGATAACATTGTGCTGCACCCGGTATGCTCACTTACTAAAATGGGATTGGAAAATGCATTTTCGGTAGTTGCAGGTCATTATGCCGATAAGGTTACCGTACCGGTACATGCCGGCTGCTGCGGAATGGCGGGAGATAGGGGTTTTTTGTTCCCCGAACTTACCCGTTCGGCAACACAATTGGAGGCTAACGATGCCAAAGCAACAACATGCAGCGGCTATTATTCATCCTCAAAAACCTGCGAAATTGCCCTAACAGATGCGGTCGGAAAGAACTATCAATCAATTTTAACTTTGGTAGATGAGTGCACAGCTCCGCAAGTAACTGAAAAATAATAAAAGTGCGTCTAAAAAGTCCTTCCTCCCTTAGACGGTTTGGAAGGAGCTATAACAATTCTATCCTGCAACGCTCGTTACTAATTAACCGCATGGCCTCTTCAATTTCCGATTTGTTCTTCATTCGGCTTTGCTCATCGTTATAGTAACGGGTAAGTTCTTTGCGATGGTAAGCTTCATAGAAGCGCTTAATTTCCGTCTGAGATTGTAAAATTAGTGCCGGCACTTTGATGGGCAGATGATCGTCACCCATGGCCACCATCGTAAAATAACTGGAATTGGTGTGCTTTATTTCCTGTGTTTTAATGTTTTCACTTTGCACCCTGATGCCTATCACCATTGAGGAATTACCTACATAGTTCACTGATGCCAGTAATGAAACTAATTCGCCTACCTCTACCGGTGCTAGAAAATTAACCGTATCAATAGACACTGTTACGCAGTAGTTGCCCGCGTGCTTGGCCGCACAGGCGTAAGCTACTTTGTCCATCAATCCCAATATAACTCCGCCATGCACCTTACCACCAAAGTTAGAGTATGAAGGAATCATGAGCTCGGTTAACATAGTTTGTGAGCTTTTTACTGTTTTATAAATTTCATCCATGGTAAAAGGCTAAATTTCTGATTAGTTATGTCTTGCTGCTTTTTGACAATATCTTAGTTATTTCCAACAAACCAAACTCAAAATTTATTCGACCTATGCCTTTAATTAAATAAGTAGCGAGAACAATCACTTAAAAGATATCCGTTTGGTCATTCACGCGTTTATCAGGATAGACGATGATATAGATAATGATGCTTAAGCACACCAGTAATGAGGCTTTAGTTAAAATGTATAATAATTGTTCCATGGCTTTAACTATTAAGAGTAGGTATACACTTAAGACGATTAAGCCACAAAAATCTTTTAAGACAATTGATTTTTTCTTGCTGAAATGTTTTGTACGACGCCAGCTTTTATTTAATCAAAGTTATTCGCTTTTCTTTTCAGGCCTGATGATCATTCGTAAGGAATGATCATTAGTGAAATAAGCTACTCCCCAGTTATACAACGTTTTAAGTCGGTTACGGTAGTTTATGAGCGACATAACATGGATAAACAGCCAGATATTCAACGCAATAAATCCTCTAAAATGCCACTTCGGTTTTTCCAGATCGGCTACGGCCATAAATTTGCCTACAATAGCCATCGATCCTTTATCAATATAGCGGAACTGAGTAAGCGGATTTCCTTTATGCAAGGCCACAAAGTTTTTAGCGAGATTCTGTGCCTGTTGTATAGCAGTTTGCGCCACTTGTGGGTGACCGCCTTCAAATTTTTGCTGATGGGTTTGTAAGCAAATATCACCTAAAACATAAACGTCTTCCAAAGCTGCTACCTTATTATAAGCATCGGCATTAATGCGGTTACCTCTGCCAAGTGCTTCTTTCGGAATGCCTTCAAAAATTTTCGCTGTAATACCGGCGGCCCAAATCAGGCTTTTGGTGCTTATGAAATTACCGTCGCTAAAAACCACCTTGTCGTCTACAAAATCTTTAACTCTGGTATTTAGCCAAATCTTCACACCCAAATCATCCAGTGTTTTATAAACATCTTTTTGCGATTGTTCACTCATGGGTTCGAGCAGGGCACTGCCTCCGTTCACAATATGAATGTCACCACGGTTGCCAACTAATTCAGGGAAATCTTTTTTTAGGTTGTATTTCAGCAGTTCGGCCAGCATGCCGGCTATTTCAACACCGGTTGCGCCACCACCGGCAATAACTACGGTAGTCAGCTTTTTACGCTCTTCGAGGTCTGTACAATGTGAAGCTTCCTCGGCACGCTGCAACAACACATTACGCATGTTCAGGGCATCGTTTACCGTTTTCATAGGTATGGCATGATCCTGTACGTTCTTATTTCCAAAATAATTGGTTTCGGCCCCGGCTGCAATAACCAAATAATCGTAATGCAGTTCGCCATTGTTCAGGTAGCAGGTGTGAGTTACAGCGTCTATGCGTTGCAGTTCGCCCATCCTGAACCGAAAATTTTTAGCAAAACGGAATAATTTACGAAAAGGGTAGCAAATGCTGGAGGTATCTAAAAAACCCGTGCCTAACTGGTAAAGCAAGGGGGGGAAAAAGTTATAATCGTTTTTATCGACCAAGGTTATTGAATAAATATTACTGCGTAAAAGTTTACGCGCTAAATTAACACCGGCAAAGCCCCCACCTATAATTACAATATGTTTTAAAGAGGTACCGGAAATATCTGTTGCCATAAATAGATATGATTAAATAATTATTCATTCGGTAATACAGATAAGCACTTAAATTTAACACTATGTATTACCTTGTGCATTGCACAATTGCGTTGAACAAATGCCCGAAAATTTAATAAATTGACAATTGGCTTTTTATGCTAATTTAGCTTCCTGAACATGAAGCTAAGTAGTGGCTAACTGCAACCTTACAGCGTTTAATAAGCTTAAATGTTTGCGCAAAGGACTAACAATAGGTGCTCAGTTTTATACTTTAAAAGTCAAAATCAAAAATGCTGTTATTACATAGAAACCTCGCAAGGCAATAAGTGTTAGTTTTTATGAGTTCAATTTATATGCAAACCTTAAAGTAGGTTTTAACTTTATATCATTGTTGATTAATGTCAACATAATTTTCTGCCTTTTGTTAATTGTTAAAGGGCTATCGTTCTTCAATTTTGCGTTAATGGATAACAATGGTTGTAAGTACAACAGGTTCAGTAAGGTTTAACCATCTAATTTAAAATAGATATCATACATCAATCTTCTATCATGAGTAAGCAAAACTTCACCCAGGTCGACGAATTAAGCGTCAACACTATCCGCTTTTTATCAACCGATATGGTTCAACAAGCTAATTCGGGTCACCCGGGTCTACCGCTTGGTGCAGCGCCTATGGCACACGTGCTTTGGAGCCGTTTTTTACGCTTTAACCCGGACGAACCAAAATGGCCAAACCGCGATAGGTTTGTCTTATCTGCTGGTCACGGTTCAGCTTTATTATATAGCTTGTTACATTTGTACGGCTACGATTTGCCTTTAGACGAATTGAAAAAGTTCCGTCAATTAGGTTCAAAAACACCTGGTCACCCCGAAAGCACCATGACGCCCGGTATTGAAGTTACCACCGGCCCTTTAGGTCAGGGATTTGGTAATGGAGTAGGTATAGCATTGGCTGAAGCTCATTTAGCCGCTCAATACAACCGCGAAGGACATGACCTGATAGACCATTACACTTACGGCATTGTGAGTGATGGTGATTTAATGGAAGGCGTAGCATCTGAAGCTGCTTCCCTGGCAGGTCACTTAAAGTTAGGTAAGCTTATCTTTTTATATGATGATAACAAGATTTCGTTAGACGGACCTACAGACTTAGCCTTTACCGAAGATGTGCAAGCCCGCTTTGCCGCTTATGATTGGCAGACTTTAACCGTAGAAGATGGTAATGATTTAGAAGCCATAGCCCAAGCCATTGAAGAAGCTCAGGCCGATACCAAAAGACCAACATTGATCTCCGTAAAAACAATTATAGGTTTTGGTAGCCCGCTGCAAGGTACTAACAAAGTACACGGTGCCGCTTTAGGTGAAGACAACCTGAGGAAAACCAAAGAGCATTTAGGATGGGACCCGGATAAAATGTTTTACGTGCCCGAAGAAGTGAAAGGTTACTTATTGCAACCCGGCCAAAAAGGTGCCGAACTGCAACAAACCTGGAACGAACTGAAAGAAACTTATAACCAAGCTTACCCAACCGAAGCAAAAACTTTCGATACTGGCTTTGCTGGTGAACTGCCTGAAGGCTGGGATAAAGACTTGCCGGTATTTGATCCGGCCGAAGGATTGGCAACCCGCCAATCATCTGGTAAAACTTTAGATGCTTTGCGCGAATCTATTCCATTTTTAATTGGTGGTTCGGCTGATTTGGCAAGTTCAAACGAAACACCAAAAAGCAGTGATATCAGCTTTCAGCCTGGCAAATATCAAAACAGCAGCATTTGGTTTGGTGTGCGCGAGCATGCCATGGGTGCCATTATGAATGGTATTGATGCGCATGGCGGTACCCGCGTTTACGGTGGTACTTTCCTTACATTCTCTGATTATATGCGTGGTGCTATCCGTTTAGCCGCTTTAACGCATGCGCCGGTAACTTATATATTTACGCACGATAGTGTAGCCTTGGGCGAAGATGGTCCAACTCACCAGCCGGTTGAGCAGGTGACCGGTTTGCGCACCGTACCAAACTTAACAGTACTTCGTCCGGCTGATGCTAATGAAACCGTTCAGGCCTGGAGAATTGCCATGAGCCGTAACAAAGGCCCTGTAGCCTTGATCCTATCACGTCAAAAGCTGAATACTTTAGATCAGAACATTTACGGATCGGCCAAAAATGTTGAAAAAGGAGCGTATATCTTAAAAGATAGTGATGGTACACCCGATATTATCTTAATTGCCTCAGGTTCGGAAGTTGGCCTCGTTTTAGAAGCTCAGGAATTGCTTACTAAAGAAGGAGCGAAAGTACGTGTGGTAAGTATGCCATCATGGGATTTATTCGACTACCAGGACCAAGAGTACCGCGACTCTATATTGCCACCTCATATCAGGAAACGTTTGGCTGTTGAAGCCGGTGTAACCTTTGGCTGGTACAAATATGTAGGTTTGGATGGCGATGTTATTGGTATTGACACATTTGGCGATTCGGGCGAAGGTACAGCTGTATTAAAGCATTTCGGCTTTACCACAGAAAACGTTTATCAACGCGCCAAAGCCATTTTAAACAAATAAGCAAACCATGAAAATAGGTATAGCAGCCGATCATGCCGGCTTCGAGCAAAAAGCAAAGCTGGTGCAGCAACTCACCGAGCAGGGCTTTGATGTTACTGATTACGGCGCAGCAGCTTATGATGCAGCTGATGATTACCCGGACGTCATTGTCCCTTTAGCAAAGGCTATAGCTAACAACGAAGTGGATCGTGGTATAGCGGTTTGCGGCAGCGGAGTAGGCGTATCGGTAGCAGCTAACAAAGTACCCGGTGTAAGGGCGGCTTTAATCACCGAAAGCTACTCGGCACATCAGGGCGTAGAGCACGACGACATGAACCTACTTTGCGTTGGAGGTCGTGTTATTGGACCCATGCTCATCTGGGAAATAGTTCAAGCTTACCTAAATGCCAAATATGATGGAGGCGAACGTTTTCAACGCCGTTTAGATAAAGTAATAGCTTTAGAGAAACAGTTTAATAAATAGAGTTTCAAACCTTTGCCATACGAGGCAATAAAGAATGAGGTTCGAAGCCTCTTCACATTAATTAAATATACCCATGAAAAATCCATTAGCACAAATATCCGATTACGGCCAAAGCATTTGGCTCGATTATATCCGCAGGAATTTTATTTCTTCGGGCGAATTGAAAGCACTGATAGACAATGATGACCTGAGAGGTGTAACTTCTAATCCGGCCATTTTTGAAGAAGCCATCGCCCATAGCGATGATTATACCGAAGCTATTGCCAAACTGGCTAAGGAAGGTAAATCATCCGAAGAGATCTTTTTAGCTATAGCAGTAGAAGATGTGCAGAACGCAGCTGACTTGTTTAAAGAGGTTTATGAAAGAACCAACGGCTTGGACGGTTATGTAAGTTTAGAAGTATCGCCAAGTTTAGCGCTTGATACCGCCGGTACTACCAAAGAAGCTGAATCGTCCTGGAAAGTTCTTGATCGTAAAAATGTAATGATCAAAATTCCGGGTACTAAGGAAGGTTTACATTCTATTAAAAACGCAATTAGCGAAGGTATAAACATCAACGTGACCCTGCTGTTTGGTTTAGATCGTTACCGTGAGGTAGCGGAATCATATATAGCAGGCTTGGAAGCACGCGCCGAAAAGGGATTACCTATTGATAGCATATCATCGGTAGCCAGCTTTTTCCTGAGCCGTATTGATACCATGGTCGATCCTATATTAGAAAAGATTTGCGAAGAGAACAATAACCGCTCGTTAGTTGCCCGCCAGCTGATTGGCAAGGTGGCTATTGCCAGCGCACGTGTGGCATATCACATCTTTAAAGAAGTATTTGGTTCGGAAAGGTTTAAAGCTTTGGAAGCTAAGGGAGCTAAACCTCAGCGTTTGCTTTGGGCAAGTACCAGTGTAAAAAACAAAGCCCTGCCCGATGTAATGTACATTGAAGCTTTAATTGGTCCGCACACGGTTAACACCGTGCCTAAAGACACATTAGATGCGTTCCGCGATCACGGTGTAGCCTCCGACCGTTTGGAAGCCGGTATGGAAGAGGCACAATGGGTGCTTTACCAATTAGAAGATGTAGTGGGTATTAAATTGAGCGAGATCTCTCAAAAATTAGAAGAAGAAGGCATACAAAAATTCATTAAGCCTTTCCAAAGTTTAATGGGTGTGCTGGAAGAAAAACGCTCGGAAGGAAAAGAGTCGTGAACGACAACCAACCAATAAAAGCGCTGTTACTGGACATTGGCGGGGTTTTCCTCACCAATGGCTGGGACCGCGGTTCGCGCCGGGCAGCTGCTGATCATTTTAACATCAATTTTGATGAAATGAACGAGCGTCACCGCATTATCTTCGACGCCTACGAATCGGGCAAATCTACTTTAGACGAATACCTGAACTTGTTGGTGTTTTATGAGCCACGGCCATTTACAACGCAAGAATTCAAAAAGTTTATGATGGGCCAATCACAGCCGTACCAGGAGATGATTGATTTGGTTACGCAGTTAAAAGTGCAGTACGGCTTACAAACTATTGCGGTAAATAATGAAGGCAAGGAAATTAACGAGTATCGCATTAAGGAGTATAACCTAAAATCCTTTATTGATGTTTTTGCTTCCTCTTGTATTATCCAGGCCCGTAAACCCGATAAAAATATATACTTAACAGCTTTAGATCTGCTACAGATAAAACCCGAAGAAGCTATATATTTGGATGATAGATTAGTATTTATTCAGGCTGCCGAGCAGTTAGGAATTAACACCATTCATCACATTGATACGAATACCACCCGTAATGTTTTTAAAACGTATGGGCTGCAACCTGAAGCAGTTTAAACCAGGGAAATTCAACTAAAAACACAATTAATACATATGGAATCATTTGATTTTGGTATTGTAGGTTTAGGCGTAATGGGCCGTAACCTATTATTAAATATGGCCGATCACGATTTTGCTGTAGCAGGTTTAGACTTGGACGAAGCAAAAGCCAAATCCCTCGAACAGGAAGCAAAGGACGGTCAGGAAGTGAAAGCTACTATCGTTGCCGAAGAATTTGTTAAGCTTATAAAAAAACCACGTGCTATTATGCTGTTAGTGCCTGCCGGTAAACCGGTTGATGGTGCTATTGGCAGCTTGTTGCCTTTTCTTGAAGAAGGTGATATTGTGATTGATGGTGGTAACTCATACTTCCCCGATACCGACCGCCGTTTTACCGAACTGGCCGAAAAGAAGATCCACTTCTTTGGTATGGGTATTTCGGGCGGTGAAAAAGGTGCACGCTTTGGTCCGAGCATGATGCCTGGTGGTGATAAAAATGCCTATGAGCGCTTACGCCCAATATTTGAAGCCATTGCCGCTAAGGTTGATGGTGAGCCTTGTGTTACCTATTTAGGTAGCGGTTCGGCCGGTAACTATGTAAAAATGGTTCACAACGGTATCGAATACGGCATCATGCAGCTCATTTCGGAGGTTTATGACCTGATGAAAAGAGGATTAGGCTTAAGCGACGAAAAAATACAGCAAACCTTTACGGCCTGGAACAAAACCGAACTGCAATCTTTCCTGATAGAAATCACCGGCGAAGTGCTGGCTAAGTTTGATGAAGAAAGCGGCGAGCGTTTGGTGAACTTGATTTCGGATTGGGCCAAAGCCAAAGGTACCGGTAAATGGACCTCACAAAACGCCATGGATCTACAAGCGCCTATTCCGGTGATTGATGCTGCTGTAACCATGCGCGACATGTCGAAATTGAAACCTGAACGCGTACAGGCTGCTAAACAACTACTTTGGACAGCAGAAAGTTCAGCCGTCAATGAAGAAGAAATAATTAACGAGTTACAGGAAGCCTTCTACTTTGCCATGATCAATATTTATGCGCAAGGTTTGGCCCAATTAACAATCGCTTCAAAAGCATATAACTATGGTTTGAACCTAGAAGAAGTGGCCAAGATATGGAGAGGTGGCTGTATCATACGTGCTGTGGTATTAGAGGATTTCCGCCAGGCCTATATCCGTAATCCGGAATTGCCTAATATTTTGTTAGATGCACAAATTGGTGATAATCTGGTGAACAAGCAAGCGCATATCCGCAAGGTTATTAAACTGGCCGTTGATAAAGGAATACCCGTTGCCGCGTTTATGAATTCATTGGCTTACTTTGATGCTTACCGCAGCGATAGGTTGCCAACAAACCTGATTCAAGCTCAACGTGATTACTTTGGCGCGCATACTTATGAGCGTACAGACCGTGAAGGTACATTCCATACACAGTGGAGTTAATTAAATATTTGTTTTTATAAACACATTAAATCATGAAGACAAGTAAAAAAGCCGCTCCGGCTATCATCGTTATATTTGGTGGTACAGGCGATTTGGCTAAACGAAAATTAATTCCTGCCTTTTATAATTTATTCCTGGATGGTTACATGCCCGAAAAGTTTGCCATTATTGGCCTGGGCCGTACCGAACTGGGTGATGAAGATTACCGCAAACGCCTGAATGAAGGTTTGGCCGAATTTTCACGCAAAGGCGCGCCAACTGAAGAAAAATGGACTGAGTTTAATCCTGCTATAACTTATTTCAGATCAGATATCGACGATGCGCAATCCTACAAAGATCTAGCCGAAAAGCTTGATGCGCTTGATAAGGAATGGGGCGTACGTGCTAACCGTTTGTTTTATCTTTCGGTAGCTCCGCGTTTTATTGAAGCTGTAACAGTCAATATTAATGAATCGGGGTTGGCCGCTATTCCGGCGCAGGATCGTATCGTGATCGAAAAACCTTTTGGTCATAACAAAGAGACAGCAATCGAGCTCAATAAACTGCTTACCCGTACTTTTCAGGAAGAGCAGATCTATCGTATAGATCATTACCTGGGTAAAGAAACGGTACAAAATATTTTGGCTTTCCGTTTTGCTAACGCGCTTTTCGAACCACTTTGGAACCGTAACTTCATAGACTATGTACAGATCACCGTTGCTGAGCAGGTAGGAGTAGAAGACCGCGGCGGCTATTATGAAAGTGCCGGCGCGCTAAAGGATATGATCCAAAATCACCTGCTGCAAATATTGTGTATGGTTGCCATGGAAGCACCCGCATCGTTCGCTGCCGAAGAAATTCGTAACCGTAAGGTGGACGTATTACGTGCTGTACGTCGCTTCAAAGCAGACGAGGTTCATCATTATGCTGTGCGCGGCCAATATGGTGAAGGTTGGGTACAAGGTAAACAAGTGCCCGGCTACCGCGAGGAAGAAGGGGTAGACAAGCACTCGAACACCGAAACTTATGCCGCCATTAAGTTCTTTTTAGATAACTGGCGCTGGCAGGGTGTGCCGTTTTACCTGCGTACCGGTAAACGCATGCAAGAAAAAACATCATCTATCACCATACAGTTTCGCCCGGTACCGCACTCTACTTTCCCCGAAAGTCAGGGTGATAGTTTAACTCCAAACCGGTTAACTATCAATATCCAACCGCAAATGGACATCAGGCTACGCTTTATGACCAAGAAAACTGGTCTGGAAATGAGCCTGAATCCGAGTGAAATGGTATTTGATTATGATACATGTTCTACACAATCACCTGAGGCTTACGAAACTTTATTGTTGGATGCTATGCAGGGTGATGCCACACTGTTTATGCGTTCGGACCAGGTAGAAGAAGCATGGGATGTAATAACACCTATACAGGAAGTTTGGGAAAACCGTGAGTCGCTTGATTTTGCAAATTACGCAGCGGGCACCTGGGGACCGGAAACGGCCGAAGCCTTAATTGCACGCCGAGGGCATGTATGGGCCATTAATGCACATAAAAAAACACCGGCAAAATAATTAGTATGGTTCGTATATTCAAAGATGCTAATGAGTTAAGTGCTGCCGCTGCCGAAATATTTGTACAGGCCTCAAAAGAGGCCATAGCAGATAAAGGCAGTTTTACAGTTGCTTTAACAGGCGGTTCATCACCCATCAAGTTGCATCAATTGCTGGCTACACCGGCTTACAGTGAGCAAATTGACTGGGCAAACGTGTATGTATTTTGGGGCGACGAGCGGTGGGTACCGATGGAAAGCGATCAAAGCAACGCCAAAATGGCTTTTGAAACGCTGTTGAACTTTGTGCCTGTTCCAACCAGGCAAATTTATCCAATGTACGATGCTGCGCTGAAGCCAGAAGAGTTTGCCGTAAATTATGAACGATGGATCAAAGATATTGTAAGCCCAGATGGCGCCTTCGATTTGATCTTACTTGGAATGGGCGATGACGGACATACAGCTTCGTTGTTTCCGGGTACCGATGTACTTAACGAACAACAAAAATGGGTTGCTGCGTACTATTTGGATGTACAGAAAATGTACCGCATCACATTAACTGCTCCATTAATTAACCGTGCTAAGCAATTAGTTGTCATGACGTTTGGCGAAAAGAAAACACATGCGTTGCACGAAGTTTTAGAGGGTGAACATAACCCAAAGCTTTATCCTTCTCAATTATTAAAACCTGTTAACGGTAGTTTGCTTTTTTTAACGGATGAAGTGGCTGCGAGTCAATTAACGGAACAAGCGAAGTAAATCAGTTTGTCATTTCGAGTGATAACGAGAAATCTATTTGAGGTGCCATGTGCGCGACCCGTCATTTAGAAAAGATCTCTTACTATCATTCGAAATGACATTTTTTTTGAAAGAGCTAACCCATATACTCCCACGCACTCTGGTAGCCGCCCAAACCCTCTGCATAAGTAACGAAGTTGGCGTAGAAAGGAAGTTTGGCCAACGTTGAACTATCGCCGATAACTACCAGCTTTTTACGGGCACGTGTCATAGCTACGTTCATGCGGCGGGTATCACTTAGGAAACCGATGTCGCCCTCGTTATTGCTCCGGGTCATGCTGATATATACTACATCACGTTCCTGTCCCTGAAAGCTATCTATTGTATTTACCGAAATTCTATCGCCATAAACGGATAGCTCCGGATTATTAATCAATTGTTCCTTTAAGATCCTGATCTGTTCCTTATACGGTGAGATCACCGCTATAGAAGGGAAGTCTGCGTTGGCGTATCTTGCTTTTAATTGTTCAACTAATTGGCAGAGGTGCTTAAACAAAAATGCAGCTTCTTCGGGGTTGGTAGAACTTGTGCCCTCCAATTTTTCGTCAAATCCGCAACCGGCAGTATCCACAAAGTTCAATGGCATGTCACCATCAAACAACAACCGCTGAGCAACCGACTCGTGCGCACGTAATCTGTCCTCATAAAACACAGCCGACGAATAACCCATAATAGCCTTGTTCATACGGTATTGTTCCTCAAGCAACGTTACCGCTTCAGGATGTAAGGTCACACATTTTTCGAGCAGGGTAGTGCTCAATCCGCCTTTAGCGGCTTCTGTAGATTTTATGGTAGGTGAAAGTTGAAAATGATCACCCGCTAATATTACCTTTTGTGCTTTCAATATAGGGATCCAGCAGGCCGGTTCCAAAGCCTGACCAGCTTCATCAATTACAACGGTTGTAAATTTAACATTACGTACGGTGTAGTGGTTGGCTCCAACCAGCGTAGCTGTAATTACCTGTGCTTTGTTCACCAAATCGTCTATAATGTATTGCTCCGTTTTACCCACCTCTTTCATAATCTTGTGAGCCTCATCAAACAAAGCTTTGCGCTGGTCGCGTTCGGCCTTGCCAAAGTTGCGCTTGTATTTGTGCGCCATGTTTTTGTACTCGCCGGCTTGTTTCTTCAGCTTTTTCACCTCCTTCATTCGCGGGTGCTCGGTCATTTTGCTATCTAAGGTCAAAGCCATTAACCGTTCTGATACCCGCGCCGGGTTACCAATGCGTAAAACATTCAATCCTTCGGCAAAAAGCTTTTCGCTCAGTAAATCAACTGCCGTATTACTTGGGGCTACCACTAAGATCTGTTCGTGGTTTTGTGCAATCAGTGCTTTAATGGCCTGCACAAGAGTAGTGGTCTTTCCTGTACCGGGTGGACCATGTACCACAGCCAGGTCTTGCGCAGCCACAATTTTTTGCACCGCTGCCTTTTGCGATGGATTCAAATTTGCGGACGTGACTTTAACGGTTTCATCAGAAAAAACAGTTGTTTTTTCACCGGTAAGTATTTGCACTAAACGTCCTTCCACCTGCTTTTGTCCTAATGTTTCGGCTAGTTTAAGCGCGTTCTGCATTTCATCGTAACTGTTATTATCAAACAGCAGGTCAATGCCTAATTTACCATCACGTGCCCAGTCGGGTAGTTCATCGGTAAATAGGGTAATTTTTAAGCGATCGCCACCCTGGTAAGATATGGTTCCTTCAACCCGGTCGTTTTTTGCATCATGATTAGAAAACAAAGCAGCCGATGCACCAAAACGTAGTTGGTGACTTACATCCTGGTGAGTAGTACGCTCTACTTCTACAGTTATATAATCGCCACGGCTAGGTTCGGTTCCACGGATGGCAATGGGGTACCAGGTGAGACCGTTTGCCCGCCTATCGGCCGCCGACGCGCTTTCTGTTAATTTTAAATAAGCTTTACGGTCATCATCACGCTCTATCTTCAGCAGGTTCAAAAGCTTTTTAAAATAGTCCATGCGGCAAAGGTAACAAACGCAGTAAATTGCGACACTGGCAATGATCACCTGAAATTTTATAAATAATTAATTTAGTTTTGATTAACCTGATACCTGTGCCTACCAAAGGATTATTTTGGTCGGTATACAACAAAGCGGGTACTTTAAATGTATTTTACACCGAATGCCGCAGCACATTAAGGCATCACCTATTAGGATAACATTAAATGAGTAAAGTATTTACTATAACAGAAGGTTTAGAAAACCTGGGCGCGTTACGCACCGGCGGACAAGGTTCTGTATATAAAGGACGCCGTACCGGTACGGTTTACACAGCTATAAAGCTGATGCCTACGCCCATCCATACCGAAAATAAAGAAGATAAGAATTACCGCAACTTCCAGAATGAAGTGGCCAAGCTGCAAAAAGTAAACGAGCAGCCTAATCCAAACGTGGTAAAGATCATGAGTTGGGGTTTGACCGATAGCGGTTCATTTCCTTTCATTGAGATGGAGTACATTGAAGGACCGGACCTGAGCGAATTGCTTCAACCGCCGCACGAAAAGATTTTTACGCTTAAAGAACTCATTAAAGTAGCCGACCAGCTGGCCGGTGCCCTGGCGCATTGCCATAAAGTAGGGGTAAAGCACGGAGACATTAAGAGCAATAACGTAAAATATAATATTCATACCGGCAATTATATGCTCCTCGATTTTGGCTTGGCAATTATGACCGAGGAACAGCGCCGAAGCAGCATTCGCCACGCAGGGGCCATCGAGTTTATGGCGCCCGAACAGCACGAAGGCCACATGCTGCCGCAAACGGATGTTTACAGTTACGGGGTTATAATGTATGAATTGTTAGCAGGCGAGGTGCCTTTCCCGCTAACCGGTAATGGCGAAACAAGTCGTAACAGTATTATGCTGGCTCACATGGAATCGGCCATCCCCGATCCGTTGAGCAAGCGTAAAGAAAACTTACCCGAAAGCTGGGCGCATCAAAAGCAGGTGCAAGAAATGCAGGTGCCTTACTGGCTGCTTAGAATTATTGCCAGATGTTTAGAGAAAGATCCGCAAAGCCGTTATGCCAGTGGTGTAGAATTGCAGGAAGCCATTGTTAATGGCAGCTTATCGGCATTAGAAGATCACCCTCAACAACAGGTTGCTTTAAATACCAACGCGCTGCAAGCCGAAAATGAACGTTTACAGGCACAATTGCTGCAGTATCAGCAATCGGAAACGGTGCCTTTAAACGAGCGTGACCTCGAAACGGAATATGACGGTTCTAAAGTAGTGCTGGCTAAACCGTTGTTTTTCCTATTCGTCACACTCTTAATTTTGTTCATGGGATTTTCGGTTTATTCAGCCTTCTTCAAACGCGATGCACGTTTAACGGAGCTACCTGTTACCGACAGCTCGAAGATTCAGGTGGACACCTCTGCCAACGAAGTAATACCTCCTGATAACACGGAACAGTACGATGCTGAAAATGCCCGTCAACGCGCGAAAGACTCCATTAAAAAAGTAATTGACAGTGTTTTTAGAGCTGAGAAAGCTAAACAGGATGCCAAACCAAAGGTTGATACTGTACAATCTGAACCTGATACCACAGTTACTATAAACTAAAATAGGAGCAGCATTTATGCTGCATACACATAGAATATTATATACTTCCTAATGTAACCAGATGGAAACTAAACCTAATTTTTGGCAGCGCATGGGCATACAAGATTGGTTTTTAACCAATGAAAGTAAGGATGCTGTTGCGCTTGCACCAACCCTAACGCCCGATACTATTTACGATTATATTGTCGAAAAGTTCCGGGAGTCTATAGCCGACCTGTCGTTTGCCGGGCGCATTGTTTTTTACCACGAATTCATCATCAGCTTTAACGCGGAAGATTATAAGCAGTTCAACGAGAACCGTCAGGGTATAATAGGACTTATTATTCAGGAAACCGTTAAACGCTTTTATGAAATTTTAAGAGAATACCGCGCTGCAGGCAAAACCGTAGAGCCGTCAGGTTCTAAATGGGTGTTCCGCGTAGTATCGCACCCCGATTATGCGCGTGGCGATAAGGGCTTTATGGGTAAATTGCTGCCGGATAGCGGTGCGCACAATGCTCCTAAGGACGAAAATTTGCGGGTGACTTTCATTCCCCGTCAAACTGGTATTGCGCAAACGTTTGATGTAAACCAAGAGGTGCTAAAGGGTTTCACATATTATAGCGATGGTTATTTCGAACTGCCGTACGAAGAGAATTTGGTGCTTGATGCGAAAGATGCTGCCAAGCCCGAACAAACCACACTTGCCCGTTTAGAAACTATTATCCCCGACCCGCAATTTTCAGGTAAAAAGGTAGAATTCCTGATGAAGCATGAAGAGATTATTGTTACGGGCAGCGAAGAAACGCGGGAAGAAGCGCAAATCTTTAAGATTCCTTCTGACTGGGTAAATGTGCCACACTTGTATATTCGTTTTAACAAAGCCGATGGTAAGTTTTACCTGGCATCGTTTGGGGAAATTACTACCTTGAACGAAATACCGGTACCCCGAAGTGATGTGAACGCACCTAACTGGGTAGAACTGCCCGTTAACTCGCGCATGTTACTGAACGGTATTATTGGATTAAACCTATTTAAAGCGTAAGGCATGTCGCAAATATTATCTATAGGCTTATTAGTAATAGTGGTTTGCCTGCTGGCCACTCATTTTTATGACATAAAAAACTCGGGAAAACGCAATGGCTGAAAACTATTTTGGATTAACCGATGTGGGTCAGGTACGGACTAACAACGAAGATACTTTTATTGCTCAAGCAACTACTAATAACCGTTATATCATCGCATCGGTAATTGATGGTGTTGGCGGATATACAGGTGGCGAAGTGGCCGCCGCGTTGGCCCGCGAGGAGATCATTAAACACATGAACAATGGGATTAATGATATAATTCCGGCTATGATCAACGCGTTTAAGCTCGCCAGCAAAAGCATTTATGACCGCAAGCGCCAGGCGAAAGAATTGGAAAGCATGGCTTGTGTGGCCACGCTGGCTATGGTTGATGTAGAAAATAATAAGTTTTACTATGCCCACGTGGGCGATACCCGGTTGTATTTGCTGCGCGATGGTTCGCTGGTTAAAATATCCAAAGATCATTCTTTCGTAGGATTTTTGGAAGATTCTGGCAGGCTAACCGAATCGGCTGCCATGAACCACCCTAAGCGTAACGAAATTAACAAGGCGCTGGGTTTTGATGTGTTGATAGATACCGATGATGCCTACATAGAAACCGGTGAATCACCGTTTTTATCAGGTGATATGCTGTTGTTGTGCAGCGACGGACTTACCGACTTGGTAGATAAGGACGAAATCGTTTCCATTATCATACAAAATACATCGTTACAGGAAAAAGCAACGCTGCTGATCGAAGCGGCCAACCATAATGGCGGTAAGGATAATGTTACTGTGGTGCTGGTTCAAAACACTAAAACGGCACAAAGCTTTAGCGCTACCATGCCAGTGCCTGTTATCAAAAAAAAAACTGTTGAGGATGCAGTAATTGCTCCGGCACAACCACCGGCTACCAACCCGGAATCAAAGGCTATTGAAGCCCCTGCTAAAAAAAGTAATGCTTTGGCTATGATATTAGGCGTACTTTGCCTGTTGCTGTTAGCGAGTTCGGTGTGGCTATATCTTCAATGGCAAAGTAAAGAGGCCACTGTAACACAAACTGTAGAACCAATTGTCTCGCAACAACAAAAGAACCGGAATCCGCAGGAAATTAAGTTGCAGGAAGCTATTAACAAGGCTATAGGGGATACATTAATAATAAGTGATACCACGTTTAAGCAACCGGTTATCATCAGCGATACTTTGCACATTAAACGTGATACGCTGTATCTTAAAGGGAACATCACTTTGCAGCGCGATTCTTCCTACAACGGACCGGCCATGGTGTTAGCTACCAATTGCAAAACCATGGTGTTGGAGGGTATAAAGTTTCAGAACTTCGATACTGCTATTTTTTTAAATAACAATGAGTTTTATCTGCGACATATACAGTTTGTAAATTGCAAACAAGCAGTACAAAATACCTATAGTTTCTCTAATAATAAGATGATCACCAGTGCTTTTCCGTATCTCACCTACCGGGCCGATTCTGTAACTACAACCACCTCTAAGCCAAATGGAAGCAGATAAGTTAGCAACGCAGGGACGGGGTAAAGAGCGGCTGTTCCTATTATTTATCGCCATCTTATTCGCGCTCTTATTCTACCGTTTGCACACCGTTTTACAGCTTCGTTTTGCAGATGTAGACAAGCGCTTACAGGATGGTACCATGGTAAATCTCAATGATAAGGATCCAGCCAGCCGTTTTGCGCAATTACTTAAAAAAGGTTATTATTTTGAAGACAAGCGCGACATCAACCTTATTGAAGCCACAGTTGCCAAGGGAATAAATACTGGCGACCAGATAGATAACATAGGTGAACTAAACAAACGCAAATACTATTTAAACGCCGATGACGCCTTCGCTGCCGGGGGTAAATCGTTTAAAAGCCGGGTAAACGCATCGCGGTCATTATTGGGATACACCGGGAGCGACTCGCTACGCTTTACGGAGGAAATGAGAAATCCACCATCGGTACCAAGTATTACCGATTTAGGCATGGGTGACCATAGTATTAAAGGAAGTATTATCTCCCGTGAAAACGAACAGCCGGTTGCCGGTGTACTGTTACGCTTGCAAATGATCTTGCCGCAGGATAGCATTATTACCGATGAATTGACGGAGGACGTTAAAACGATTACCCAAAATGGTAACGGTTTTACCAAAACATACTTGCCAGATAGCGCCGGAAAACGCCGTTTGCAAAGTTTAATTGCCTATGCGCGCACCGATGACCAGGGAAAATATGAATTTCAGAACTTGCCTGAAGGTAAGTCGTTCAAAGTGTTACCACTGCAACCGGGTTATCAGTTTGGCACCTCGCAGGGTATAGAAAATTTAGATGGAGATGCTTCCTTTACTTTTCGCCAGTCGCCGCATACCATCAGGTTGTTATCCACCCGCGATTTTAATATCTTAAAAAAAGAGAAATCGTTAATTGTACGCACGCCGCATGAGTTCAATAAATGGTTTTGGATAGTTGCCGGGAGTTTCATTTTAGGTTTCTTCATCATTCATGTACTGCTCTCATGGAAATTTAGCACGGCCAATCAGTTGATTTTGCCGCTTATTATGATGCTCACGGGGATGTCGTTTTTAACGCTGCTGAGTTTGCAAGATCCACTGCGCGACCGCTTTTTGGCGCAGGATACTTTAATGTATTTGGGCATTGGCTTAGCCGGCATATTTGCCATGCTTCTACTGAACATGCGCCGTTTTACAACCGATTTTTGGTTGTACCGAATGCTCGTATTCAAAAATGTACGCAGCGCAGCCAACGGCTGGCCCTGGGTCGTATTGGCGGTACTCCTATTAGCCTTAACTATAACCTTTGGCACAGGCCCAGAAGGTAGCGGGGTTAAGGTAAACCTGTTTGGTTTTCAACCCAGCGAAATTGTAAAGTATCTCATCATCTTATTTTTAGCAGGGTTTTTTGCCGCTAATGAAAAGCTGATCAGCGAGTATGCCAGTTGGACCAAACGCTGGTCGTTCTTCTCCTTCGCGCTAATAGCCATACTGGTAACGCTTATGCTGTTCTTGCTCCTGGGCGATTTGGGCCCGGCCATGGTGGTGTGTTTTACCTTTATTACGCTGTTCTCCTTTTCGCGGGGCGATTTTGCCTTTATGGCCATTGCCGTTGTGATCTATGTAATAGCTTCTTGGATATTCAAGAATGTATGGCTATCTGCCCTCATTACGATTGGCATTGTGGCTTTGCTAATGTTTTTCCAGCGCAGGCAACTTAGCGAATCGGCCATAATGGTGTTGGTGATCATGGCCGCGTTCCTAACTATAGATCAAATTCCATATCTCGATAAAGCTTTCCCCGGACCGGTTCAGCGTTTAATTGACCGCAAAGCCATCTGGCAAAATGCCTGGGATAACGAGGTATACGGTGGCGACCAGGTTGCTAACGGACTTTGGGCCATGTCGAGCGGTGGTGTATCGGGTCAGGGAGTTGGCGAAGGGTTTGCTAAAACTATTCCTGAGGCACATACCGATATGATTCTGCCTTCTATGGGTGAAGAATTTGGCTGGACGGGTATTGTATGCATCTTTCTATTGTTTTTACTGTATCTGCATCGTTCTATACTTATAGGTCGCCGTACAGGTACACCGTTCCTTTTTTATCTATGTGCAGGCGTGGGGGTCTCCACCTTTGTGCAGTTTTTGTTAATTGCGGGTGGATCCACAGGAGCGCTGCCTTTATCAGGTGTGTCGTTGCCGTTTCAAAGCTATGGTGGATCATCGCTGGTAGCTAATTTATTGGCATCCGGCTTTTTGCTTTCGGCCTCATTAGTAAGGGGTACGCCTGTACAAATGGCATACATTTCCAAACAGCAGGATAAAAACCTGGTGCCGGCGTTAATCGCGGCTTGCTTGGGTGTTATTTTGCTTACTGTGAATGTATCGCGTTACCTGTTCAACAACAAAAAATGGGTAGTGCAGCCATCATTAGTGGCCGATAAAAGCGGTGCCCGCATGTTTAGTTATAATCCTCGCATCGCCATATTGATGAACCGTTTGCAAGCCGGAGACTTATATGATAGAACAGGCGCTTTACTAGCCACCAGTAAGCCCAGTAACGTTCGTAAACAAAGATCAAAATTGAGTAACGCCGGTGCCGATTATAATTTAGATTCAGCAACCCATAAGCGGCTCGACCGTTATTATCCTTTTGAAGAACAAACGTTTTTTTGGACGGGTGATGCCAATACGGGCGTTTTCAACGGCAGCAGCAATGGTTACTTTGCCGAGTATGAACATGCTGCGGAACTTCGTGGATTTGAATTACCTACTACCAGTTACAATACCACAGCCAGCCGTTACCGGGAAGACCGCTTTTTGGCCCGAGGCGTAAAAGAAATGACTGTGGTTAAAAAAGATTACAAGGCATTAGCGCCGTTACTTTTGGCTGGTATCAACAGTAAAGAAGTAGAAGCATTTAAAAACCGTAACCGCGATGTGCAACTAACCATCGATGCCGGGTTACAAACCAGTATACAAAGATCAATTGCTACAGATACCTCGCTGGCTGATAACCGCGTGTCGGTAGTGATTATGGAAGCCAATACCGGCGATGTGTTGACATCAGCTGTATATCCGCTACCGCCTGTGCGCAACTGGGAGCAACTTACCATGAGCAGTACGGAACAAAACCAATTAGCCGGTTGGATGACGACTACCGATCTTGGTTTTACATACGCTACGCAGCCGGGATCAACTGCTAAAGTGCTTACTTCATTAGCTGCATTTAATAAGTTAGGATTGGCTGCTGCCGATAAGCGATACACGGTAAGTATGGCTGAACGGATTCGTACCAAAGGACTCGAGCCCGACGAAACAGGTGTGATCAGTTTAGAACGGGCTATTGTAAAATCGAACAACGTATATTTTATCAAGATAGCCAACCAGGAACATTTACAGGAAGAGATGGCTAACTTATACTTAAAAACCGGTATGTTTTTGCATGGGGTAGGTGGTTACTATTATGGCCGACAGCCTGAAAATGCAGCCCGCGAAGAAAAATGGCGGGAGCTTTGGCGCAAAACAGAGTTTAATACTAAACCAAGGTACGATCCCAATAATGTGCATCGTACAAGGGCCAAGGGTATTTCGGGCATGTCGTGGGGGCAGGGTGAACTCATTGCTACTCCGGCAGCGGTGGCCAGACTGGTATCGGGCGTAGCCAATAACGGGACATTGCTGGGTAACCGCTATGTGCTGAAAGTAAGCAAGGATAAACAGCCAGTTAAGCCGGGGATTAAGTTAGCGACTGATCCCAAATACGCACAATTACTGCGTGGTTACATGATTGAACAAAGTGCACCTAAGGCATATACCTTAGGAATAAGTGTAGCCGGAAAAACAGGTACACCTGAGCGAATTTGGAAAGGGCAGCAAATTAATGATGGATGGTATACCTTTTTTGCACTTAAGGCTAAAGGCACCGGTAACATGGTAGTTTGCGTACGTATAGAAGCTACAAAAGGTTCATCGGATGCGGTTAAGTTGGCGGGTAAACACGTGGTTCCGTTTTTAGTTCAAAAAGGATATATCAAAAGTATAACGCCGCAAACAACGGAATAAGGATGTGGTTAGCTTTGATGAGATTTTAGTTTATACAAGACATTGAGAATAGATATGTTTAATTTTTTTAAGAGCGGCGCAGCTGATCGACCTACAGATGTAAAGGCAGTTAGGTATGCGTTGCTGCAGTTTATAAAACAAGAACTCCAAAAGGCCGAAGGTGGCGAAGGTGGAAACATTAAAGGATTATGCCTTTTTCTAACCTGCGGCGCTGCCGAAAAGCATATTTACGAAACGGCGGTTTATGCGGATGAGCCGGAAATCTTTAAAGAAGAGATTCAAAAAATTGCTGACGATTACGCCGTGGCCCTGCCTTCAAACTGGACCTTGGATGTAAATTTTGATGAACCTATACCAGCTGAATCCATTAAGGCTACAGATGTGGATGCCGCGTTTTTTATCAAGACCAGCAAACACTTCATTAAGCAAACGGCTACAGGTTACATTACCGCGTTAAGCGGCGAAACAGACCAACCCGAATATCAATTATCGTCAGAAGATGGCAAGGTTAATATTGGGCGCGATAAAAAGGCGCAGGCCGATGACGGCTTTTTTAGGACTAACCATATTGCGTTTCCATCGGATAGCACTCAAACAGCTAATAAATATGTAAGCAGGCAACATGCCCACATTGAATGGAACAACGAAACTGGTCACTTCGTAATTTATGCCGATGAGGGGGGCGTTCCGCCACGTAATAAGGTAAAGATCAAAGTGGAAGCTACCGAAGATATGGTTAAGCTGCATTCAACCGATATAGGGCATCCACTAAATGAGGGCGACCAGGTGATTATTGGTGAATCGGCCGTGTTACAGTTCAGCTATAAGTCTGTTAATTAAATGAGTAAAGTTTTTACCATAACCGAGGGATTAGAAAACCTGGGTGCTTTACGCACAGGAGGGCAGGGGTCAGTGTATAAGGGGCGTCGCACAGGCACCGTTTACACCGCTATTAAACTGCTGCCAACGCCTATTCATACCGAAAGCGAAGACGATAAAAATTACCGAAATTTTCAAAATGAGGTAGCCAAACTGCAAAAGGTTAACGAGCAGCCAAACCCGCATGTGGTAAAAATATTAAGCTGGGGATTAACCGATAGCGGCTCATTTCCTTTCATAGAAATGGAGTTTATAGAAGGTCCTGATTTATGCGAATTGTTGCAGGACCCTCATGACAATATTTTTCCGCTTAAAGAGCTCATCAAAGTAGCCGATCAATTGGCCGGCGCTTTAGCGCATTGCCATAAATTAGGCATCAAACATGGCGATATCAAAAGCAATAACGTAAAATACAACATCCATACCGGCAATTATATGCTGCTCGATTTTGGTTTGGCCATTATGACCGATGAGCAGCGTCGCAGCAGTATACGCCATGCGGGTGCCATAGAGTTTATGGCACCGGAACAGCACGACGGTCTTATGCTTCCGCAAACGGATGTATACAGTTTTGGCATTGTGATGTATGAGTTACTTACCGGGCAAGTACCCTTTCCGCTAAACGGTAATGGCGAAACCGGACGAAACCATGTAATGCTGGCCCATATAGAAACTCCTATACCTGACGCCGTTGCTAAACGCCGACAAAACTTACCTAAACGCTGGGCTCCACAGCAACAGTCACAGGAAATGCAGGTACCCGACTGGTTATTGCAAATTATTCACAGATGTTTAGAAAAAGATCCGGCAAAACGTTACGCCAGTGGTATTGAGTTACAAGAGGCTATCGTAAACGGTAGTCTTTCGGTATCAAACAGTAATTCATTACCCGCTGCATCCGCATTACAAACTAAAAATGAGCAGCTACAAGCAGAGGTGTTACAACTAAAAAAAGCGGGAGAAGAGCAGCAAAAACAGTTAACCTATCTCAGGTCTTTAGCCGCCCAAACAGGCAGCAAATTCAATGAAAGTAAAGGGGTTTTCGAACGAAACAAAGCAGTGATGCTCCTGCCTAAATGGGCAGTTATATGCTTAGCCGGTTTTGCCGGCTTGTTTATGTTGCTATATGCTTTTGCACCATCAGCACCCAAAGAAAATTTCATGGCTAATGGAAGCGCTTCGCAAAATGCTGCGCTAAAGAAGTATGTAACACCATACATCTACAAAAGTCCTATAAAAAGAGACACTGTATTTATAGCCAGTAATGGAACGGAGATCAAAAAAAGCGATATAGCCTTTAAAAGACCTGTTCCAAACGGAAGAGGCAAATGGAAAAAGAAACGTAAAAAGTTTTTAGGGATCTTTTAAAAGTACTTCGTTAGATATTGAACTGGTCGGACAAATAGGACTGAAATAATCCTACTTGTCCAACTTCATTTTTTCCAATCGTTTATAGTTGTAAAATCCAAAATATATCAAACCTGCGCCTACCACAGCAAAAAATAAGGAAACTCCCCATTTGCCGCTAACCTCATAAAGTAACCATTCAACGCTGGTTAATGATATGGTACCACCCAACATTTCTACCTTATAAATGTCGTGCCAGCGGTACCATCCAAGGTAAATCAATCCAGCCCCAATTAATATTGAGAATACAAGTGATGGCCATGTGCGTTTGGAGTGCTTGCCATAGTATTCATAATCGGCATATGGATTGCCAAACTGTGTTTTACGGGTTTTATGTTCTTCAAATGCCATAGCTTAGTATTTTTTGTAAAGTTTACCGTCTCTGTATACGCTCCAAACCAAACCATATTGCGGAGGGGTGGTACCATAGGTGAACATATCCGAGGTCTGTGAATTGCTTATGGAAAAACCTATCGTCTTCGTTTCGTAAGCGCTGTCATCCTCCGGAATATTATCCCACTCTTTCACATCCTTCAAAAGTGTTTTGCTCGGCTTCACATAAACACTATCGCCTTTGGTTCCTGTAACTTTGAAGTAAGTATATTCAGCCTTTGAGCCATCCGTATGAGTGATCTGGAAAATGTCTCCGGCGTGCGGGTGTGCAATAGCATCTTTTACAAATGCCTGGTTGTTTTTTTGGTTGTTGTTTTTGCCTTTTACAAATAGTAATGCAATGCCAATGATAGCTGCCACCGCTAACGGAAACACAATTAGGCCTCTGTATAACCTGCCAGGCGTTTTAACATCCTTTTTAAGAAGATTGAAGTCGCTGTCCATCTCATCTGTCCACCGTACTTTGGGGATGTACTGGTTACAGTGTTCGCAATAGGCAACGGCGTATTTTCCGGAAGGTGCTATTGGGCCCAAAACCCACATGTACTTTTGTAAAACACTGATATGCAACTGGCCTGCGGTGTTGCACAACGGACAAGTGAGGTGCTCAGCTAATTCTGTTTTGTGATGATGAGTACGGACCTGGTAGTAAAAAAACATTCGATAAAAGGCTAAGATTTCGTTATTCAACTATCAGGACACAAATTTGTTTAGTCAAATCATGAGAAATAGAACATAGTTCTTTGCATTGGTTTGCTTCCATTCGCTATAAGTATTAAATAATGCGTAAATTTATAATCATGGAATAGCAGGACAAACTTAACCGCATTATTGAAGCCCGGATGAAACTGAAGGCTCGCTTCGAAGACAAGATGAAGCTTACGCCATCTGTTGCAGATGACGTTCCAAAGGGTTCGGGCAAACCTAACCGGCATGGCATGCCTGCAATACCCATAGGGCAAACGGCTACTGTTAAGTGGCCTGTGCTCGATTTAGGTTACCAGCCTAAAATTCCGTTGGATAAGTGGCGACTTACTATTGATGGCGCTGTTGACAACCCGGTCAGGCTTAACTGGACCGACTTTATGAACTTGCCCCAAACCAAGGATACCTCCGATTTTCATTGTGTTACCACTTGGTCTAAATTAAATATGCCATGGAAAGGCGTAAGCCTGCTGGATTTGGCAGCGCTGGTGCATCCCAAAGAAACAGCTACCCACATCATGTGCTATGGATATGATACTTATACCACTAACCTCTCGTTGGAGGAAGCGTTGAAACCTGATGTACTATTAGTACATACTTTTGAAGGACAGCCATTAACTATTGAACACGGTGGACCGGTACGCATGATCACGCCACAACTTTATGCCTGGAAGGGGTCGAAATGGATTAAGCGCATTGAGTTTTTAACCGAAGATAAGCCCGGCTTTTGGGAGGATAGGGGTTACTCTAACACCGCATATCCCTGGAGAAACGACCGTTATAGCGATTGATAAACTGATGGTTAAAATGATTAATACAAATCACAGGGCAGATGAATACTGTATAGTATTGATAGTCAGCTAAAATCAATAATGCAAAGTTGATAAATTCATCATTTATTAATAATACCTTTACCCACTACGCATGGAAGAAAGAAAATACTTAGCTACGTGGAAGAAATACCTTCCTATAATACGTCTTCATCTTAAAAAGAGTCTTAACGAAGATCAGAATTTTAAACTGAACATTACCGATTTCGAGTCTGCGGGCGATCGTGGTAAATCGGGTTATACCTTTACTATCACCATTGAAAATGGTAAGGTAATTAATAACATCAGTGGATCGGGCGTGGCACGCGATCTTTTTGAAACCTTAAAATCTGATGAAGTTGTTAAAGGCATCTTTCAGGATAAAAGCATTAAAATCAGTGTTGGTAAAACCTTTGTGTTAAGCATAAAAACCACCCATATATCTGCTTTTAAATAAGCAAGTTTTAATTAAGATACTTACACGTTATAAAATATTAGAAGCGGATAACCAAAAGTTATCCGCTTTTTTGTGACATAAATCTTCAGTTTAACAAGGCTCACAACTTGCTGAAATATTTTGACGACGAGTTATAACCCATACATTTGCAATAACAAGTTTACCATGCAATCTGCCGTCAGTAATCCAATTGATCTTAATGGGCATAATACTTATGTTATGCAGCAGATTAGGGTAGGTAAACTCACCGAATTGCTAATAGTACAGCACAGTATAGGTTTCGATGGGATAGATAGCGAACTGTTAATTGCTTTAGAGCTCAAGATTAACTACGGCAAATTCACGAGCCGCTATAATTCACGTAATTTTCCGGAAGTACAAATAGAGCAACAGGCCTATCAACTGGTATTATCCTGTCCATGCGACCAGCCTAAAACCAAACTTTGTGAGCATCAAAGTACAGTATTACTTCAGCTCATTCAAAAAAAAGACCTGCGGCTTTATTTCGACGAAGAGTTACGCCAGGAAGAATTTGTAAAGTTTGCAGCAGATTATGGCTTGCAAAATGAAGTTGACCTGGACAAGTATTTTGAGTTGGTACATACCGATCATCAAACCCAGGTTAAACCCATAAAAGCTTCACTTTTGCCCGTTACTGCGGCAAGCCTCGATTTGATGAAAGGTCTGATGCTGCCCAGCCAGGAATCAACATTCCAGCAAACCAGCGTTGTTGCAGATGATAGCCTGCGTTGCATTATTTTGAAGCAGCATAAATACTACAAACACCTGATGGCCGAGCTGTACGATGCGCCGATAACTAAAGATGGTAAAATAAAGAATCCACTTAGCCCGGTCAACCCGCTCGAGCTGGTTTGGGAAACTAACGATCCGCTGGAACTGAAATTTTTTACAGCTATCTCGCGCTTTCAAAATACGGTGGACGGCAAGGTGACGGCATCGGCATTAGAGAGCTTAAAATCTATCGTAAAGAATCCACTCGACTTGCCCTGCTACATCCACCAAAGTGAGGTGTCCGAAAAAATTACTTCTACGGCTTTATTACCGGTTAAGCTGAGCAGAATAATGCATGACGTAGAGTTGACCGTAGACGAGAAAGGGCAGTTTTACGAAGTATCGGGCAAGCTGCAAATAGGTGACACGGTTTATAATTTGACCGAACTGGAAATACGTTTTACCTATTTTGTGCAGGTATTAAACACCCTGTACATGGTAAAAGATCTACAGATGCTGGGCACCATCAACTTTTTTAAACGCCGACAAGATGATTTGCTCATCCATCAATCTAAATACAAGCAGTTTCAGTCGCAGATATTAGATAAGCTGGAAGAGCGGACTAAGATAGATTACCGTTATGTGAAGGCTGCTTCCCTTGCGCAGTTAAAGGAACAGGGATTTCATAATCAGGTTGAAAAAATCATCTACCTGTCGGATTTTGGCGCGCATGTAATGATTGTACCCATTATGCGGTACGGGGAAGTGGAGATACCTATACGCACTCAAAGGCAAATTAACGCGATAGATAGTAAAGGAAAATATTTTACGGTGCAGCGCGATGAAATGGCCGAACGACAGTTCACAGCCATGCTGCTCAGGCAACACCCGCTTTTTGAAGAACAACTGACCGATGACCTGCAATATTTTTACCTGCACAAAAAACGCTTTTTAAATGAAGACTGGTTTTTAAATGCCTTTGAAGATTGGCAGAACGAAGGCGTCACCATTTTAGGATTTAACGAAATAAGCGGGAACAAGCTCAATGCCAATAAAGCTAAAATTACTGTGCAGGTTTTAAGCGGCATCAACTGGTTTAATACCGTAATTAAAGCGCATTTTGGAAAGCGTAAGGCATCGTTAAAGCATTTACATAAAGCCATACGCAACAAAACCAAGTTTGTACAACTGGATGATGGCACCTTAGGCATTTTGCCTGCCGAATGGATAGACCGATTTACGGAATACTTTAATACCGGCGAAATAGGTGACAATGATAGCCTGTTGACCTCCAAAACCAATTTCACTTCTATAGCAGAGCTTTATGAAGATGAAATGCTGGATGTGGAAGTTAAGCGAGAACTGCATACCTATCAGCAAAAACTGGCAGAGTTTGATCAAGTACGAGAAGTAGAGGCACCGGCTGGTTTAAAAACCACCCTGCGCCATTACCAGTTGCTGGGTTTAAACTGGCTCAACTTTTTAGATGATTTTAACTTTGGCGGCTGCCTGGCCGACGATATGGGCCTGGGTAAAACCATCCAGATCATAGCTTTTATACTTTTGCAACGTAATAAGGTTGAGCATAATACTAACCTGTTGGTAGTACCTACTTCCTTGATATTCAACTGGCAGGCCGAGGTCGAAAAGTTTGCGCCATCCATTAAAATACATACCGTTTATGGTGCCGACCGCATTAAGAGCGTGCAGGATTTTGATGCCTATGAAATTATACTCACCTCGTACGGCACTTTGCTGGCCGATGTAGGTTTTTTAAAAGAGTACCAGTTCAATTATGTTTTTTTAGATGAGTCACAAAACATTAAAAACCCCGATTCGCAACGGTACAAGGCAGTAAGGCTGCTCAAATCGCGCAACCGGATAGCTATAACAGGTACGCCCATTGAAAATAATACGTTCGATCTGTATAGTCAGTTATCGTTCGTTTGCCCGGGTTTGTTAGGAAGCAAGCAGTACTTTAAAGATATTTACTCGTCGCCCATTGATAAGTTTAAGGTAAGCAGGCGTACCGAAGAACTGCAGCGCAAGATCAAACCTTTTATACTACGCCGTACAAAACAGGAGGTAGCCGCCGAACTGCCCGATAAAACAGAAATGCTGCTGCACTGCGAAATGCAGGATGAGCAACGTAAAATATACGATGCTTATGAGCGGGAGTTCAGGGAGTTTATATCGGCCACTACGCAGGAGCAATTGCCAAAAAAATCCATGTATGTTTTAAAGGGATTGACCAAATTGCGGCAAATCTGCGATTCACCTTTGTTATTAAGCGGTGATAAGCTGCCCGTCAATGCATCGGCTAAAATTGATGTGCTGATGGAGCAAATCCAGAGTAAATCGCCTCGGCACAAAATACTTGTGTTTTCACAGTTTGTGACCATGCTCAATCTCATTGCCAAAGAATTGAAAACTCATAACATTGGTTACACTACTTTAACCGGCAGTACCCGCAACCGTGAAGCTGTAGTGAACGACTTTCAGCATAACGCCGACACCAAAGTATTTTTGATAAGCCTGAAAGCGGGAGGGACCGGCCTCAACTTAACGGCGGCCGATTATGTGTATTTGGTAGACCCCTGGTGGAACCCTGCCATAGAAAACCAGGCCATTGACCGGGCTTACCGTATTGGCCAAAAGAAGAACGTAGTAGCCGTGCGTTTAATTTGCCCTAATACCATCGAAGAAAAAATGGTGCAATTACAGGAAACTAAAACAGGTTTAGCTAACACGCTAATCTCTTCGGACACTGGTATATTTCAGTCGCTTACCAAAAGGGACTTGCTTGCGCTGTTGAGTCATTAAGCTTTAATTTTATGTTACAGAAGCGTTAAAATTGGTTAATACCAGCAGTTATTTTGAGGCTTTTGGCTAATGTTTTTTAAGTTTACCGCAAATACTATAGTTATGAAAGTTTCAAAAATTCACTTATTAACGTTTATAATGTTACTGGGCATTACATTTCAAGCATGTAAATCCAAGAAAATTGTGGCCAAGCTGACCGTACCTGTACAGCCTGCCAAACCTGTTGCACCGCCGGCTGAAGTAAAACCGGCTCCTCCGGCAAAAGAAGAACCAGCCCCACCTGCACCAAAGCCTGATTTTAATTTTGCCTCTATTCAGTTTGAATTTAATTCAGCAGTTTTAAAAACGGCGTCTTATACCATGATGGATAAAATTGCTGCCGAAATGAAAAAAGGTCCGTCGGCCAGGTTTGTGATCAACGGCCATTCATCAGCCGAAGGCACAGCAGAGCATAACCAGTCGCTATCTGAAGACCGCGCAAATTCGGTTAAATCTTATTTAACTAATGCCGGTATCAATGCTGCAAATTTATCGGTAAAGGGTTACGGCGAAAGCAAACCGGTAACTAATAATACATCCGAAGAAGGCCGTGCCTTAAACCGCCGTGTAGAAATAAAGCTTAATTAAGCAAAATATTTTATTGGCGCTACTAATTGGTAGCGCATTAATTGACAAAAGTCATGCTTCCTCAATGTTGGAAGCGTGACTTTTGTAGTTTAATGGGGTGAGCAAAATAAAAAATACTGGTCAAATCGTTTCTTAATGTACGTTAAGTGTGTTCCATCTGCTAATCCCGACATTTGAATCATCAACAAGGAGGAAACCCAATGAAAGTTATAGCACACATAATTGCACTAAGCTTACCCGATTCAAACCCGGCGCAAATTGCAGCAGCCTTATGCATCAGTGTAACTTATCTTAAAACAAACCTGGTTAAGTTTAAACATAACTTCAGCCACTAATCAATAATCAACAAACCACCATCATCAATTAATCTTTAAAAAACTAAACATCATGGAAAATACAATTAACGGCATTCATCACATCACTGCAATAGCTGGAAATGCCAAACGCAACTTTGATTTCTACACTAAAGTATTAGGCCTGCGCCTGGTAAAAAAGACCGTCAACTTTGATGATCCACAAACTTATCATCTGTACTATGGCGATAAAGAAGGCACACCCGGCACTATCCTCACTTTCTTCCCATGGGAAAATATACAAACCGGTCGCCGTGGTGCACGCCAGGCTACCGAAATTGGTTACTCTGTACCCGAAAGCAGCTTTGATTTTTGGTTGAACCGTTTCGAGAAACATAACGTGACTTACAACAAAGTGGCCGAAAAATTTGGCGAGCCTTACTTAACCTTTTTAGATCCCGACGGATTGAAACTGGAACTGATTGCCTCTAAAACTCCGGATAACCGTTTGCCGTGGAAAACAGACGAAGTGAAGGCCGAAAACGCGACCAAAGGTTTTCATAACGTAACCATTACCACTAACAAAATGCAGCCTACGGCCGATATTTTAACCAGTGTATTTGGTTACCGTTTGTTAGAGCAGCATGTGAATCGTTTCCGCTTTGTAACTGATAATGTAGACAATGCCGCCATTATTGATTTGGTAGAAGTAGCTGGCGAAGTAGCCGGACATGTAGCCGGTGGTTCGGTTCACCATGTGGCCTTCAGGGTTAAAAACGAAGAAACGCTGATGTACTACCGCGAAAAAATAGCCGCTTTAGGTTTACACATCACCGATAAAATAGACCGTAATTACTTCTACTCCTTGTACTTCCGCGAACCGGGTGGTGTGTTGTTCGAATTAGCAAGCGATAACCCTGGTTTTAGCGTAGATGAGCCGGTAGAAACTTTAGGTGAACATTTGAAATTACCCGCACAGTACGAAGAGATGCGCAGCAGTTTAGAAACTACCTTACCAAAATTAGTATAACCATGTACACTCATCATCAATCATATAAAACCACCGGCACCTCTGCAGCAAATGCTAAGGGGGCGCTGGTGATGATCCATGGCAGAGGCGGTACAGCTGCCAATATCATGGGCTTATCGCGCGAGCTGAATGTAGAAGGCATGGCCATTTATGCACCCGAGGCCACCAACAACAGCTGGTACCCCTACAGCTTTATGGCACCCGATGAGCAAAACCAGCCCTCTCTCAACTCAGCTCTGGAAACCATTAGTAGCTTAGTAAAGCAAATAATAGTCGATGGTATTCCTGCTGATAAGATATACTTCCTGGGATTTTCACAAGGCGCCTGTTTAACATTAGAGTACATTACCCGTAACGCCAAGCGTTATGGTGGTGCCGTAATTTTTACCGGTGGTTTGATAGGTGAAAAGCTGATTGCAGACCACTATAAAGGCGACTTTGCCGGTACGCCGGTGCTGATAACTACCGGTACGCCCGATCCGCATGTGCCTTTAATAAGAGTAGAAGAAAGCGTAGAGATCCTGAAGCGGCACAAGGCAGAGGTCACCCTCAAAGTATATCCGGGCAGGCCGCATACTATTACCCAAGAGGAAATTGATTTGGCTAATCAAATTATATTTGACGGAAATAACCAATAAATAGAATGAATTACGACGATATAGAATTAGTGAACAACGAGGCCATCCACAACTTCGAAATGATGGTTGACGGGTACCGGGCGTTTATAGATTACAAGCAAAAAGGTGACAACGTATGGCTCATACATACCGAGGTAGCACCCGAACTGAAAGGTAAACATGTTGGTGAGGCTATAGTTGAAAAAACGCTGACCTATCTCGAACAACACGATCTCAAAATGGTACCCTTGTGTGTTTACGTAGGCATGTACCTCAAACGTCACCCCGAATGGAACCGCCTGCTGGCTTAACTGCTGATGATTATGGAAACATTTAAATTAACCCGTGTATATGCCGATGCCACCGGCGAAAGCAGGTTTGAAGACATAAGCTACCCGTTGACTGACGGCGGACCGATAGGTTACCTGTCGGACAAGGTTAAGGTGAGCAACCTTATGTTTAGAAAAGTGCCACCGGGTTATGATGATCTTCATAACGCGCCCCAAAAGCAATACGTGATATTGCTGGACGGAGCTGTAGAAATTGAAACCTCAACAGGGGAGAAGCGAGTGTTTAATACCGGCGAGATTCTGCTGATGGAAGACACTACAGGCAAGGGGCACCGGAGCCGCAATGTGCAACCGGTTGAACGGAGTTCGCTATTTATAACCTTTGATTAATAATTTGAAGTCTGGCCTATAAAGCCGGACTTTTTCATTTTACAGTTGACATACAGGTGATTTAAACGTGACATAAAATATACCAATTGGTATATTTTATGATTTACTATTGTGCCATAAAACAACCGAAATGAATATTACCAATAAAACAGTGCTTATAACCGGCGGGAGTGCAGGCATAGGCTTTCAAATTGCAAAACAATTAATTGAAAAAGGAAACCAGGTCATTATTACCGGCCGAAGTGAAGACCGGCTGAAAAAAGCCGCTGCCCAGCTCAATAACGCCAGCTACTTTGCCGGTGATGTAACTAACGAAGAAGATGTAAATAAGCTGGTAACATACCTAGCCGAAAATCACCCTAACTTAGATGTGCTGATTAATAACGCCGGCAATGCTTTTGTATACCAATTAGTAGCAGGTGCGGGTGCCTTTGAAAAAGCAGGTGCCGAAATGCTGACCAATTACTTGTCTATTATTCGCCTTACCGAAAAGTTGTTGCCGCAATTAACCGGCAGGCCCGAAGCAGCTATCATCAACGTGTCGTCTATTGTAGCTTTCGCGCCTAATACTTCTCTGGCTACCTATGGTGCCAGCAAAGCGGCTTTGCACTCTTATACCCAATCGCTACGCCACACATTGAAAGCAACCAGCGTAAAAGTATTTGAGCTGATGCCACCTTTGGTTGATACCGAATTTTCGCAAGAGATAGGTGGTAGCAATGGAATACCGCCGCATGAGGTGGCCACCAGTTTGTTGGAGGCTCTGGAAAATGACACTTATGAGATCCACACGTGTAATACAGCGGACCTGTACAAAGTATTTCTTTCATCACCTCAGGAAGCGTTCAATATGCTTAACCAGGAGTAAAATCGAAACACTGGCCAAGAGTTTAATCATCTTCATAATTTAAAACCTGCCATTTTATAATGTGCAGGTTTTTATGTTTTACAAAGTATTGTGTCTACTAGTTAGCAAGATCGCTGATTTCCGTTTTCCTGCAAGGAAAATTTATTAAGTTATAATAAGATCAATAAGATTACATTAACTAATGCTTACACAAATTCATCTAAATTACTGTAGTTTAAAACTTTATTAGGTTAGTAGTGGAGTTGTTTTTATATTTAGAGGACTAAATCTGATCACAAAATCCTTTATGCATCAAGCAGTAGCTATATCGGCAACGCATATATCCTCAACAATTTCACTAAATAAATTGATGATGGAGTTAATGCCAAAGTTGGTTTCCAACAAACATTTAGCTATAAATCATGCTCAAACTACTCGTTATTTCAACGCTAAAACTATAGCAATTAATGAGTAAAGTAAGATATACAGTTAATCCGTTCCCCGGTATCAGGAACTTTGAATCTGATGAAGATTACCTGTTCTTCGGCCGCGACCAGCAGATCAATGATGTAATAGGATTACTGTCGGCTACTCATTTTTTAGCGCTTGTTGGCTACTCGGGCAGTGGTAAGTCATCGTTGATAAAAGCAGGCATTATACCGGGTATTACCAAAAACAGAACTTCCGATGTAGCGGACGGCACCTGGTCTACAATTTACTTCAGGCCTAACGGCAACCCTTTCTATTCCTTTTCCGAATCATTGATTAATACCTTAGGTGATAACAACTATGAGGATGAAGAACAGCATGTTAAAACCACAGCCAGCTATTTAAAGCAGAATGCAGGCAACCTGCAAAATGTGTACGATAAATTTGCCAATGAAGTAGACAAGAACTGGCTCATTGTTATAGATCAGTTTGAGGAAGTGTTCCGTTTTCGCAATAACGCCGGTGATGATAGCAACCCGAATGATACGCAGCAATTTATTGATCTGCTGCTTTCCGGCTTAAGCAATAACGACCTTCCCGTATATATCATGGTATCCATGCGGTCGGATTTCCTGGATAATTGTACTGAATTTATAGGCTTGCCCGAAGCCATTAATAAAGGCTCGTACCTTTTGCCTAAAGTTTCTAACGAGGGCATTTATGATATTATTACCAAACCTGTAGAGGTTTGCGATGGTGCTATAGCCCCCGATCTGGTTACCCAATTAATGGGCGACCTGAACGATAACTTAGACCAACTCCCCGTATTGCAGCATGCCATGATGCGTACATGGGATTATTGGAAACAGCACGAAGCTAACGACACCGAGATCTCTGTTGCCCATTACGAAGCTATTGGCACCATGGAAGCCGCGCTATCCATCCATGCCGAAGAAATTTATAACAGCCTGGGCGAGCGCAAGCAAAAGGTTGCCGAAAAGATCTTTAAAGCCCTTACCGATGTTACCATTAACAGCAAAGGCACCCGCCGCCCGGCCCAGTTATGGGAACTGATGGACCTGGCCAATGCCAGCGAACAGGAAGTGGTGGATGTGGTGGATGAGTTTCGTGGCCCGGGGCGTGCGTTTTTAATGCCCGTTTATACCGTTGGCCTGGAAGAAGATACCGTTATTGATATCGCCCACGAAAGCCTGATGCGGGTGTGGATCCGTCTGAAAGACTGGGTTTATGCTGAAGAAAAATCGGCAGAGTTATATTTGCGTTTATCTAAATCGGCCGATTTGTACCAGCAGGGTAAAGCCGGTTTATGGGTGGACCCCGATTTAGCCTTGGCTATTAAATGGCAGCAGGATAACCAGCCCACCGTGGCCTGGGCTACCCGTTACGACCCGGCCTTTGAGCGGGCTATGGCTTTTTTGGAGTACAGTAAAAAGGAAAGCCTTTTTAAAACAGAACAACGTGCCCGTAAGCAAGCCAACGAGTTGCGCAGGGCAAGGCGTACAGCAATTATATTAGGTACGGCATCAGTTCTATCTATCCTGTTACTGGTGTTTGCCTTGAACTTGAAATTTAAGGCTGAGGCGAGCGAGAAGCGGGCATTAGAGAATGAAAAAAAATTAAAGGTAGAAGGCATAGAATCGGACCTGCAAAAGAAACAGGCTGTGTTGCAGCAAAAAATTGCCGAACAGCAGCAAAGCATTGCATCGCAACAGCAAACACTGGCCGAGGAGCAAAAGTTGACTGCTATTAGCGAACGCCGTAACGCGGAGTTACAGCAGTTGGTTGCCGTAGCCCAAAGCCGCGAAGCTAATGTGCAACGTACACAAGCGCTCTATCAAAAGCGCCAGGCCGATACGGCACGGATAGCGGCGGTAGACTCGGGCAAGGCGGCGCAGCGACAACGCGACAACGCTATTTTAGCTCGTCGCGAAGTGGAAACCCTGCGCATGTTATCTGAGGCTCGTTCCATCGCCTTCAAATCGAACCAGCTATCTGGCGATGCTCAAAAAGATACCTTGAGCATGCAAATGGCATTCCTGTCATATGTTATTAACCGTGAGTATGGTGGTACCAAGCAAAATAGGGCCATTTACGATGCCTTAAAGGCACAAGTGAACCGTTATTACAGCAAAGTGTTGCGCTACTCTTATGGCGTTAAAACTAATCCCAACGGGTACGATTTTAGGGGGGCGATATTCATCAACAACAACGATTTTTTCACCGCTTGTGATGATGGTACTGTTAGGGAATGGGTTATCACCGGTTCGCCGATTCAAATTAAGGCGAAACGCGTTAGTAAAGGATTAGGGGAGAGTATTACTTCCATTGCCTTATCTCCCGATAAAAAATATTTGGTGGGCCGCACTGTAAACGGCAAGATCAATATTTGGAATGCAGAAAATATAGCTGCAACGCCAGTATTAATACCGGATGCCATAGGCAAAGCCCAGTATGCCACATTTTTACCGTCGACCGATGATTACCGGGTATTAGTTAAGAATGATAAATATGCAGGTGTTTATAGCTTCGGCAAAAATGGAACAAAGCTGTTAAATCGTTATGCGCTTTGTAAAGCATCGGCAGACAATGCCTCACAGGCGGGCTGCGTGCAGGTTAAAAAGAACGGTGTGAATGTATATGTTGCCCAGGGCGGGGCGGTTTGCGCTTTAAACTTTGACAATAGCGGCGAACTAACCGCCATGAATACAGTAATTGCTCTACGCGAAAAAATTAGTAGTATGGCCATTAGCGGTAATAACAACACGCTGGCCGTAGGAACCGATGGCGGTAGCGTGGAGATATACGATATTACTGGCTCCAAACCCGCGTTAGATGCCCGCATGAACAGCCATGGGTCGCGGGTTACGGGTTTAAGTTTTAACCGCGATCAAACTACGCTGGCATCAGGCTCGCTCGATAATACGGTGAGGCTGGTAAAATGGCAAAGTAAGGATGATAAAGGTGAAGATCTGATTTTCCAGGATCGTAAAAGCTGGGTGCGCAACATCGCTATATCGCCCAATTACAAGTACGTGCTATCGGTTGGTCAATCGGGCTTAATGCAGTTGTGGCCGGTTACCGAACGTATCGTATTGCAGGAACTTACCGGCATTAACTATAATAAAAAAACCATAACCGGCGACCTGAAAGACCGGGAAATTGAAAAACAAATAGGGGCCGACATTTACAAAAGATTATGGGCCGGCAAATACAAAAACTTCCAGGACTTTTGGACCGCAATGACTAATAAATATATAAACAGATCGGCATGAGTAAATACATATACTATTGTATTTTAGGTATTTTGCTTTGCTCGTCTCAAGTATTTGCTCAAAAAGCAGACACCTGCGCTACCAGGCTTGCCCTTGCCCGCGATTTGTACGAAACCGGTAAATTAAGTGAAGCGTTGAAATTAGTAGATGAGTATCAAAAATGCTCGGGACTACGCACCAGTGATTATTATAAATTGAAAGCCAAGATCTTTTTGGCACTGGATTCTAACGCTTACTCGCTTCAGAACATAGCCGAGTATGTAAAATCGAAACCAGGCAATTATGTAACTGATGATGACCCTGCGGTATTCAAAAGCATGGTTCAATACGTACAGGATAGTTTGGCCGAGCGCCAAATTTCATCCGTATCAAAACGTCTCGAGGACATTGATTTGACTCCGGCATCGGTGATCGTAATTAAGTCGGCCGATATTGTAAAGCGAGGCTACGGCAATTTGGTGGATCTGTTGAGTGACCTACCGGGGTTCGATATTTCTAAAACCAATTCGGTTACTTATGCTAATATTTACCAGCGTGGTTTCCGTCAGGAAAACACGGAACGTACGCTGTTCATGATAGATGGGGTGGAAGAGAACGACGTATGGTCGAACATTGCTTATATATCGCGGCAGTATCCCTTATCCAGCATTAGCGAGGTAGAAGTTATTTACGGACCGGCATCCACTTTATACGGTCCGCGGGCTTTTGTGGGGGCAATCAATATTATTACCAAATCGTACAAAAGTTTAACCCGTACGAAATCGCAGCCTTACACCGCCGTTGCCGATAGCACTACATTGGGCATTCATGGTACAGCCAATGTATCGGTGGGAAGCTATAACACCCGTAACGTAGATGTAACGCTGGGAGGTAAGACCACCAACTTTACCTACATGCTCTCGGGTGCTTATTACCAGTCGGACGAGCGCAACCTCGATTTTCAGAGTTTTTATAATTACGGACCTAACCAGATAGATAAGGTTAGCAACGCTACCTATGTAACTAACCTTAACCGGATGTCGTTCACAGGCAGTGCCGCCGCGGTAGATGCGGCTCTTGCAAAATACGGAGCTACCAATTTTACCCGAACGGTAAACGCCGACGGAACATCGACCCTAAGGGTTAATCAGGCTGCCATGCCATCGCTTATAGAACGCGCACGTGCTGCCGACAAAGCAACCTACAGCGGCTTGGTAAACGGCAAACCATTAGGCTACAGTAATCAGGCGGCCGATTGGTTTATAAGCGGAAAGCTGCGCACCGGTAGTTTGGAGGCTGGTTTCCGTACCTGGAAGTTGAAGGAAAGCTTTAACTATTACCAAAGCTTATACAGTGCCGGTACCGAAAATGGTGGCCGCTGGGCACCTATTAACACCACGCTTTACACCAACTACGATAAACGTTTCGAGAACTTTACTTTCTCTAACCTGAATTCGTTTGTAATTTCAGGCTTAGATAAGGCCTCAAATTTAGTTACAGCCAATACATTTTACAGCGAGGTGTCCCGGTTGCCGTTGTTTAGTTTGTTTGAACCTACGATGTTAATTGATAATAATAAAAACAGCTTTTCAAATAGGTTTTATTACTATAAAGGTCAACAGTTCAGGAGCGATACAAAGGTTACTTACACTAAAAATAAACTTTCGGTGCTGGGTGGTTTTGAGTATCGTTACAGCCAGTTGCAGGGCGATTATTTAACTTACACCAGTTTTGCAGGTAACGAACCCATCGATCAAAGCACTGTAGCTTATGCACAGGAGCAGGGCACTACGGCAACTTTGCCCAAAGGCGGAAACCAGTATAACACCGTAGATTTAGGGGTATACAGCCAGGCCACTTATCAACTCAAAGACTCATTATTGTACGCTACGGCAGGGGGCCGGTTCGATTATAACCGTATTAACACTAATGCAGGTTTCGGCCAGGTATTTTCGCCTAAGCTGGCTTTGGTAGCTTCGTTAAAAAATACGGTTTGGAAATTGATTTACTCACAAGGGATTCAAAACCCTTCGCAATTCACTAAGTTCTCTACCAGTACAACCCGTAATGCCAACCCAACATTAAGGGCCGAAAAAATTAGGAACTACGAGCTTATCATATTAAACAAACATGGCAAGAGCATTTTCAACTGGGATATTTCCGCGGCTTACTCGTCTATCATCGATGCCGTTTCCAGCGGACCGGATCCAACAATTCCTAACCGGGTGATAAACCAAAACAACGGACAATATTCCATATTTACCGCGCAAGGTAATTTGATCTATCATCCGCGGGAGTCACACTGGGATGCTTATTTCAATGCTACTTATACCCGTGCCCGCCAAACGGCCAATAGTTCGATAGTAGATTTTGCCACACAAACCATTGCCGATATTGCACCAATTAAGCTAAACGCTGGCGTTAACTATGATTTTGTTTTGCGTAAACACAGCTTTAATGTAAACCTGCGCGGTAATTACGTAGATGCCAAGCCTGTGGGCGATGGTACAACCGTTCCGGCTAACCAGGGTATTGATGGTACTAACTACATTCCGCAGTTTGTGATATTTAACTCGGCGTTGACTTATCAGCACAAACAATACCAGCGCTTTACGTTGCAGCTTGTAATAAATAATTTATTAAACAGCCTGTATTACAGTCCGGGCCCGCGTAATGCCAATGCCAACTTCACCACTGCTATTTCGGGCTTTGTGCCTTACGTAGCTCAACGCGATAGAAATTTTTTAATGACCTTGAAATACGATTTATGACACAACCTATCCTTAACGCCTACGAAATTCGTAACGCCGATTATGCTGTAGTGCATAGCGAATCGGAAATAGATTTTGACCAGTTTATTGGAGCACTAAACATTAAAGATGGTGAAAAAGTAATTGACATTGGCGGGGGGTATGGTTCCATATTTATGAGGCTGATAGAACGGCAGCCCAGGGTAAACTTTGAGTACGACTTGCTGGATGGCGGCCTGTTTCAGTTGAAAAAAGGTGAGGATAAGATTAGTATTTTACTGGAAAAATATGGGAATTCATCACAGGTGCGCTATATGCATCAGGATGCTGTAGCACTAAACCTGCAAACCAACTACTACGATATGGTGATCTGTAAGATGTTCTTACACGAAATACCCCAGCGTTACAAAAAGCAACTGGTTAGCAGCTTATTTGCCATTGTAAAGCCGGGTGGCAGGGTAGTGGTTTGGAACCCGGATTTGGAAGATAACGACTACCAGTTTTATACCAGCGTTATAAAAAAGAAAGATGAACTGGCGGGCTACGATTCCCTGGTACAAAACAGGCACTTCTTACTTAACAGCGATTTCTGTTCGTTAATGGAAGATGCGGGTTTTACCTGTGTGGAAAAGCTATTGACATTTGATTATCACTTACATACGGTTAACAGACTCAACCAGGAGTTTTCGGGCGATAAGCAAAAGTTACAGGAATGGAACGAGTACATAATGCAGATAGCGCAGGAGCTGGACACAACAACTCGTGATAGCTTAAAGATCAAATCATTAGATGATGATATCTACATTAACTTTAAACGAAGCGTGTTTTTGTTGGAGAAACCGCTGGTTTAAAGCTTAACAACAGCATTAAACCGTCAGTCTAAGCTTGTCGAAGACTTAGCAAGCTGTACAGGTCTTCGACAAGCTCAGACTGGCAAGGGTAAATTAAAATGTTGTAGTATCCCTTGCAATAACATGCAGAAAATTCAATAAATGGCCCTAACGCTAAAAACCATAAGTACTAAAGTATTCAACCTCAAAAAGGGTGAAGAAAAAGTAGTGATCCTGCTTACGGCTTATTCGTTTTTTATGGGTTTGGCATACGCTTATTTCTATACCGCGTCCAACTCGTTATTTGTAGGCAAATTTGAAACATCAGTGTTGCCTTATGCCTACATGGCTCAAGGGGTAGTAAGCTATGTAGTATGGCTGTTGTTCAAGCGTTTGCAACGCTATTTTTCATTTTCCAAAGTATTTATTGGCGGTGGTGTTTTCCTGTTCATCAGTGTGGTTGGTTTGTCTATTGAATACCTGCTTAACCAAAGTAGGTTCGCCATATTTTCGCTTTTTGTTTGGTACAATATATTCCTGCTGCTTAATGGTATTGGCTTTTGGGGTATCGCGGCTAAAATTTTTAACCTTAGTCAGGCAAAAAGGTTGTTTGGTTTAATTGGCTCAGGGGAGATCCTGGCGCGGGTAATAAGTTTTTTGTCAGTACCGCTCTTACTCAAATCGCTTAAAACATCAGATCTGTTCTACTTTTCTATGGCTGGGCTGGTGATCTGTCTGGTTATTATGCCTATGATCACCCGCCACCTCAAAGGGCAAATTAATGTGGCTAAACCTGTTGCCGGGGATGCAGATCAACCGGTTAAAGAGAGCAGCAGTATATTCAAGAACCGCTATTTCCTGTTCATGTTCGTGCTGGCTTTGTTCCCGCTGTTCGCTACCTTTTATGTTGATTTTATTTTCCTTGGACAGGTTAAGATTCAGTTTGTGAATCCTAAAGTGATTGGCGGGTTCATTAGTATTTTCATGGGAAGCATGTCGGTTGCCGAGTTCTTTTTAAAAACTTTTGTATCGGGCAGGGTGCTTACCAAATACGGCTTGCTGGTTAGTTTACTGTTGTTGCCGGTGATGCTGGCGTTTTCAACAGTGCTGGCTGCTACGCTGGGGACGGTTTACGGCACGGTGGGTCTGTTCTTTTCTTTCATTATTTTGAGCCGTTTGTTTGTAAGGGTGGTGCGCACCTTGTTTTTCGATCCTTCATTCCAGATCCTTTATCAACCCATCCCTATAGAAAACCGCTTATTGCTGCAAAGCAAGGTGGAAGGCGTATCCAAATCTATAGGTTTTATTTTTGCCGGAGGGATGTTGGTTTTACTCTCCAAGGCAAAGTTCCTGAACGTTGTATTTTATAATTACATCTTCATCATTATCATAGCGGTATGGATTTGGGTATCGTATAAGTTATACCACGAATATAAGCACTTGCTAAAATCGGTTATTTCGAAACTCACAGGCCACCATGCCGCCGAAGACAAAGCAGGTGCAATTGCGCTGAGCCGTTACATGAGCATGATTGATTCTAACGATGTACACAAAACCGGCATTGCTTTAAACCTGCTTGAAAAGATCTCACCATCGGCTTATAATTTAATGTTGCTGCGCTTGCTGCCCAAGGGTAGCCAGGAGCTGCAAAAAATCATCTTAGCCAAATTGGAAAAAGGTAACATTACCATCGCTATTCCTATACTCGATTTCTGTATCAAAAACGAAGACCTGAAAGGCATGGAACGCCACTTTGCAGAAACGCGGCTGTACCTGAACCATATTCAGCGCATGGACTACCGATCGGCGGTAGAATTATCCCATTCAGAACAGGCGGCCGACAGGGTGGGTGTTGCCCACTTAATGGCTTTCTATCAAAACTACAATAGCTACAAGATACTGACCGATCTCCTGCTCGACGAGGTTACTCCCGTACGTAACGCAGCGCTAATGGCATCGGGGAATATCAAAAAGCGGGAGCTTTGGCCGCTGATGGTTAAAAGCCTTTTGCACGATGAAACCGCTTATGCCGCCACTCATGCCATACGCCATGTAGGCGAACCCTTGCTGCCTTACCTAGCCGCACTTTTGAACCGGGCCGATCTTTCCAAAAACAGCTATATCCGCGTGGTAAAAACTATCGCCGAGATCAATAGCCCCAAGGTAGAGCCGCTGCTCACCGCGCACCTTAACCTGGTAGAGCCCGACATTCGTAATAATATATTTAGCGTGTTGTATAACCGACATTACCAGTTCCCGGTGGCTGAGCACCCGGTTATTAAGGAATATATTGAAAAGGAGATCAGTACCGTTACCTGGATTGCCGCAGCGATTTTAGATATAGAGAATGCAGAAGAGGCTTCAGAACTCAAAAAGAGCCTGCAGTCTGAACTTCGTTACAAAGTTGGGTTAACGTTCCGGTTGTTGTCTATGATGTACGATGCCAATGTGATTCGGTTCTTTATCAACAGCTTTGAAGATTCGTCGAACGAAACAAGGGCTTATGCCATGGAAGTTTTGGATATGACCATACCTGCTGATGTAAAAACGATGATTATGCCCTTGCTGGGCGATTTAACTAATACCGAACTGGTTCACGCTTACGAGGTGAGTTACATTCAGCAAAAGCTTCCGGTAATGGATAGATTGAAAGATATTATCAACAAAGATTATACTAAAATAAACTACTGGACCAAGTGCATGGCGGTGAATATGCTGGCTACTTTTCCAGGTAGTGATGAGGTGCTGGTTGGGCAAATGCTGAGCCACAATAAGATGTACTGCGAAACCGTGCTTTGGAAATTGCACAATAGCAACACATACCTCATAACTGCCATAACCGAACGATTAACCCACGCTGATAGGGAGCGTGTACATGAACGCACCAAACGCTTCAAGAACATCAACTTCAAACGTTATTTGCTGACCGATGTAATTGGTTTGTTCAAACTGAATCCATTTTTTAAAAGCCTGCCTATGTTCGAGTTGATGCACCTGTGCGAAGTAATTAAGCAGCAGTACATGGCGCAAGGCACTATCCTTAACTTAACCAACGAGCAAGATACCGAGGCCGCTTACTTTGTTATGAACGGATTGCTGCGCATAACCGATAGTTATGGTGAAACGGAATTACAAAACGCCCAACTTTACTGGTATATCCAAAACGGATCGAGCAGTAGCCTAACTATAGAAGCATTGGTAAACACCGCTTACATCAGGATCAGTGCCAGCGCTATGTATGAGTTACTGGCCGGTCATCATTCACGCATCAAAAAAATGATCAATACATTAAGTACCGAGACTGTTAAGGAGCCTGTTTTATGAGAGAGACTTTAAAGAGCAGTCGTGTTTTGTTAGGCTTGTTAGTTGCTCTGCTGCTGGTGTGCGACCTGACTTTGCCTGGTTATGCGCAAAGCTTAGGTAGCGAAACCGGGATCCCCATTCAAAAAGAGTTTTTACCAACCGACTATAAGGCCAGCGGACAAAATTTCGCTATAACTTCAGATAAAAGGGGCGTACTTTATTTTGCCAATTTTACGGGTATATTGGAATTTGATGGTACCACCTGGCGCACTATTTTAACTAAAAAACGCACCAAGGTAAACACTTTGGTAACAGACAAATCCGGAAGAATATTTGTAGGTACCCGGGGCGAAATTGGTTATTTACAGCCAGATAAGTTAGGCGATATGCAATTCGTTAGTCTTAATAGCTACCTCAAACCATATCATGTTAATTTCCCCGATGTAATTAGCAGCTATGCTACCGCAGAAGGTGTTTACTTTATAACGGCCAACAACATAATTTTATTGAATGGCAAAAAACTTAAAGTACAAAGCATAGCTCACCCGCTCATCAGCGCGTTTCATGTGAACGGTAGGCTGTATGTACAGCTCAAGTTAGGCGGCTTGCAGGTGTTTAACAACGGCCGGTTTAATACCATAAAAGGCGGCGAACAGTTTACCGAACAAGAAACAGTGAATGCTATGGTAAGCGGGGGTGCAAACCGGGTGCTCATTGGGTCGGGCAACCAGGGTTTGTATATGCTAACCAACAATGGCATAACGCCATACCAGTCCGAAGCTAATGCCTATCTCAAAACCAATTTGATTTCATATGCAACCACGTTAAAAGATGGCTCCTATGCTATTGGTACAGTAAATGGCGGCGTGGTTATTATTACTGATAATGGCTTGCTGAGGCAAATTTTCAGCAAAGCTACAACCGGGCTATACAACAACAACATCCACTATTTATATGAGGATGATAACCACGGTTTTTGGATAGCGACCGATAAAAATATCAGCAGGTTAGAGATGCCCTCTTACCTGGCTTTTTACAATAGCAAAAAGAACGTGAACGGAAATGTTACCGGCATTACCCGCTTTCAAAACAAATTATACATCACAACCGACCAGGGGCTGCTTTATTACAACAACCAGCTAATGCGGTTTAAAGCCGTACCCGGTTTGCAAATGCCTTGCCTGTACCTGCTAAGAGTGGGCAGCCGGCTTTTAGTAGCCACATCAACTGGGGTTTACAGTTATAACGGTAGCATGGCGCAAAGTGTAATTCAGGGCTACTCGCTGGTTTTGCATCATTCTAAATCTAACCCCAACCTTATTTATGCAGGGCAGCTCAAGGGAGTTGCTGTATTGCAAAATAGTAGTGGAAAATTCGCGCTAAAATCAAGATTACCCGGTATAACTGATGAGGTGAGGGAGATAGCCGATACCGGCGATGGCAACCTGTGGCTGCAAGTGCCGTCCAAAGGCCTGATCAACTTTAACACGGCTACCCAAAAACCAGTACTATATAACCAAAGCAAAGGCTTGCCCTACAATTCGGGCAATCACCTGAATATGGTTGATGGTAAACTCCTGGTGGGCACTATTAAAGGCGCTTATAAGTTCAATTCAGCTAAAAACAACTTTATCCACCTTAATATATTTAAAGGTGATTCGGCCATTAACAATAACTGGATAAACCAGATGGTGGAAGATAAAGCGGGTAGCCTATGGACTACCTCGGGCAATAGTACCGATATTAATTCTTTCAGCAAAACCGCCGATAGTTATACCAAAGGCAACACAATTTTAGCACCGGTAAAAGACCAGCAGATCTTTAGCATTTTTCCTGATGATAACGGCGCAGGCGTATGGCTGGGCAGTACCGATAACCTAATCTTTTTTGATACCCGCAATGCCGTCAGCTTTTCAAAAGTTAAACCGGCGCTCATCCGTTCGGTAAAAGTAAACGGCGATTCGGTACTGTTTAGCGGAACCTATTTTAATGCCGGTAAACTGGTAGACTATACGCAGAATAAAGAACTCAAAGCAACGCTCAATTATCAGCATAACAACATCAATTTTACGTTTACTTCGCCATCTTCAACAGGTAGCGGGGATATGCTCTACCAATATTACCTGCAAGGTTTTGATGCCGACACCACAGCCTGGGTAAACCAACAGCAAAAGGAGTATTCCAACCTGCCAGATGGTAATTACACTTTTCATGTGCAGGCAAAAAACGTTTTTGGATTCAAAAGCCGCGAAGCTACTTACCAGTTTACCATCACCAAGCCATTCTATCAAACGTTATGGGCATATTTGATTTATGCCCTTATACTTGCAATTATTGTATTCATTGTAGTGAGGTTGCGCTCGCAAAAGTTATTGAGAGAAAAAGCCCGTCTGGAAAACCTTATCCGTGACCGTACTGCCGAAGTGATTACTCAAAAAGAGGCTATTGAGAACCAGTCGCTGGAACTGGCTGGTAAAAATGATGAGCTGGAAAAGATCAACCTCATTGTAAAATCCATTAATGCCGAAATCAACTTTAGCAACCTGATGCAGGCCATTTTAGAGAAGGCCCGCGTTATACGTGGTGCCGAAAAGGCCGCCATGCTGGTTTATGATAAGGCTACCGATAGCTTTAGATTTAAAGCAAGTTATGGTTACAGCACTGCCGTGCTCGACCAGATACATATTAGCCCGGTAGATGCGCAAACCCGCTACCTTTCGGCAGCCGAGGAGATCTATGAAGATATTTACTTTGTAAAATCGGTAAAGAGCATCAAGAACGACGAGCAGCTGGCCAGTGTAAACAAAGCCAAGTCGAGCTTAATGATGGTGATCAAGCTGAACCACCAGATCCATGCTTTTATGATTATGGAGAACTGGCAAAAGCGCAATGCCTTTGAAGAACGCGATTTTAGCTTGCTCAAAAACCTGAAGGAACACTTTGTGGCAGCGGTTATTAAGACAACCTTGCTCGAGGACATTCAGGATACCTTAACCAACCTTAAAAACACCCAGGAGCAGCTCATCCGCCAGGAAAAACTAGCTTCCATAGGGCAGCTTACCAAAGGTATTGTCGACAGGATATTGAACCCGCTTAACTATATCAATAATTTCTCATCGCTCTCGGCCGATCTGATCGACGAATCCATTGAGATATTTGAAAAGCCGGAGTTAAACACCGACGATAAAGAAGAGATCTTCGACCTGATGGCTACCGTAAAAAACAACATGCAAAAGGTTAACGATCATGGCTCCAGTGCATCGCGCATTATTAAAGCCATGGAAAGAATTTTGCGGGAAAAATCTACCGTGTTTATTGATACCGATATTAACCGATTGGTAGACGCCACGGTTGCACATGTTATAAAAGACGGTAACAAAGAGTTTCCGGGTGTGAACGTAGAGGTAGTGCTGAAACTGGATCCAAGAAACGAACACGTGATGGTTTTGCCTACAGAGCTCAACACGGTACTTACCCACCTGTTGATGAATGCCTGGTATGTGGTGGCCGAACGAACACTGGCCGATCCTAAACACCTTCCGCAAATCATCGTGTCAACTATCTTTCAGCGCGATGGATTTGAAATTTTGATCAGGGATAATGGCAAGGGCATTTCTGCCACTGAACAAAAGCAATTGTTTTCGCCGTTCTTCACCACCAAACCAACCGCCAAGGGCACCGGTTTGGGCCTGTACCTTAGCCAGGAAATTGTTAAAGAGCACAAAGGCGAAATAAGCGTTCACATAGAAGAAGGCCTGTATACAGAATTCATAGTTAACATCCCTAAAAGAGATTTTCAAGCTGCCTTTAATGATATATAAGGCGTTTAAAGTTTACAGAATCATGTTGAATCTATTTCGGCATTTCAAATAAATATTGAACATTTGAAAGAAGCTATAGAGTGCTCACTTAGCAAGTGAGATGCCGAAATAAATTCGGCATGACTAAGTTTGTGATAACAATTTTAATTTAATAAAATTAAAGCCCTTCCGTTCTGGAGAGGGCTGGAAGGGGCAATATGCAACAAGTAACAACCGAATGGCTTAAAGGCATCGAATCACTCAAAGAGGTACCTGATCAACAGTTGCAATGGCTGATAGATAACAGCCGTCATTATATTTTAAATGACGGCGATTACCTGTTCGAAAAAGATCAACCCATTAGCGGAACGCATGTCCTGGTATCGGGGAGGGTGCGATTATACTATACCCAAAATGGCGTAAGGCGCGAGCTGGTCAACATGCTATCCCGCGAAATAACCGGGTACTTGCCTTATTCGCGGGGTAAAATTGCTCAACTCTATGGCGATGCCGTTGGCAATACGCAAATAATGACGTTTCCTATAGAGAAGTCGCTGGAAATGATCAAAAACCATTTCGAGCTTACTCAGGCGCTGGTTCATGTAATGAGTAACCGCGTACGCGAATCTACCGCTCTTCTACAGCAAAACGAAAAAATGATGGCTTTAGGAAAGCTTTCGGCAGGTTTGGCGCACGAGCTGAATAACCCGGCCGCTTCTATTGTGCGTAATGCGTCGTCCTTAAAACAGCACTTACTGGCGCAACCCGAAATGTTTGCCAGGTTAGTAGCTGTACATATGGATGTGAACAAAGTAAGTACGGTCAAAGAAAAAATCACCCACATTTTTGAAAACAAAAGCAAGGTAAAGCTAACCCTGCGCCAGCGTAACCAATTAGGAGATGAACTAGCCGATTGGTTTGATGAGCACGAAATTGAGAACGGATATGACATGGCCGAAAACTTTGTAGAACAGGGCTTTGAAACTGCCGATCTGGATGCGATATACCAATGCATGGATCAAAAAACGGTATCACCGGTGTTTGGGTGGATACACGATACGCTGATCTCTGAAAAGATGGTTGCCGATATTCATGACGCTTCACAGCGAATTGCCAATCTCATAACTTCTATAAAAACGTTCACCCACATGGACCGCGGTGCCGACCGGCAATTTGCGCACATTGATACCGGTATACGTAATACACTTACGATGCTTAATCACAAAATTAAGGCAAACAACATTATAGTAACCGAAGAGTACGATACCAACTTACCTGAAGTTAAAATGTTGGTAGGAGAACTTAACCAGGTGTGGACCAACTTAATAGATAATGCCGTTGATGCTATGGAGGAACACGGTAAAGGCCACTTGCATATCAGGACCCGCCAAGACAGGGAATTTGCTGAAATTACCATTACTGATGATGGACCTGGCATTCCGCATGATGTACAAAGCCGCATATTCGATCCGTTTTTTACCACTAAGGAAATGGGAAAGGGAACAGGTATGGGATTAGAAGTGGTACAACGCATTGTAAAGCAGCAGCACCATGGATCAATCAAAGTACATAGCGAACCGGGGCATACCGAATTCATAATTTGTATTCCGGTCAATATTGATTAACGAGTGATATATCTTAGATATACTTTGCTGGGGTAATTTAATTTTATCACCTTAACTTCGTGGCAGCAAATGCAATAAAGCAAGCCGTTAGTCGGCAATTTTACTGATTTAGGTTACTTCAACAACACAACTATTAACAACTAAACAACACATGAGCCGCCCCATAATATTTGCCATTGATGATGATCCTCAGGTGCTGAGGGCTATAAGCCGCGACCTAAGATCACACTATGGAAAGGAGTATAAAGTAATGAGTACCGAATCGGTACAGGAAGCGCTGGAAACCCTGGTAGAAATGAAAAACGCCGGAGATGTAGTGGCCATATTCATCAGCGACCAGCGCATGCCAGAGATGCCCGGCGTCGACTTTTTGCAAAAAGCGATCAAGATTTACCCGGAGGCCAAGCGTGTGTTACTAACTGCTTACTCTGATACCGATGCAGCCATTAAAGCGATAAATGATGTAGGGTTGGACTATTACCTCATGAAACCATGGGATCCGCCTGAGGAAAAGCTTTATCCTATTATTAACGACCTGCTGGATGACTGGCACACCCACTATACTCCGGTTTTTAAAGGAGTAAAGCTGATAGGTTACCAATTTTCGCCACAATCGCATACCATTAAAGATTTCCTGGGTAGTAACCTGATACCTTACCAGTTTCTGGATATTGAACGCAACGATGAAGGTAAGCACCTGTATGCGGTTAACGGCCTATGCGCCGACCAATTGCCTATAGTGTTTTACGAAGACGGCAGTTACCAGGTGAAACCATCCATATCAGACATCGCCGACAAAATGGGAACCAGTACCCAGCTCACTAATGAAATATATGATGTAGTGATCATTGGCGCTGGTCCGGCCGGGTTAGCGGCTTCGGTATACGGAGCTTCGGAAGGGTTAAAAACCTTGTTAATTGAGCGCAGGGCACCAGGCGGACAAGCCGGCTCCAGTTCGCGCATAGAGAATTACCTGGGTTTCCCTGCAGGTTTGAGCGGATCGGACCTTACCCATAGGGCTATTACCCAAGCCAGGCGTTTAGGGGCTGAGTTTTTGTCGCCGCATACCGTGCAAGATATAAAGGAACACGACGGTTACAAGCACATCATACTGGATAATGGCTCAGAAGTGATAAGCCGCTCTATTGTAATTACTACAGGGGTGGACTACCGCAAACTGGAAGTTAAAGGCATAGACCAGTTCACAGGCGCAGGAATATACTACGGTGCCGCAATCACTGAAGCATCAGCCTGTAAGGATAAAGAAGTTTACGTAATAGGCGGCGGGAATTCTGCAGGGCAGGCGGCTATGTACCTATCTAAGTTCGCAAAGAACGTATATATTATTATCCGCAAAGAAAGCTTAACAGCCACCATGTCGGCCTACTTAATTGAACAGATAGCCGGCACACCTACCATCAAGATATTACCTTTCACAGAAGTTATTGAGGCCACTGGCGAACATTCATTGGAAGCACTTACGCTAATTAACGTGAACACCAAAGAAACGGTTACCAACCCGGCCAGTGCCCTGTATATATTTATTGGTGCCAAACCTTATACCGACTGGATACAGATGGGCATCATTAAAAGTAAAGGTAACTTTATTGAAACCGGCCGCGACCTCAACAGCTACGACTCGTTTGCCAAAGGTTGGAAACTCAAGCGGGATCCGTTTTTGTTAGAGACCAGTTGTCCGGGTATTTTTGCTGCCGGTGATGTGCGCGCCGGTGCCATGAACCGGGTAGCTTCGGCGGTGGGTGAAGGCTCAATGGCCATAAGCTTTGTGCACAAATATTTGGCCGAGGTTTAATGCGATTTAATGAAAGAAAATGCAATTATTTCTAATTATTTGAAAGTTTATGAAATTTTTTGCGGTGAAAATTAGGCCAAATATTCCTCTAAGGAGTAAAACCTGTGTTTACTTCGCTTTTCGGTTCAATTTACATTTATGAATTCGGGGTTTTTAGATACTTTCCTTCCGTACTTTCAGCTGCCGGTAACCAACCCGGTGTTGATGTTCTCTATAGTTCTGATCGTCATCTTGTTATCGCCTATACTGCTTAGAAAGATCCGGATTCCGGCGGTGGTGGGGTTTATAATAGCAGGTATCATCGTAAGTCCGCATGGCTTTAACGTGCTGAACAAAAACGCGGCTATAGAGCTGTTCTCCACTATTGGCCTGCTATACATCATGTTTATTGCCGGCATAGAACTCGACCTGAAAGACTTCGCCAAGAAGAAACATAAGAGTTTGGTATTCGGAGCCTTAACATTTTCTATACCGATACTGATCGGCTTCCCGGTATGCTATTACTTCCTGAATTACTCGCTAACTACTTCTATATTAACGGCCAGCATGTTCGCTACACATACGCTAGTTGCGTACCCCATTGCGAGTAAATACGGCGTATCTAAAAACGAAGCGGTTGCCGTGACGGTAGGAGGGACCATACTAACCGATACTACTGTGCTCATTATCCTGGCTATAGTAATGGGGTCAGTTAAAGGGGGATTAAATCTAATGTTTTGGGTGAGGCTCATTATCTCACTCGGGGTATTTACCATGATCGAATTTCTACTGGTACCCCGCGTAGCTAATTGGTTCTTTAATAGGTTTCAAAACGATAAAACTTCGCATTATATCTTTGTATTAGTAGTGGTTTTCCTGTCTGCATTTTTGGCACAACTCTCAGGTATCGAACCCATTGTAGGTGCTTTTGCAGCAGGGCTGGCGTTGAATCCACTGGTTCCACATACATCGAAACTAATGACGCAAATTGAGTTTGTTGGTAACGCTATTTTTATTCCGTTCTTCTTGATTAGCGTAGGTATGATGGTTGATTTGAGTGTGCTATTTAGGGGTTATCATGCCCTCCTGATAGCAGGAACACTGACTGTGGTAGCACTTTTTGGAAAATGGTTGAGTGCCCTGATTACCCAAAAATTGTACAAGTATTCCAAAGCGCAACGAGGACTTATTTTTGGACTTAGTAGTTCGCATGCTGCAGCTACTATGGCCATCATTTTGGTAGGCTATAAGGCTAATATTATTGATGATAACATTCTGAATGGTACCATCATACTGATACTAGTCACCTGTATAGTGGCTTCATTTGCGACCGAAAAGGCATCGGTGAAAATTAGTCAGAGTGATAAAGAAGTGAATGTTTTAGTTTTGGAAGAGGCATAATTAACTCATAACCCTGAAAAATAATCATAACCTAATTCAGCCCAGTAATCTGGCGGGCGTTCATTACTAAAGAACAGGGTACCAATTCTTTTTAGATTTTTAATGCCGTATTTGGTAGGTATAATTAACCGCAAAGGGGCACCATGTTCAGATGATAACAATTTGCCACTCACCTCATAACATAATAAAGTTTGTGGGTGCATGGCGCTGGGCATATCAATGCCTACATAGTACTTTTTATCGGGGGTATGTAAGCCTACATAAGCCATTTGAGCTTGTTTGGTCAAGTTATAGTGCTGCACAAAATCACTGAATTTCACACCGCCCCAATAACTGATCTGGCTCCAGCCTTCCACACACTTAAATTCAAACGCAAACTCGGTTTTGGGAAGTTTGCGCAGCTCATTTAAACTAATTTGGATAGTTTCGGAAGTACTTTTATTTACGTTAAGTTGCCAATTGTCAATTTTTTTATCGGTAATACCTAAATAACCATTAACGCGCGGCTTAGGTGCTGCTTTGTATTTAGGGTAGGTGGGAGCTAAAAGGTTAGGATCTACTACGCCTTTGAACACATGGCCGTTGGCATCTAATACTTGTCGTAATGGCGCGCGCGCACCGGCAGTAGCGTCGGCAATGGTTTCTTTAGGAGCATAATACAATTTATCCCATCCCCAATAGGCTAAAGCACTACCAGCCACAAAGGTAAGCGAAGATAAAAACGTGCGTCGGTTTACCTTAGTCTTGTCATACAGTTCGACGTCGGTAAACCCTTGTGAATTAATGTCTTCAGGTTGCTTTTCCATCGTTGGGTTGTTTAGCAATAATTTTAGCGGTGTTTGTATCCGTAACTTCAAAGCCTCTTATCATGCTTATAAAGTTTTGCCAGCCGGCTAAAATCACTTGAATAATATGGATCACAAAAAAAAGGCAATAGCCAATAGTAAGTGCAAAATGAATAATACGCGCAGTTTGGTAACCGCCGAATATAAAGACGATCCAGTTAAGTTGTATAGGTTTATAAATGGCTATCCCTGTAAGCAGCGAACCTAAACCCATTACAATTACAGCCGTGTAGGCAATGCGCTGAGCTGCATTGTACTTGTTTTGTGGTGGTGCTGTTTTGCGCAAATGCAAATCGTGCAATAATACCAGCCAGGCTTCGCGCCATGAGCTTTTTTTGGGCAATAAGAAACGCCATTCGCCCGATAATATAGTGTAAAGCACATACAATAAGCCATTAACCGCAAACAGCCACATAAATACAAAATGAAAGGCCATACCCTCGGCGAGGCGGCGTTTAATGTGATACTTTTGATAAAACCATTCGGGGAAAAACTTGAAGTATGTATGCCCAAACAGTTTAATGGTGTAAGGATCATACGCCCAATAAATAAGCATACCACTCCATATCATTACAGCCAGCAACGGAAAATTAAGCCAGTGAAACCAGCGTATAGCTAAGGGATGCTTATTGACGATATACTTCATTGGCGTTCACAAATAACGCTATAATTCCTTGAAAATTTCAGGAACTTGGTTTAGAACATCCAGCTAATAGAAAATATACGCAAAAAGCCCTGCTATGAATTTCATAACAGGGCTTTAAGTTAAGCTATTAAAGAGTTTAGTCAATCTCTAATTTTCCTTCAATAGAATCATCTAACGTTTTACCTATTGCAGCGCCAACTAATTGTTTGGCAAAAGCAACGGCATTACCATGCTTATTGTCCCAATAATATCCTTCAGTAGGTTCTACTTTAATAACAGTAATGCGGGGGTCATCTACACCTTCGGTAAACCAGGTTTTAAGTGTAGGCTCCCAAAGTTCTTTAATCTTTTCTTTATCCTTGCTAATTTCGGCTATACCATAAATGTTAAGGAAATCAGAATAAGATGAACCTTGAAATAATAAGTGTACAAACGGATCGTGGCTAATCTCTTCGTTTTTATGGCTGTCGTCAGCACTTAAAAACCAAAAGTTACCTTCATCGTCAATTTGCTGCACGGCCATAGGGCGCGTTGAAAATGGCAAACCTGTTTTTATGCTCGAACAAAAGAAACAACTGGCTTTTTCAGCCATATCTTTAATTCTCTTTTTGGCTTCTTCGCCCTGTAGATTCTTGAAATTATCTTCGGGTTGTTGTTGATTAATGCTATCCATAAATTGCTTTATTTGTATTGGTAAATGCTTATGAATAACCCGGCAGAAAAGTTTTTGTGTGAAAATATTTTAAGAATTAATTTAATGGTGAATAGTTAATTGGTTGAAAAAAGAAAATTTCACTGAAACAACAGTGTCAAGTTGCAATTTCAATTACAGACAATAAACTAAGCCAATTCTCGCAAAGCTTCAAACTCTACTTTTTTCCACGGGAAACGTTCTGCATGGTTGAGAATCATATTATGCATGTAATCGTTTCCTGGATAAGGGGTGAGGTAGTTCTTTAATTGAGATAAGGAATTAGCTTCAAAATAGTGTGAAACATAACCCATACCATATAAACGGCCTTTTTCAATCAAAATGCAGCTGTGTTCATCTTCCTTGCGGCCTTCATCCCTAATGGCAAAGGTAGGCAGGGTTTGTTTCAATCCGTCAATAGCTTGCTGAACTTTACTATTATAATCCTCAGCGGTTTCGTAACCCGTGCATGCACAACGTTCCTGCACGGTACTGGTGCAGGTATCGTTATTGGTTTGAATGAAACAAAACTTAGGGCAAAGGTTATAAACCTCTACTAACCGAACCAATAGGTTACGACCGTCAATTAATGAACCACAGGTATGCACAGGGGTGGAATATTTACGTCGTTTATCAACCGCTATACGCAGGTAACCCCGCTGATCTTCATAAGTATATAACCCGAAATTGAATTCCAGCTTTTTTTGTGACCGGTTAAATTTAGGCCATAAACGTTTAATTTCTACCGCCTCCGTGAGCAACGCCATCAGTTCTGTACCGCACTCCTGGTAGCTTATCTGGTGAATATCGCGCATAAAATCTTGCCGTTGCGCGCCGGTATTGTTACCACTAAAATGACTGTCTACACGTTTGCGAATATTTACAGCCTTGCCCACATATACCACCTTGCCTTTGTTGTCATGAAAGTAATAAACGCCTGGGGTAGAGGGTAGCTTATCAATAAACTTGCGATGCAAATTTGGAGGCAATACTTTTTCTTTTGAGCGTTGCTTTAAAGCATCGGTAATATGGTTTTCCTTGTCACTGTTGAGTAATAAGGTAAACAGTTCGGCGGTAGCATCGGCATCACCTGCGGCACGGTGACGTGCCGAATTACCAATACTCAACTGGTGACACAATTTACCTAAACTATAAGACGACATACCCGGTATGATCTTACGACTTAACCTAACTGTGCAAAGCTTATTACATTGCAAATCGTACCCGGCAGCACCCAAGTGGTGCTTTACAAAAGAATGGTCGAAGTTGACGTTGTGCGCTACAAATATCTGGCCTTGTAGTAAATTATAAATATCATATGCAACCTCCTTAAAGTAAGGGGCTTGCTGTACCATTTCGTTACTTATACCAGTTAGTGCCTGTATGTAAACAGGTATATCTTTGCCAGGATTAATAAGCGTTTGGTAGCGTTGCACTACCTCATTCCCGTCATGAATACAAATGGCTATTTCGGTTATTCCGTTAGCGCTGGCATGCCCGCCCGTGGTCTCTATATCAACAATCGCATACATCTCACCTCAAAATTAACTAAAATTTATGATGCTAATATTGTTAGCGATAAATTTATTTTAGAATCTTAAATACCGGGATATGAGATTACGATATCATTATGAACAAATTTTGCTGTTGTAGTTTCCTCGTTCTGTAATTCTGATTAAAACCTTTTACCGCTAAAATCTCTTTTCTTTTAAATTAATATAAAGCTTATGAATTCTTATCAGCAAAAATGGATTGATATATTGAGTAATGCTCAGATTAAAGATTGGAAAGTCAGCGCCTTGAGTGATGATATTTTGATTGATATTCCGGCGAGCAGCAACGTGGAAACCGTACTGCAAAACCTGCCTGATGTAATTGCTACGTTATCACTAGACATTACTATACCAGCCGAACGTGTGAAATTTATATTGCGAAGCAGTGGCCAGCATCACGACTATATTTTGAACCCAACGGAAGCCGATTTGAACACTTCTAAAGGAAAAGGTTAAGCTATAGCTTAACCTTACTTGATACTCCGGTTACACATAAGCCCATTACAGCTATCAATATAAAGCTAATGCGTAAGCTAAAAGCCTGCGCAACAAAGCCAATTACCGGCGGGCCAATCAAAAACCCAACAAAGCCAATGGTGGAAACAGCGGCCAAAGCCATACCCGGCGACAAGGTTTTTGACCGGCCCGCTACACTGTAAACCATAGGAACAACCGATGAAACGCCAAGGCCTACTAATAAAAATCCCAGCATGGCGGTATACAGGTGTGGAAAAATAACGGCAACCATTAAGCCTGAAGCGGTGAGCAAGCCGCTCAATTGCAGTATTTGCTTTAAGCCAAAGCGGGCGGCAAACCAATCGGCCACAAAGCGCCCCAAGGCCATAGTACACATAAAACAAGTGTAGCCAGCACCCATCCAGGCACCTTCGGCATTTATTACTTTTTTGAAATAGATCACGCTCCAGTCGAACATGGCGCCTTCGCAAATAAGCGAACAAAAGGCGATGATGCCTAATTTAATCAAGGGTTTGTCGAGCAGCACAAAGGCAGGTCCAACTTCAGCAGGGGAGCTATCGTCCAGTAAATGGCGTTGGCAAGTTAATAAGCCTATAATCACAACAATTACTATCAGCACAAAATGATGAAGAGGGATAATGCCTTTACCAATCATAAAAGTGCCGATGGCTGCACCAGCAAAGCCGGCCAAACTCCACAAACCATGAAAGGAAGCCATAATAGGTTTGCCGTAAATCTTTTCGGTGGCTACTGCCTGCGTGTTTACTGCAATGTTTACCGTGTTGCTGGCAAAACCGTATAATACCATGCAGGTAATTAGCAAAGGTACGGTTGGTGCAGCTCCTAAACCTATCAGCGCTATTCCATATACCACTAAGCCAATAATGGCCAGCTTACGACTGCCTATGTGCGAAATAAACCATCCGGCAAAAGGCAGTGATAACATTAGGCCTACAGGGATAGAGAACAGGATGGCACCTAAACCGGCATCAGATAAATGAAGGGTTTGTTGTATGGTAGCAATGCGAGATGCCCAACTGGCAAATATTAATCCGGGCAGGAAAAATATAGCGCCGACGGCTTTTCTTAAGTAATGCCTGGGGTAAGAAATGGAAACCAATTGTTCACTCATATCTAAAAAAAAACTTTGTAGCGCTAATTATACAATTAGTAAGGGATTTTAAAGTTAGCAGCAGTTAAACTCAAGTTACTTGTAAAATTAGGTTGATTGACGGTTTGGTTGAGCTAAGGAACGGTAATTTCAAAAGACTGATAGGTGTGGGCGCTGAAATAGCCCAAAGCATTGTTACTTAAATTAGATGGAGGATTTCCGGGTGTGGTTCCTCCGCCGGGGCCGCCGCGCCTTTGCTGCCGCAAGGTGTACCAAAAGTTAAATATGTTTTTGTCAATATCTTGTATCTCTACCTCGGCTCTATCACCCGTTTTTAAATCTTCCTCATCTTCATCATCATCGCTGGCGTTAGGGAACAGTTCTTCTTTTATGATGTTGCCATCAGTAAGTCGATCGTCTTCTACATATATACGGTTACTTTGCTTGCCGTTAATACGTAAGATGTACCGGTACTGATTGGCAACGCCGCGGGGGTCTTTAAAATTTATGGCTACCAGTTTGCGCGTAGTGCTTCCAAAAGTAACCTGTGATAAGCTAAGCGAATCGATCCTTACCAAAGCTGGCATAACCGATGAGCCGGTATATTTTTGATTATCAACCGTAACATTGAGGGTATAGGTGCGGCCAATTTGTCCGCGTAATGCTTCAAAAGAATATAAGCCAGGGGCTGTTTCGTTGAATTTCCATGAGTTACCAACGTTATCGCTCACCCTAACATCGGCACCCGACACCGCAGGGTATACATTGGTAGCAGTATAAGCAACCGAGCGGCTAATTTTTATGTAGTGCGTGTTACGAATATTGGTGATGTTACCCTCAATTACCAATTGCGATGATGATGTGTTCACTTCAATATCTACCACTTTCTGGCAGGATGCGAAGGTCAGTACCACCGCAATTAACCACAAATAATATTTAAAATTCTTCATTAAAATTCGTTAAAATTTAAAATTCCATGTTACCGATGGAATGATGCCAAACAACGCAGTTTGCACGGCCTCAGTTCTAGTTGCATCGCCCGGTACATCTCTAAAATCAATTGAATAAGGGTTTTTCCGGTTCAAGGCATTATACAATCCAAACGACCAACTTGAGTGAAAGCGCTTACCGTTGTCCTTACCTTCAAGTGTTGCGCTCAAATCCAGCCGACTGGTATAGGGTAGCCTGTTGGCGTTGCGCTCGGTATAAAAGAAAGTAGTAAGACCGCCCACCTGGTATTTCCCTGCCGGATAGGTAACCGCATTACCAGTACTATAAATGTAATTGCCCGAGAGTGTCCAGCGTTTGCCGGCTTTATAAATTCCAACCAGGGCTAAGTCATGCGTACGATCTTGCCGCGCTGCAAAGTAGTTGCCGTTGTTTAGCCCATCAAATTTACGCTCCGTGCGCGATAGGGTATAGCTGATCCAGCCGTTAATTTTACCCATCCTTTTTTTGGCGTAAAGTTCCAAACCATAAGCACGTCCCTTACCAAACAGCAGTTGCGATTCTACATTGGCGTTGGCAATCAGGCGGGCAGCGTTTTTATATTCAATTTGGTTTTGCATGGATTTATAATATACCTCACCCGAAAACTCGTAGGTATTATCTTTAATATTCTTAAAATAACCCAAGGCCACCTGGTCGGCTATTTCGGGGCGGATGTTGTTGCTGCTCATCACATACTGATCAGTCGGTGAACTGGAACCTGAGTTGGACAAAATGTGAATGTTTTGTGTGTTGCGATTATAGGAGGCTTTAACTGAGTTTTCGTCGTTGATGACGTAGCTGGCCGAAAACCTTGGTTCTAAATTAAAATAGTTGCGTACAACATTACCACTGCCGTAATTAGTGGTGGATGTAATATCACCACTTGTATTGTAGGTATTAAAATTACCCGGACCTAACAAGCTGAATAAACTTACGCGCATACCATACAACAAATTTAAGTGCGAACTCACCACAAACTCGTCCGACACATAACCGGAAGTCTCCACGCCATAGCGATTTTCAATAGATAGCGGGTTGAAGCTGGAACCGGGGCTTGCGCTGATATTGGAAGGGGCAATGCGATGATGCGTTGCCTGTACACCAAAACGCAGGGTATGGGCATTGCTGAAATATTGAAAATCCTGTTTAACGTTATAATCCCTAATAAGCGAAGTCGCAGTGAAGTTGTTTACATCGTTCAGCAATTTGATGGTGTAGTTGTACTTGTTGTAAATGAGCGAAGTATTAGAAAAGAGGCGACTATTAAAAATATGATTCCAGCGCAGGGTGCCGGTAGTGTTGCCCCAATTGTTTTGAAACAGATCTTTAATACCAATATTATCCTGACCAAAATAGCCCGATAAGTATACAGTGTTTTTATCATCAAACTTGTAGTTCACCTTGGCATTCAAGTCGTAGAAATTAAGTGTATTCCCTTTAATAGCTGTATCGGGCGATGCTTTCAGCAGGAAATCTATATACGTACGCCGGCCGCTGATCATGAACGAGCTTTTGCCTTTTACCAACGGGCCCTCCAACTTAAGTCGTGATGATATTAAGCCTAAGCCGCCTTGCATGCTAAACTGCTTGTTGTTACCATCGTCCATCTTTACATCTAACACCGATGATAACCTGCCGCCATATTGCGCAGGCATCCCACCCTTATATAATTCTACATTTTTGATAGCATCTGAATTAAAAGTAGAGAAAAATCCTAACAGGTGCGATGAATTGTAAACGGTAGCTTCATCCAGCAAGATGAGGTTTTGATCAGACGCACCACCACGTACAAAAAAGCCGGTATTGCCTTCACCACCCGATTTTACACCCGGCAGTAACTGAATGGTTTTTAACACATCCTTTTCGCCGAATAAAACCGGTATATTATCCAGCATCTTCATATCCAGTTGTTCTACACCCATTTGTGCGCTGCGCACATTCTCATTCTTGCGTTCGCCCGCCCGTACAATAACTTCTTTCAGTTCGGCACCTGCCTGTAGTTCTAAATTTAAGATGGTGTTTTTATTTAGATTAATGGTTTTAGTTACGGGTTGAAAGCTAATGTAACTTACCGTGAGCGTATAATCACCTTCGGTGCCATTAAGCGAGTAAAAGCCATATGCATTAGTAGCAGTACCCGAGCGGCCTATAGCCGATTCAATTTTAACGGAAGCACCTATGAGCGTTTCGCCGGTAGCGGCATCTCTCACGGTGCCACTTACAGTAAATCGTTTTTGTGCCGATGCCGATAAACAACAAAACAAAGACAGGAATAATAAGAGGAACAGTGTAAATTTAGATTGCATGCAGTTTATCAAGTGGCCATGTAAAGGTAACAAATTAGTGTAAACCCTATTTCAATTTGAAGCATATCTTCAAACTGGTGAAAATGAAAATTATCACAACCTACCCAACAGTTCCCGGCAGGGAAGGCCTTTGCTAAAGAATGAGGTCTTGTAATTAGGATTATTGTTAGTTTTGCCAAACACATTTTTTAGTAAATTCTTCCCATATAGGGAGGGTTTGGAAAGGGCTCTATGAGAACGATAAAAACAATACACAAGGCGGTTTATTCGCCCATTGCCGAATTAATAACTTACCGAGCGCTACCCACAGCTTCGGTTGAATATATTGACCCGTTTTTGTTTTTAAATCATCACGGGCCTCAGGTTTACGCACCGAACAACAACGGCTTGCCGTTTGGCCCGCACCCACACCGGGGTATGGAAACCGTGACCTTTATTTTAGCTGGTGACATTGCTCACAAAGACAGCAGCGGTCACGAAAGCGTGATTAAAGCAGGCGGCGTACAATGGATGCGCGCGGGTAGTGGTTTGATCCATGCCGAAATTTCTTCGGATGAATTTAAGCAGGAGGGTGGTCCGCTCGAAATTTTGCAGCTGTGGGTAAACCTGCCAGCAAAACTTAAGATGGCCGATCCTTATTATATAGGTAAACAGGAAGATGAAATACCCGTGCTGCATTTAAATGATGGAAAGGTTACGGCACAACTTATTTCGGGTGAATGGAAAGAGGTAAAAGGTGCCTTTGAGTCGTCGAGCGGTGTATTTTTGAGCACTCTTTATTTAAAACCCGGTGCAGAGCTGGAAGTAAGTATCGCCGAAGCTCATAATATTTTCTTTTACGTGATCAATGGCGAGATTAATGTGAACGGTACTTCCGTACGTGCGTTGCATTTAGCAGAATTTAACCATGACGGCGACACATTAACTATCAGCACTAAAACTGACAGTGTTTTATTACTGGGCCATGCTATGCCATTTAATGAGCCGGTGGTGTCACAAGGTCCGTTTGTGATGAATACCCAGCAAGAGATAGTGCAGGCTTATCAGGATTACCGTGCAGGTAAGTTTGGCAGCTGGGAAGAGTAAGCTACAAAATGTGCAAATGTGAAGATAAAGCTTATCTCTTAAATTTGTACATCTACTTAACTGCGCACTCGCAAGTTTGCACATTAATTTTTTCGGTATTAAATGAAAAAAACTGCTCTGCTCGATTACCTGCTCTTTTTTAAACCGCGACCGGGTTTCGTAGTGACACCTATCATCATCGATCTTAATTTCATCGTGTTTTTTCTGATGGTAATTGCTGGGTTAGGTTTTAATGAATTTAACGCTGCCGATTTGTTGGCCTGGGGTGGAAATTACCGTCCTTATACCATGGGTGGGCAATGGTGGCGGCTGCTAACCAGTATTTTTCTGCATGGCGGGATCAGGCATATAGGCATGAACATGGTTTTCTTGCTGGTAATAGGCTTGTTTTTGGAACCAATGATGGGGTCAGGGAGGTATTTGGTAGCATATTTGTTTACGGGCATTGCTGCCGGGGTGGGCAGTATGCTGTGGTATTCGGCCGTAAGTGTAGGTGCCTCAGGAGCCATATTTGGGTTAATCGGCGTTTTTATTTCTTTGCTTATTTCGCCGGTAATAAATTGGAGTGCAACAAAAATCATTATAGGTACAGTTGCAGTATTTTCAGTTTACTACTATTCGTATGGCTTTGCGAGCGGAATTGATAACGTAGCACACATTGTAGGAATTTTAAGCGGGGCTTTTGCAGGGTATTTGGTTTATCCTACCGTAAGGCGTCGTAGGTTAGGGTATTAGTGTACAGCAATTCTTATACCCCCTGACGTGAATTTTTGAGTGTATTTTAATACTTGCTTATACTTAAATAGAAAACCTTTAGTTAAAACTGAGGTTATATTCAAAACTACGCAAAACTACTTTTATGACTGCATCCCAATATCTGCCGGCTACGCCGTTAAACAAAAAAACAATTGTAATAACAGGTGCTACCAGTGGTATTGGTAGGGCAACAGCTTTGGAGTTTGCCCGCTATGGATCCAAGTTGGTACTGGCGGCTCGGCAAAAAGATATTTTGGATGAAATGGTTGATCTGTGCGATCGTTTAGGCGGCAAGGCTATTGCTGTGGTAACCGATGTTACCGACCCTGAAGCTATGGCTAAATTAGCTAAAGATGCCTGCATTTTTGGCGGCAGTTTAGATGTTTGGGTAAATGTAGCCGGTATAGGTGCATTAGGCGAATTTACCACCGTACCCATTGAAGTGCACAACCAGGTTATTAAAACTAACTTGCTTGGTTACGTTAATGGTGCCCATGCGGCTATGACTCATTTTAAAAAACAGAAACGCGGTATCTTAATTAACTTAAATTCGGTAGGTGGTTATGTAGCCTTCCCTTATTCGGTTTCATACACTGCCAGTAAATTCGGTTTACGAGGCTACTCTGAAGCTTTACGCGCAGAGTTGTATGACTGTCCGGGTATACACATTTGCGATGTATTCCCTGGATTTGTGGATACTCCCGGACCAAGCCATGCTGCAAATTATACCGGTAAATTACTGAAACCTGCACCACCGGTTGTACCTACCTATAAAGTTGCACACACTGTGGTAGCTTTAGCCCAACACCCAAAAAAATCGGTTACGTTAGGCAGTGCGGCTTATCTGGCACGTTTGGGTCAGCTGATATCACCAACGCTTACCCGCTGGGCAACTACAAAATTCATGCAATTATATTTAAAAAATGCGGAACCGGCAGCAGTAACCAATGGTAGCATATTTGAACCGACTGGCGAACACAACCAAATTTCAGGCGGGTACTCCTCTAAAAAAGTAACCAATAAAAAAATGGCAAAGGCTGCTGGTGTGGCCGGTATTATTATTGGTGCGTTATATGTTGTTAAAAAGTTAAAATAAGAATCTGTTGTCGTTTATGAAGCAACCCTTCATGTTATAATAACGTTAAATTAACTTTATCTTAATATTAAAGAAGTTATTTCATTGTTTATATTAACGCAAGTATCCAACTGCCTTAATATATTTTTTAGTGACGTCATATATCTTATTTATATCTTTGCGCTCAGATGAAAAACTTCTTAACCCGGTTAATGCCTGATAATGATAAAGTGTTCTTTAATCTTTTTAACCGGGCATCATCCAACAGTACGGCTATGGCTAAATTATTAAATGAAGCTGTAAACGGAGAATGGATCCCTGAGCAAAAGACCGAATTTGCACAGATAGCCAGGTTGAAAACACAGTCAAGCGACATCAAGCGCCAGGTTTATGCTGTATCTGGCAAAGCTTTGGTATCTCCGTTTGAGCGTAATGATATGTATGCACTGGTATCGGCCGTTAATGCGGTGTCTGATTATATTGATTCGTCTGCACGCCGTATTAGCTTATATTCGATTGACGCCATAACACCACCTATACGTGAGCTTTGCGCCATTATTTATGAAGCAAGCCAGGAAATTGAGAAATGCATTCAGGCTTTGAACAACATTACCGATCCTCAACCTATAACGGAGAGTTGTAACCGCATTAAGCAATTGGAGCACGATGCCGATAATATTTACGATAAAGCTTTTGCGCAGTTGAACGCTGAAGAAACAGATACTTTCCAAATCATTAAACACAGTGAAATTTTAGGTGCACTTGAACGTACTACAGATAAATGTGAGCAAGTGACCTACGTGGTAGAAAGTATCCTGATCAAGAACAGTTAACCCGACCCGAGAAGTTGGGCATCCCCCTATGGTCAGGCTTTCCGCTTGCGCTCAAAATACCTTAGGCACAAGCCGGTGTCACGGCAACCCTTAACGTTTAAATTCGTGTTGAATTTTAAGCTTATTGTCTTGCTTATAATACGCCATCGTTAAGTTAATCATGCGGTTATACGATTGTAGACCATCTGGCTGCTTGTTAGCTTTTAAAAACTGATCATAAAACAGGCTTGTTACATATCCAATTTGGTTTTGATAGCGTAACCAATATGCGCGGTCGGCTTTCATATCTTGCTTAACCGGTATCGAAATTCTTGACTTTAAATGATGGAATAAAACGGTGTCGCGCAGGCGTGCCTGGTGTAAAAATTCTTCCATCGCCATGTAGTAAGCCGAATACCTAAGTAAATGATCGGTTGAATTAATACCTGCTATAAATCCAATAAAATTGGCCTCATCTTCACGGGCAAATCCCATTTGATGCGCCATTTCATGGCAGGCAGTAACCGGTCGGTTAACTAAAGGCATGCTGTAATTTACTTGCGCTTCACCAGTAAAAGGATTGAAATATCCGGCGGTACCCATGTAGTTAAGTACGGGCGTAAATAAGGCACGTTTGGCAGCAGGGTTATAACTTCGAAATGCTGGTTGATTTTTTCCGAGTATTTCAGTTGCTTTTTTGGCCGACTGAAAAATACGGGAGTTGCTGGTTTGCCAATCAACCTGGTTCAGCAGCGCACGCCGGGCATTTACGCTATCTATTAATAAATTGGTGGTTGCGGTTAACTGAGAAACAGTATACGGATCGTCGGGTAAATTTAAGATTTTCGAAACTGCCGGCCGCGAATAATTCAGGCCCCAAAGCAGGTAAAACGCAACTATAAACAATTGTAAACCAATTATTAACTTAAGTAGACCTAAACCCAGTTTTCCCCAGCGTCTACTTATAGCATGTGTGATAAGTTTCCAAACAGTATGAATACAAATTATAATAACCCCAATATATAGGATGTCGCCTATACTAAAAGGAATCCATCCTGATAACGTATGCGTAATGCCGCTAATTATGCTGTATAAACCATGAGTATACCAAACCTCAATAAAATTTGAATGGCCGCCAGCTATGAACAGAGCCAGTTGAAATATAAATAAACCTGATACAGTAATGAATAGCTTTTTGAAAGTCGGTGCGCTTTTAACACCTAGTTTTATCATTTGGCAAATTAACGCGCAACTTATCAATTCTGCAATTTTATGCAGTTAATTAATACATGCGTACACTATTGGAAACAACTTAATCCTCGTTTTTAATCTCTTCCCAATAAACAGTGCCTAAAAAAATTCCGTTAGTTACTGCAACCTCCTGCTTTATAACATTAAGTTTCTTTGTTATCTGTTCCTCGTCTAAATTGCTTTCAACCGAGTAATAGTATATTACATTATCTGTTTTACTATTGATGAACTTATAATGTTTAACCGGCTTATCCATAACAATTTGCGTTAGTTAGTGCATATTTAATATTAACGTTTATATATGCAACTGGTTTCCGTTATGCTTACATAAATAGATTTGGTCATTTGTAAACGAGATTGTTTGCCAGCAGCAGTATCAAATGAGCAGTTGCTTATTATTAAAATGATGATAATCTATTTCGGTTAATGTTAAATACGTAATAAAACACGTTATTTGTAATTATAAATGTTTGGAAAATTTCATAAAGGCAGAATACTGTGGCCAATATTCATCTTGATTTTGGAATTGGCTGCATACGCTCAAAACAAGGGCGACGACGAAAATTATGTATCCGGACACTTACAAAGTCTGCTGAATAACGAAACATCGGGTATTGCAGCATCATCCCTTCATGCCAACATATATTATGTACATAACGATAGTGGCGATACCAGCCGTTTTTTTGCTATCACCCCTCAAGGACAATTAAAAGGAACATTTTACTATAAAGGAACCGGCGGGGGGCAACTTGGTGTAAAAGATTGTGAAGATATTGCAGTAGGTCCCGGACCAGCTAAAGATAGAAGCTACGTATACGTCGCCGACATTGGCGACAATAACGCCTCAAAACCATTTATTACAATATATCGAACACCCGAACCCTCGTTACCTGTTGTTTCAGATAGCTCGAGTAGTGTAATTTGTGCGCCTTTATATTTGAAATATCCTGATGGTGCAAAGGATGCCGAAACGTTGATGATAGACCCGCTGGAAAAGTTATTGTACATAGTAACCAAGCGGTCAAAAACAGTTAGCGTTTATACAGCACCATTAAACTTCACCGCTAATGACACGGTGACTTTAACCAAACGTAACGATCTGCATTTTAGGGGCTTACAGCCGTTTAAATGGATAGTTAGTGGAGACATATCAAAAGATGGCACCCAGGTTTTGTTGAAAAGCTATAGTCGCGTATATTATTGGAAACGTAACGCGAACGAGCCAATATGGCAAACCATGCAACGCAAGCCTCAACAACCACCTTATGAACAGGAAAGGTTAGGCGAAGCTATTGGTTTTGCCCCTAACGGTAAAAGCTATTACACCGTTAGTGAGGGAGTTAAGCAACCAATCTACCACTATGGTGTTCCTAAACCATAAGTCTCAGGTAAAATCATATCTCATACTCTGTCGTCGCAACACGCATTATACTACTGTCATTTACCAGTAATACATTGTCGATAAAACAGAAATGCATCTCCACATCGCTTATATTTGATTTAAGTACAGCACAAATATGAAAATTCAGATATGGTCGGATGTAATGTGTCCGTTTTGTTATATAGGTAAGCGCCGGTTCGAAGAAGCTTTAAATACTTTCGATTTTAAGGACGAGGTAGAGGTTGAATGGAAAAGTTTCCAGCTTAACCCTAACATGCAAACCAATACGGAAATAAGTATAGACCAATATTTGGCAGATGTAAAAGGCTGGCAGTTGGATTATGCGCAGCAATTAAACAAACAAGTGACCGAGATGGCAGCCCAGGTAGGCCTGACCTATAACTTTGACAGGGCGGTTGTAGCTAACAGCTTCAATGCTCACCGTTTTACACACATGGCCAAGGAACATGGTTTGGGCGATGCTGCCGAAGAACAATTGTTTAAAGCCTATTTTACCGACGGCAAAAACATGGATGATATTGACACATTGATTGAGTTAGGTGCCGAAATAGGTTTAAATGCAGCAGAAGTGCGCGAAACTTTAAGCAACCCGGATGCTTACGTTACTGAAGTTTATGCTGACGTAAAAGAGGCTGAAGCGTTGGGAATAAGGGGTGTACCTTTCTTTGTGATGAATAACCATTACGCTGTATCGGGCGCCCAGCCAACTGAAGTTTTTACCAACACTTTATACAGTGCTTATGCCGAATGGCAGCAGCAGCCCAAAGGTTTAGAGGTAACAGAAGGGCCGAGTTGCGATATAGATGGAAATTGCTAAAAACCAGCAATTGAAACGAAACTATAGCATTAGCCACCATTTTTTGCATTTTTGCGCCAATGATAACAAAAGAACAGATTGCCAGCGATTATCAGCAGATACAAGATGAAATTTGCATTGCCCTCGAATTAACAGACGGCACGGCTAAATTTGAACAAGAGGTTTGGGAGCGTGATGGCGGCGGCGGCGGGCGAACGCGTGTTATTCAAAATGGAAATATTTTAGAAAAAGGCGGTGTTAACTTTTCTGCGGTGCATGGCAAACTGCCCGATGCGGTTAAGAAAGCGTTAAAGGTTGAACAAGACGATTTTTTTGCAACAGGTGTTTCAATTGTTATTCATCCCAACCATCCGCTTGTACCTATTATCCACATGAATATAAGGTACTTTGAAATGCCTTCATCGTTTGAGACCGGTCAGCCTTTGCGTTGGTTTGGTGGGGGGATAGATCTGACCCCGCATTATGTTATTGACGATGATGCTCGTTTTTTTCATAATGGCTTAAAAATAGTATGCGATCAGTTCCATGCAGATTTTTATCACCGTTTTAAAACTTGGGCCGACGATTATTTTTTTATTAAACATCGTGAAGAAACACGTGGCATAGGCGGCATATTTTACGACCGTTTAACCGCAACTGATGATTTGAGTTGGGAAAATATCTTTGAGTTTTCTAAAGCATTAGGTCGCTCGTTTGCCCCAATTTATACTGAACTTATTAATCGCAACCGCCACAAGCAATTTACACCTGAGCAACAGGAATGGCAATACCTGCGCCGCAGCCGTTATGCGGAGTTTAACCTGGTTTATGATGCAGGTACTAAATTTGGGCTGGAAACAAATGGCCGTATCGAATCTATCTTAATGAGCCTGCCACCTTTGGCTAAATGGGCATATAATTATCAGGCACCATCCGGAAGTGAAGAAGAGCGGACTTTAAGCTTGCTTAAAAAAGGTATTAACTGGGCCTAACTGAAGGGATGGTTGCTAATAACGTCTTTGCTATGCGGAATATTCGTAAAAAACACTTTATTTGTTCTGTAGCTAAATTAAAAGCTCCGAAACTTTTTTTTAAAATTCGGTTTAATTGAACAACTATAGCCTCATGAAAAAACTATTCACCATAGCATCTGTAATTGGAGTTATTTTGAGCACATCGTGCAATAGCTCTCAAAGCAATTTACAAGGTAAATGGCAATATACAGGTGGTGTAACTAATGGCAAAGCAGAAGGCGCTACACAAGGCTATCAATTGCAAAGGACTTATACTGAAAAAAGCTTCGAAGCTTACATGCTGGAAGAAGGAGTGGAGCCCGAGAGATACCAGGCGGGAGATTACACCATTAAAGGAGATAGTTGCATAGAAACCGAAACGTTCAACATGCAGCCATCACAATTAACCGGTGTTGCAGTGCATTACCAGTATAAGCTTAAAGGTGATACCCTAATTTTAAAAGGTACTTTACCAACCAATAAAGTACAGGTTGAGGAGCACTGGGTCAAAATAAAGTAGCATATCATTTTTTGAAACTTATTTGTATTTGTAATATTGTTATAGCTATCATTCAAAGATGGAGCACTAAAAAAGTGCGTATTCAACGCTAATGAAATAGAGCAGTTTAATAAGCGCTAAAGCGGCAACATAAAGAGCATTTTCCAATTGTTATCCGGCTATATAAAGTTCAGTAATACATGATAGAGGCGTCTGAATGGTAGAAGCCGTTCGTTGGAAAAATTGTGTGCTTGCATAATTTGGTAAACAAATCGTTATCTCAATTAACTGTATTACATATAGCCTTCACTAACCCGAATGTTAGTAAAAAAGGGTAAATTATAGCTAAAAATTCTTATCTTCGCAAGTCAAATGTTTCGTTAAAACCTAAATATTTGAGCAAGTTTTTCTCACATAAGATTTCAAATGGCTGAAGATAATCCACAGAACGAAGACAGAATTATTCCTATAAACATTGATGAAGAAATGCGGTCCGCCTACATTGATTATTCAATGTCGGTTATCGTATCCCGTGCACTGCCCGATGTGCGCGATGGTTTAAAGCCAGTACACAGACGCGTATTATTCGGCATGCTCGATCTGGGCTTAGCCAGCAATAAACCCTTCAAAAAATCTGCCCGTATTGTGGGCGAGGTGTTAGGTAAGTATCACCCGCATGGTGATTCTTCTGTTTATGATACCATGGTGCGTATGGCCCAGGATTGGAGTTTACGTTATCCTTTAGTAGATGGCCAGGGTAATTACGGGTCCATAGATGGTGATAGCCCTGCAGCCATGCGTTATACCGAGGCACGCTTGCAAAAGATAGCCGAAGAGATGATGGCCGATATCAATAAAGATACTATTGATTATCAGCTAAACTTTGACGACTCGCTGGAAGAGCCGAGCGTATTACCTGCCAAAATCCCTAACCTTTTAGTTAACGGTGCATCAGGTATTGCAGTAGGTATGGCCACGAATATGGCACCGCATAACTTAACTGAAGTTATAAATGCAACTGTAGCATTAATAGATAACCGCGACATTGATGTTGCGGGTTTAATGGAATATATCAAAGGTCCAGATTTTCCTACTTCGGGCATCATATATGGTTACGAAGGTGCTAAAGATGCTTTTGAAACCGGCCGTGGTCGTATAGTTTTACGTGCCCGTGCCGAAATAGAAACCTTTAATAATGACCGTGAACGTATAATTGTAACCGAGATACCTTACCAGGTAAATAAGGCTACCATGATTGAGCGTACGGCCGAATTGGTTAATGAAAAGAAGATAGAGGGTATTTCTACCATCCGTGACGAATCGAGCCGTGAGGGTATCCGTGTGGTTTATGAAATTAAACGCGATGGAAACGCTGCCATTGTACTAAACAATCTCTATAAATATACTTCGCTGCAAACTTCTTTTAGTGTAAATAACATTGCTTTGGTTAAAGGCCGCCCAATGTTGTTGAACCTGAGAGATATGATCCATTATTTTGTGGAGCATCGTCAGGAGGTGGTAATACGTCGTACCCGTTACGAATTAGCTGAAGCCGAAAAACGTGCGCATATCTTAGAAGGTTTATTGATTGCATTAGATCACCTGGATGAAGTAATTCGTTTAATCCGTGCATCATCAACCCCCGATGAGGCCCGCGAAGGTTTAATTGCTCAGTTTGGTTTAAGCGATATTCAGGCACGTGCTATTTTGGATATGACGCTTCGCCGTTTAACTGGACTGGAGCGTGATAAGATTAAAGACGAGTATGCTGAATTAATGAAGCAGATAGAATACTATAAATCTATTCTGGCCGATCCTGCTTTGCAAATGCAGATTATTAAAGACGAGTTACTCGAAATAAAAGAAAAATACGGTGATGAACGACGTACCGAAATGGTACACTCAAGTGCTGAAATGATGACTGAAGACTTCATTGAAGATGAAGACGTAGTGATCACCATTTCACATGAAGGTTATATTAAACGTACTGCTTTAACTGAATATCGTCGTCAGGGCAGGGGTGGTAAAGGCGCCATTGGCAGCAATAGCCGCGATGAAGACTTTATAGAGCACTTGTTAATTGCATCTAATCACAATTACATGCTGTTCTTTACCGAAGCTGGTCGTTGTTTCTGGCTCAGGGTATTTGAAATTCCGGAAGGCACACGTACTTCTAAAGGCCGTGCCATTCAAAACATCATCAATATACCTAAAGAGGAAAGAATTAAAGCCTACATTAAGGTGAAGAATTTGAAGGATCAAGAGTATCTGGAAAATAATTTCATTATAATGTGTACCAGTAAAGGTACTATCAAAAAAACCTCGTTAGAAGCTTACTCTCGTCCGCGTGCTAATGGTATCAATGCCATTAATATTAATGAAGGTGATTCTTTATTAGAGGCAACACTTACAACCGGTAGCAGTGAAATTTTAATGGCCCTGAAATCAGGTCGCGCTATCCGTTTCAACGAGTCTACTGTAAGGCCAATGGGACGTACAGCAACTGGTGTAAGAGGTGTAACTTTAGAGAATGAGCAGGATGCCGTTGTAGGTATGATTGCCATTAATGATATGGAAACCACAGTGCTGGTAGTATCTGAAAAAGGTTACGGTAAACGTACCGATATTGATGACTACCGGGTTACCAATCGTGGCGGTAAGGGTGTTAAAACTATTAACGTAACTGAAAAAACCGGAAAACTTGTTGCCATAAAAGATGTTACTGATGGTGACGACTTAATGATCATCAACCGTTCGGGCGTAATTATACGTATTGCTATGAACCAGTTACGTACCATGGGTCGTGCAACACAAGGTGTTCGATTAATTACTTTCAAAGGTAATGATGAGATTGCCTCAGTAGCAAAAATAGAGCACAGCGAAGAAGAAGAGCTGGAAGAAGCATTAGAAAATAGTTTAAATACTACCGGTACAGATGTAGGTATTGAAGATACCGACAGTCCTGCAGCTGATGCGCCGGAAGACACAGAAAACGAATAACATTATGACCATAAGCCGTAAAATCATCATACTGGTTTTATTAGGATTGTTTACCGCACCTTTAGCCTTTGGGCAAACCGAAGCATTGAAAGTAGTGGTAAACAATCTGGCTTATTATAAACAGCGCGGCGAGATCAAATATCTCAGCAACGCGAAAAAGTCTGTTGATAGTCTGATTAAAACCAGAAAGGATTCGTCAAACCTTGATAAAAACATCTACAAGGCTATTGTTTATTCGAGCATAGCTTACATCGATTCTACCAATAAGCTTAACCAGTCGGCTGATTTTTTTCCACAAACCGTATTATTGGTTAACAAGCTTTCGGAAAATAAAAGAATCTATAAATACCAAACAGAGCTCAGTTTTGCTAAACGTTGCCTCGCTAATGTTTTTATACGCAATGGTTTTGAACAAATTAAACATCTTGATTTTAACAACGCAGTTTTGTCTTTTCAAAATGCGCAAACTTATGCTCCGCGTTTTGGCCAAATAAACGCATACATTGCCTATGCCAACACACGTGTTGGAAATTTACAGGAAGCGGTTAAGTTTTATAACACGCTATTAACCGCCGATAGTGCCAAAACAGAATACGTAATTGCTGCAAGCAACATCTACAAAACTATGGGAGATACCTCAGAGGCTTTGGAAGTGTTGAAAAAAGGGCGCAAATTTATACCTGGAGATAAAAGTTTATTGCTGGAGGAAGCAAATATATACAACAACCAAAAGAACTATAAGGCGTTAGAACCTATGATAAAAGAATTATTAGATGCCTATGGAAGCGATGCTGATGTTTATTTTATTGCAGGCAACTGTTATGATCACCTTAAACAATACGACAGGGCAGAGTCAATGTATCTGCATTCAATTGAAATAAATAGTTCCGGGTACGAAGCCGTTTATAACCTTGGCTTATTATATTTAAAGCAAAGCGCTGTAAGTAAAAATGTGCAGGAAATGGAAAAAATATTATCCCGATCGGCACAATGGTTACAAAAGGCATATGAAATGTCGCCAAAAAACGTTAATACTCTAAAGCTTTTACAGCTTATTTATGCTAAAAACGGGAACGAACTTCAATTAAATAAGATAAATAGTAAATTGCAACAGTTAAATAACTAACAAATCTATGAAAATTAAATTTTTGATAGCAGGTACTTTAAGCCTGTTTTCGGCAACGGTATTCGCGCAAAAAGGCGAGTTAACCACCGCTCAAACTGAATATGATAAGTATGATACTTTTCGCCAGCAAAAAGCTATGGCTGCTATGGCCGGAACCAGTATTAACCTTGCTAAAACGTCTATAGACAAAGCTGCAGCAAACGAAAAAACTGCAACTCTTCCACAAACATATGCTTTAAAAGGCGCTATTTACAGTGCATTAGCTTATAACGATACAATAGCAACGACATCGGCTCCGTTATTTGCAACAGCCAATGAGGCATTGAAAAAAGCTAAAGAGGCAGATACAAAAGGTGAATATAAAAAGTTAATTGAAGCAGGTAATCAGTATCTGGCTTATAAACAATTGAACAAAGGTGTAAAAGAATTTCAGGCTAAACAGTATGAAGAAGCCTATAAATCGTTCGACTTTTACCGCAACGTCTATCCGGAAGATACAACCGCTGTATACTATACAGGTTTAGCAGCAGCAAATTCAAAAAACATTCCGGTTGCTATCGCTAATTACAAAAAACTGGTAACTACCAATTACAGCAGGAGAGCTGACATCTATTCTGATTTATCAAATTTATATTTGATGAGCAAAGATACAGCAGCAGCTTTAGCTACTGTAACTGAAGCGGTGAGTAAGTTTCCGGCAAATGCTAACTTACGCAGCCGCGAAGTGGAAATGGCATTGCAACAAGGTAAGCAAGATGAAGTTATTGGTAAAATAGATGCGGCAATTGCTAACGATCCAAAAAACAAAACGCTTTATTACTATTCAGGTATAGCTTATGGTAAAATAGCTGAAGCTGCAGATAAAAGTGCAAAAGCAACAAAGGACCCGGCTGTAAAAGCTGCTGCAGTAAAATCACGTGTAGATGCTAATGCAAAAGCTGCCGATGCATATAAAAAAGCTGTAGAAATTGACCCGAACTTTTTTGAAGCTAATTTAAATATGGGATATGTTTTAATGACAACAGCTGTTGATGATTATAACGTAGCAAATAAATTGCCTATGAGTAAGCAAAAAGAATTTGCCGCTATGATGGCTAAAGTTACGGCTGCTGCCGACAGGGCGAAACCTTATTTAGAAAAAGCTGTGGAACTTGATCCAAAATCAGCAAATGCATTAGGTAACTTACGTAACTACTATATCATTAAAAAGGATACAGTTAAAACCGCTGAGATTAAAAAGAGAATAGACGCTATACAATAGTGTAAGGAAAGGCTCGCTATATGGGCCTTTCTCTTTCCCTATATTACTTAACATAATGTTAATTATGGGATAAAATCTTGAAAGGTATTTTTATACATTTTAGGAAAATTCATTCCCTAAATGCTTGAATATTAATAAGACTCAAAATTATCGGTAACGAAAAAAGCCTCGCATGTGCGAGGCTTTCATAATTTTATACGGTCTATTTTAAAGAAGCGTTAATAGCTTTAGCTGAATCTAAATGTACTTGCAATTTGGGAATGGTTTTATCAGCAAAATCATTAAGTGCTTTATTTTTATTTCTTACTATTGATTTAAATAGCTCAACGGTTTTACCATGATCGGCAACCATCATTCCCATATATGCTTTGTCGAAAGCGGCGCCCGATAGCTTGCTCATGTCAGCAACCATTCGCTGATGTTCTAGGTTCAACGTATCATTAGCCGCTTTTATACTTACATATTTATTATCCGCTATCTTCCTAAGTTCATTACCTACGTTGGTATGGTCGGTAATCATCATTTTGGCAAAAAATACAACTCTGGGGTTAGCAGATTTTGATTGTGCTAACATTGCCGATTTAATTTCAGTCATGCCAGCTTCATTGGCCTCCATAATAAAACCTACAGCTTTATCATCTACCAATGTTCTTTCGTTATAATTTTTAGCTCTTTTATTGTCGTTACAGGCAGTTGTGGCTATAGCGAATAGTGTAATGGTGCTTAAATAAAGGATGTTTTTCATTTTTAAACAGATGATGTTTGCAGATAATTATTTTATTAACAATTAAATTAACAACTGGTTTACAAACAACAACAATATTTAAGGTACATAATTTATACACCATTATGAGCAATCTATGCTAAGTTACGGCCGGCATTAACAATGCCATATACCGTGCGGATAACTAGCTTGCTGTAAGTGCTTTTCAATTCTTCATCTTCAGTTACTTTCAATTGTTGAAGTGCATAATGCTGCACTACAACTAATGGCAAAATTATCTTTTCACGCATAGCTATCGACCGCTTTTCAACCGGATACTCTTGCATTAATTCCTGGTTAGCTGTCAGCTCTAATAACAGGTTCTTGGTCAATTCGTACTCATCGCGCAGCATTTTCCAAAACTCTCCGTATTGCTCATCATGCTCTAAATGAGCCGTAATTCTAAAATCAGATTTCGACATTGACATCATACAATTATCAATCATTGTCTTAAAAAATCCCGACGACCTATACAGGTCTGTTAAAGCTTGCCATTGTCCGGTATCTTTTGCTTTTTTAACGGCAGATCCCACGCCATAAAAACCGGGAACATTTTGTTTCAGCTGGCTCCAGGATGTAACGAAGCTAATAGCGCGCAAATCTTCAAGCTTCAGCGGTGCCCCTGCATTACGCTTAGTTGGCCTGCTGCTAATGTTGATGTTTGATAGTAGTTTTAACGGACTTAAATTTTCAAGGTATTCAGTAAAGAGTGGATGTTTACGTAAGGCAATAAATTTATCGAAGCTTTCTTCGGCCATAACAGTGATTAAAGCCTTATGATTCTCATCTAATAAATCTCTATGATTGGGATGCAAAGCCGACGTTACACCGGCGTTAAGCAATTGTTCAATATTGTACTTTGCCGTTTCAACAGATCCATATTGTGAGCTTACCGTTTGCCCTTGTATAGTCAATTGAATATGGTCATTGGCAATTTCTTTGCCCATAGCAGCGTAAAAACGGTGTGTTTTACCACCTCCTCGTGCTGGTGGACCTCCCCTCCCGTCAAAAAATGCCAGTTCTATGTCGTACTTTTTTGTTATGGCAGTCAGTTCAACTTTCGCTTGGTAAATTGACCAGTTGGCCATGAGGTATCCACCATCTTTAGTACTATCCGAAAAACCCAACATTATCATTTGCTTACTGCCACGCTTTTTTAAATGCTCTTTATAAAACGGGTGCGAGTAAAGCTTTTCCATTACCTGGGCTGCATTTTTCAGATCATGCACAGTTTCAAATAAAGGCATGAAGTCGATGGTGAGGCTCTCTTTTTTCCAACCACACCACAAAAACAAGTTCATCAGCAGCAATATATCCGATGCTTCCTGGCAATTACTTATAATAAAGCGGTGACTGGCTTTTTCACCATTTTGCTGCTGAATTTGGTGCATTAAACGAATGGTACACAGCGTATCGTTGATCATTGGATCAAGTCCTTCTGTGGTTTCTTCACTACAAGGGTAGTCAACTTCATTGAAGCTGATTGTATTCAGTTTTTCTTCTTCATTCAACGCCTCAAATGCATCGGCAGATAAACCGTTTTTTAACTCTGACTGTTGTAAACCGTATTGAAACACGCTTCGGAGCACACGACTATCCTGCCTGATGTCTAATCCGGCAAAATAACAACCGTAAAGTTTTATTTTTAATGATAAATCATCTATTAAATCAACAAATATATTGTCATGGTCTTTGGCTAATGTATCCTTAATGTTTTGTAGCAAACCTATCATTTCTTGTTGAAGGTCACCGGCATCAGGTTGCGGATTAAATGCATTTACGTAAAGTAAGTCTCCCAACTTACTCATGGCTTCCTCCACTCCTCTAAAAGTAATACGGCGTTTAAGGTTACGGTAATCTCGGTAGTAGCACCTGAATATTATTTGTCTTAATGTGGCAGCTACAGTACGCGTAGAATCTGTTCGCACGTTTGGATTTCCATCGCGGTCGCCACCGGGCCAAAAACCTAATTCAAAAATTTGGCTGGCTACATCCTGCAAGTCAAATTCTTCATTCAAACGCGTTTGTATTCCTGCAAGCGCATAGTAAAAAACGTGCTCTAAAAACCATATTAAACTAATAGCTTCATCAACCGGCGTGGGCGATGTTTTATTGAAGAAAGGTGTTTTACCTAATTGGTGCAACAGCAAATTAACGGCGTTAATATCGTTAGTTTTAAGTGCTTCAATTAAATCGGTCATAATAGTGAGCACCGTGCCGGGGTAAAACTGCGTTGGGTGCGCAGTAAGCACTAAGCGAATGGAAAAGTTCTTTAGCTTTTCGCTGATCTTTTCACGCATTTCATCGTCGGCAGATATTTGCTGAAGTAATCCCTGCAATGTACCGCTATCATCGGTGCGGCTCAACTTACTAAACGATGAATCTTCAATGGCGTCAAACAGCACAACCTGTCTTTCAATATACTGAATGAACCTAAACAGGCGGTTGATCTGCTCTCGCTCATCTACGCCGGGTACATGCTCTTCAAAAAAGGAATCTATTATTTCTTTAGGAGATTTCAATTGGGCTACTCCTTTTTCGCAATGCGAGCTGAAAAAGGGTAGCAATATACCCGTGTCTTTTACCTGGTAAAATGGAAGGGTTAAAAACAAGCTGTTGTATAGCTCAAAGCGGGTGACCACTTCCTGACTAAAGATAGTTTCGCGATGGGTTGAATTTTGTTTTAAGGACATAGTAAACGCTGATATGTTTGGCAAGCAAATTACGTTTGCTTAGCAGGGCATAAAATACACATCTTATACTTAAATAAGCAAACCGAAGCAATAAATTATAGTTAATTAGTAGACTAATATTATTTATGCAACATGCTGCTACTTTGCTTATTTTTGTAAATTGTTACCACCCTGCCGCTAATGTCCGTTCAAACACGCGAAATAAAAAGTTTCTTTTTCAGCCAGTATTTTAGCGATGGCTTACGCATAAGCATGGGCTTACTTTTACCTGCGGCCATATTTGCACAACTTGATATGCTGCAAACCGGGCTCACTATTTCTTTAGGTGCGGCTTGCATGAGTGTAATTGATAACCCCGGACCTGTGACCCATAAGCGTAATGCCATGCTTATTGGTAACGCTTTGGTTTTTTTGGTGACCATTTTAACTGGTTATGCTCGTTTTAACCTTTGGGTTTTGGGTACCGAAATCACTGTGCTGTCTTTCTTGTTTTCTATACTGGTGGTTTATGGCAATCGTGCTGCGGCAGTTGGAACTGCAGGCTTACTTGCCATGGTATTTATCATGGATAAGGCACTGTCTCCCAATCAAATAATACCTTATAGCTTAACAGTGCTTGCAGGCGGTGTTTGGTATATGCTCATGAGCCTTTTGTTTTTTGGAATAAGGCCCTACCGTGCTGCCCAACAAGCTTTAGGTGAAAACATAAGTGACATAGTAGATTTTTTGCGAATTAAGGCTGATTTTTACTTGCCCGAAACTAATATCGATGATAATTATCGTAAACTGGTATCTAAACAAATACTGGTTAGCCAACATCAGGATAATGTGCGCGAAATGTTATTTAAGAGCCGGTTGGTGGTTAAAGAATCTACCAACTATAGCCGGATGCTGGTACTCACCTTTGTTGACCTGGTGGATTTGTTTGAGCAAATTATGGCCACGCATTACGACTACAACCACATGCGTGAACAGTTTGGGCGCACGGGCATACTTGAAGACATTGGCAGGCTTTTGCACCGCATGGGAAATGAATTAGACAATATAGCGTACGCTATACTATCCAATACTTCTTACCATTCAAACGTTCGGTTTTTAGATGACCTTGAAATTTTAAAAGCAAAGATTGATACCATTGGTGCCGAAGAACATACCGGCAGTATATTAGTATTAAAGAAAGTATTGATCAACCTTCGGGATCTTAATCAAAAAATCATTAATATCTACCGTTATCACAAAATCCGAGCATCTAAAAAGTTAATAAAAAACCCACACCAGGTTGACTATGAAAAATTTGTAGCACATCAGGACTTTTCGCCCAGGGTTTTGCTGGACAACCTAACGTTCAAATCTTCTATTTTCAAGTTTGCGTTACGGGTTTCATTAGTTTGCTTACTAGGTTTTGTAATTGTGAAAAGCAGCGCACTGCTTCATTTTATAAATGAAATTACTGGCCGTAAAATCGTATTTGGGCAGCATAGTTATTGGGTGATTTTAACAATTATTGTAATTATTAAACCTGCATTTAGCTTATCCAAGGAACGGAATTACCAACGTTTAATAGGAACCATTGTAGGTGGTGTTATTGGTATAGCTATTTTAACTTTCGTACATAACGATACTGCCCAGTTTATAATATTAGCGGTATTGATGGTGGGTGCATATAGTTTTATCAGGGTTAATTACCTGATAGGCATCATGATGATGACGCCATATGTATTAATCTTATTTAGGTTTTTAGGCGTTGGGCATTTAAACGTAGCCGAAGAGAGAATAATTGATACAGTGATAGGTTCTGCAATAGCGTTTGCTGCAAATTATTTTTTGTTTCCTACCTGGGAATCGGAACAGTTAAAGCAGAGTTTGCACGAGGTATTATTAGCAAACACTCACTATTTAATTAAGGTTGCCGAAACTATAACAGGCTTACCAGTGAACAGTACCGAATATAAACTTGCCCGCAAAGACGTCTACATTAAATCGGCTAATTTATCGGCTACATTTGAGCGGATGACTTCGGAACCAAAAAACAAGCAGCATAAAAGTAAAGACTTGCACAAATTTGTGGTGCTTAACCATATTCTTTCTTCTTACATCGCTACCATGGCATCGGCTGTATCTGGAAAGGATATGCAGAAAACTAATCCCGAAAATTTAAAGGTGATTAAACGGAGTATAGCTGTTTTAAACGATAGCGCTAAAAAGTTAGGAGGGATTGCTATTGAATTTACCGGTGATAAATTATTGGCTACCGAAAGCAACGATTCTGCTAAACCAACTCCTGACGAACACCTCCTTAAGGAACAGTTAGGTTTCATTCATAAAATGAGCATGGATATAGCTAAAACTGCAGATCAGTTTACCACATAGCTATACAAAACTCTCCATTAAAGCTTTGCTTATATTTTTTCCGTTAAAAAACGCCAGTATCTTTTGGGAATATGACGCATGTGAAGCTTCGTATTTTTACGCGCTGGAATATTTACGCTCTTGAAATAGTTTTTCCATAGGTTTTGATATAAACCTTCATCTTCGGTATAGGAAGAAATTACGTTGTCGGGCCGGGCGGTTGCAAAATCTAGCGTGATAAATTCTACTTCGAACAAATTATAGAATAAGCCGTAATTACGGCGCATATCGTATATAAGCCATTTTTGATCAGTATAGCGATTTTTAAAGTGTTTGGATAGTAAAGGCAATATATTGAAATCAGGCTCAATAGCTGAATAATAAGTTTCATCTTGCAGTTTTTGAAAACGTATAAATGCTTCCATGCGGTGCTTCTCGCGACGGATCATGCGTAGTACTTCCGCCAGGCGTAAAACATATTTATTGCCGTAATCTTCTTCTACATTTTGGTTTGAATCAAAAACATAGCGAATATAACCTACCAGCATATTGTCTTCATCGTCCATATCGGCCATGTGTGCAGCATACAGGCGTTGCAAGCCGGGTTGAGAAAGCTTTTGCTGCAGGCCTTGCAATACCCTACCCGCACGGGATTGATCGGTTACCACTTTAATTACATCCTCAAATAACGCAACGCTTAGCCACTCCCCTTTTTGAATTTTAACATTTTGTAATTTGTGTTCGTATATCTCAAATACAGCTGTGAGCAAACCTTCAAAGCTTCCGTCGTAAATTAGCGTAGTCATTTTAAAATAGATTAAGTTGCGTAACCGAACTTTTCAAATACTTGCTTTGTGATTGCGAAAGTATGTATTGTTTAATGGCTGTACCTGTCAGATCGCGCCGCTCGAATTTCGGACTGTTGCAAGTAATGAAATACTTAGCCCGGTTAAGTGCTACCCCTATCTTTTTTAGTTGGTCCCAGTTCAACTTGCCAAACTGCCTCGCGCTTACAATTTTTTGCGCCGATAATAAGCCGATGCCCGGAACGCGTAGAATCAATTGCAAATCAGCTTTATTAATATCGATAGGAAAAACCTGCAGATTGCGCAATCCCCAACTCAATTTAGGATCTATGTCTAAATCCAGTAGCGGGTTTTGTCCGTCTACAATTTCATTTACCTTAAAGCCGTAAAAACGCATCAGCCAGTCTGCCTGGTATAGACGGTTTTCGCGTACCATAGGTACACTGGTATTTAAGGCAGGTAAGCGTACATCACTTAACACCGGTACGTAACCAGAATAATAAACCCGTTTTAAATTGAAATTTTTATAAAAATGATTGGCGGTGTGCAATACCTGCAAATCAGTTTCGGGCGTGGCACCTATAATTACCTGTGTACTTTGCCCGGCGGGTGCAAAAATGGGTGCTTTCTTAAATAATGCTTTTTCTTCGCTCCGTTGAATTAATTCATTCTTAATAAAATCCATAGGTGCTATCATATCCTGCCTATTCTTTTCCGGAGCCAGCAACTTCAAACCTTCTTCAGTAGGCATTTCCAGGTTAACGCTCAGGCGGTCGGCATACATACCTGCTTCGCGCATCAAATCGTCGCTGGCCCCAGGAATAGTTTTCAGGTGAATATAACCATTGAACTTATGCTCAGTACGAAGCTTTTTAGCCACGCGAACTAAACGCTCCATGGTAAAATCAGCATCCTTAAAAATACCGGAGCTTAAAAATAATCCTTCTATATAATTGCGGCGGTAAAAATTAATAGTGAGATCTACCACCTCCTGTACGGTAAATGCTGCACGCTTGATATCGTTGGTTTTACGCGAAACACAATATGCACAATCGAAAATACAATGATTAGTCAACAGGATTTTGAGTAACGATACGCAACGGCCGTCCTCTGTATAGGTATGGCAAATGCCATTACTGGCATTCCCTAAACCGCCGTTATCATTTTTTCGCTTACTACCGCTTGATGAGCAAGACACATCATATTTAGCAGCATCAGCCAAAATGTTTAGTTTTTCCGTTATTCTTTCCTCATTCATAGCACTCAAATTTACTAATATATTTAGCATTTCAAATGTTATGCCATTAAAACTTTACAACTTATGAATGGTTAGTTTTAAAAATATAAACAATGGAAAAAGTATATACAGCTGTGGTAACAGCAAAAGGTGGCCGCGATGGTCATATCCGATCATCAGATGGTATAATTGATTTAGATTTGAAAAAACCTACAGAAATGGGTGGCGAAGGTGGCTATACTAACCCCGAGCAATTATTTGCAGGCGCATATGGCGCGTGTTACTTAGGAGCATTAGGAACCATGGCAAAGAAGGATGATGTTGATGTGAGTGAAGCTACAGCAGAAGTGCATGTATCTTTTAATAAAGATGACAATGCCTATGCCCTATCAGCCGAGTTGCATGTGCACATTCCCGGTTTAAGTTTAAATGAAACGCAACAGCTGGCCGATAAAGCCCACCGTGCATGCCCTTATTCTAAAGCGGTGCGTGGTAATATAGAGGTTAAGGTGCTGGCGGTATAGGAAAACCCCAGTTCCTAAAGGGAGTGTATAAAGGTTAGATCTTTAGTTGGCGATTACAACAACATTTAAACGTCCTCTTCATACTCCAAAAATAAGAATAGCGCATTAATGCGCTATTCTTATTTTACTTTTGGACTAACGGACTTACCGACTTGCGGACTCGTTTCTAACTTAAAAACCCACGAGCTTTTTCTAATGCACGGTCTATTCCCGTAACGTCTTTACCACCAGCGGTAGCAAAGAAAGGTTGACCGCCGCCACCACCTTGTACTTCTTTGGCAAGTTCGCGAATGATGTTGCCGGCATTAAGGCCACGTTCTTTAACCAGGTTCTCGGCAATCATTACGGTAATATTTGGTTTACCGTCGATATCGACGGCCAACACCAGGAAAAGGTCGCTTACAATATCTTTTAACTGGTAAGCAAGCGTTTTGATGGCTTCGGCATTAGGCAGCACCACTTTTTGGGCAATGAAGTTAATGCCGTTTACCTGCTCAGCCTTTTGAGCCAGTTCAGTTTTTAAACCGGATGCTTTTTCATTAATCGATTTTTCGATCTCTTTTTTCAGTCGATTGTTTTCCTCCAGCAGTATTTCAATGCTCTTGGCTATATCTTTAGGGTTTTTAAGCAGCTCTTTCAACTGCTGTACCAATTGGCTTTGCTCGTTAATATACTTTTCAACGCCCTCTCCTGTAATAGCCTCAATACGGCGAACACCAGCTGCGACCGCGCTTTCGCTAATGATCTTAAAGAAGCCGATACTGCCGGTAGCTTTTACATGCGTACCACCGCAAAGCTCTTTAGAAAAAACATCGTCAAAAGTAATCACCCGTACATAATCGCCATATTTTTCTCCAAACAAAGCTGTTACGCCGCTATCTAAAGCTTGTTGGTAAGGCACATCACGTTCCTCTTTCAAAAAAATATTTTCCCTTATCTTTTGATTAACAATTGTTTCTATTTGTACAATTTCCTGCTCGGTAACCTTACTAAAATGCGAAAAATCGAAACGCAGGTAGTCGGCATTTACTAATGATCCTTTCTGGTTCACATGCGCACCCAACACCTGTTTCATGGCCGCATGCAGCAAGTGTGTAGCCGAGTGGTTATTGTTGATATTCAACCGACGCTCCGGGTCAACATAAGCGGTCAGGACATCGTCTAAGCTTTCGGGCAACTCATCCGTAAAGTGTACAATGAGGCCATTCTCCTTTTTGGTGTCGGTAATTTTTAAAATTTCACCATTGGGGAAAATTAAATCGCCCGTATCACCCACTTGTCCGCCGCTTTCGGCATAAAAAGGTGTTTTATCCAACACTAATTGAAATTGCTCTTTGCCTTTAGCAGTAACTTTGCGGTATTTCACAATGTGGGCAACAGTTTCAGTTTCATCGTAACCGGTGAACACTACTCCATTATCTTCTCTTAACAAAATCCAATCTCCGGTGTCAATGGCGGTAGCAGCGCGGGAACGGTTCTTTTGTTGTTCGAGGGCTGCTTCGTATCCTTTTAAATCCACACCTATCCCCTTCTCCTTAGCCAGAAGCTCTGTCAAATCAATAGGAAAACCAAAAGTATCGGACAGACGAAAAGCAGATTCGCCACCAATTTTGATTGTATCTAAATTTTTATCATTGGCATAAGTAACAGCTAATTCATATACTTCATTAAATAAGCGTAACCCTTCACCAAGAGTTCTTAAGAAGGTTGTCTCCTCCTCCAAAACAACTTTCTGCACAAAGTCTTTTTGACTATACAATTCATCAAATACTCCCTTAAACTGCTCAGCCAACAAAGGCACCAATTGGTTTAAGAAAGGTTCTTTAAATCCCAAATACTGATATGAATAACGTACTGCACGACGTAAAATTCGACGAATTACGTAACCAGCTTTATTGTTGGTTGGCAACTGTCCATCAGCAATAGCAAAGCTCATTGCACGAATGTGATCGGCCATAACACGCATAGCAACAGCTTCGTTCCAACCTTCCGTTCCGGGCATGGCTTCAGCTTTATAAGCCTTGCCACTTTTCTCCGATATAAACTGAATCAACGGCATAAAAACATCGGTATCGTAATTAGATGTTTTGCCTTGCAGCACACGTACTAAACGCTCAAAGCCCATTCCGGTATCCACATGTCGGGCGGGCAAGGGTTGCAGCGAACCGTCTTTCAAGCGGTTAAATTGCATGAATACGTTATTCCAAATCTCTATGACATTCGGGTCGTCGTTGTTTACTAATTCCGCTCCCGACACCCGGATTCTCTCTTCGTTAGTTCTGCCGTCGAAATGAATTTCCGAACATGGTCCGCATGGACCGGTTTCGCCCATTTCCCAAAAGTTATCTTTCTTATTGCCGGGTAAAATATGGTCTTCAGCTACATATTGTTTCCAAAAATCGTAAGCCTCCTGATCTTTAGCCAGACCTTCTTTTTCGTCCCCCTCAAAATAAGTTACATATAAGCGGTCTTTTTCCAAACCGTATACACTGGTCAGCAGTTCCCAACTCCACTCAATGGCGTCTTTTTTAAAGTAGTCGCCAAAGCTCCAGTTGCCCAGCATCTCAAACATGGTATGGTGGTAAGTATCTACCCCCACTTCTTCCAGATCGTTATGCTTCCCCGATACGCGTAAACAACGCTGCGTATCGGCTACCCGAGATGCTTTTGCCGCCGCTTCTCCTAAAAAAACATCTTTAAACTGGTTCATGCCAGCGTTTGTGAACATCAGTGTAGGATCGTTTTTAACCACAATAGGTGCCGATGGCACAATGGTATGGCCTTTAGAAGCAAAAAAATCCAGGAAAGCCTGGCGTATCTGTTGAGCGGTCATGAGAACTTATATTATATAAAGTGTGCAAAAATGAGAATTTTTGTGAAATAACGGGTAGGTTATGGTATCAATTGTAGAGATTTTAGTTAGGGTTGGTACTATATGAAATACTTTAAGCCCTACATCCCGGGAAGGTTTGGAAGGGGCTTTCTTTTTGATTGTTAAATTCCATATCACACAATTTTCTTATGTTTGAAAGTTATTATAGCAATTACATTCAGCCCGCATGAGTAAACTCTGGACTTATTTAAAAACTAAGGATTTTAGAAACCATTTTTTAGGCGCCATTGGTTCGGTACTGGCTGTTATATTAATTGCTTATTTAAGTCTGGGTTATTACACCCGTCATGGTTCAGGAATACCGGTGCCCAAGCTTAAAGGTTTAACTGTTGATCGCGCTACGGCTATCTTAGAGGAACAGGGTTTTAATTATAAGATTGACTCGGTTTATGTGCAGGACCAACCGCCGGGTACCATTTTAGAGCAAGATCCTGATGCCGGTACTAATGTAAAAGAGAACCGTACCATATATTTAACCATGGTTACTACTCAAGCGCCAAGCGTTGGCTTACCCGATGTAGAGCAAAGCACTTACCGCGAAGCTTTGGCCGTACTATCGAACAGTGGCATTAAGGTAGGTGACACTACTTACCGGTCGGATATTGCCCGCGACCGTATTCTCGAAGTTCGTTTTAAAGGTCAGGTTATCAAAACTGGTGATAAATTGCCTAAAGGGTCTATAGTTGATTTGGTATTAGGTGATGGTGCGGGCGCTAATGAAGTAGATATACCAGATTTGATGAATCAGGATTTGGATGCCGCACGCTTTGCCATACGAGGTGCCGGACTAACTATCGGCAGCATTACCTACCAGGGTAGTATTACCGACTCTACCAACCTTATTGTAGTATCGCAATATCCTATGAAGACAGATTCTACCTCAAAAACCAGTATTGGTACCCGTGTAAATCTTACTGTTACACAAGCAAAAAATATGGAGGAGCCAAAAACTGAAACCCCTGAACAACAACCCTGATATTAGTGCTGCTGAGCTTTTAAGCCGTTTAAACAACAGAGAGAAATTACACTTGCTAGATGTAAGGGAACCGATAGAATATCATACGCATAACATCGGCGGATTAAATATACCATTGAATAAGCTGCAAGGATATTTGGAGAGCGAGGGCTGGAATAAAACCGATGAAATCATCGTTATATGTCAGGCCGGTTTACGCAGCGAAACGGCTCAATCAATTTTGCAGCAAAACGGTTATCAAAACGTCCGTAACTTAACCGGTGGATTACTGGCTTTGAGACGAATTAAAATTTAACACTTTTTACAAAGAATACATCTGTTATGGATAATCAAAAACCGTCGTCGGGCGGCACGTTCAAAAAATTCATTATAGCACTCGTTGCTATCATCATTTTATCATTGGGTGTTACCGCATGGGTTTATTACCTGCGCTATTTTGGCTCTAATGTTACTGATAAGCAAGAGTACCTTTACATACCTACGGGAGCAACTTTTGATGAAGTGTATCAAACCATACGCGAACAAGGCATAGTTAAGGACACTACAACGTTTTTATGGTCGGCCCACAATATGCATTATGTTGACCGGGTTAAGCCGGGCAAATATCGTTTAAAAGAAGGCATGAGTAACCGTAAACTCATTAATATGCTGGCTATAGGTAACCAAGAACCGGTTGATCTCAAATTTCGCGGTTTAAGATTAAAGTCACAGTTTGCGGGTTATATCTCTAAGCAAATTGAGCCGGATTCAGTCGCTATTCTTGGTCTTTTAGACTCTGCTGCTTTTGTGGAAAAGTACGGCTTCACTACCGAAAACGTGTACACTATGTTTATGCCCAATACATACCAATTGTATTGGAACACCACAGCCGAGCAGTTTTTTGACCGCATGCATCAAGAGTATGAAAAGTTTTGGACAGATGAACGCAAGCAAAAGGCAGCAGATTTAAACCTTACCCCTATTCAGGTCTCTATCTTAGCTTCGGTAGTTGACGCAGAAGCTCTGCACGACGACGAGATGCCTACCATAGCCGGTCTTTACTTAAACCGTCTTAAAAGAGGCATAAGAATGGAAGCGGATCCTACTGTTATATTTGCAACCGGCGATTTTACCATTAAACGTGTACTGAATAAATATTTAAGCACACCGTCACCTTACAATACATACCGTGTTACCGGTTTGCCTCCGGGCCCAATTATGATGCCATCGGTTAATGCCGTAAAGGCTGTGCTTAACTACAAAAAGCACAATTATATCTATATGTGTGCTAAGGAAGACTTTTCGGGCTATCATAATTTTGCTACAACCGTAGCCGAACATTTGGCCAATGCACGCCGTTTTCAACAAGCTTTAAATGAACGGGGAATAAAACGCTGATGTTTACACACACTACCAAAGTACGCGTGCGCTACGGCGAAACCGACCAAATGGGCTACATGTACTACGGCAACTATGCCGAATTTTTTGAAGTTGGCCGTGTAGAAATGCTGCGCAGCTTAGGCCTCACTTACAGTTGGATGGAAGAGGTAGGTATTATGATGCCGGTACTGGAAATGAAATGTAAATACCTGAAACCGGCACTGTATGATGAAGAGATCAGCATCCGTGTAACAATGGAAAAAATGCCAGCTGTAAAGATACATTTTAAGTATGAACTATTTAACGAGAAGCAAGACCTTATCCACATAGGTGAAACCTTACTGGCGTTTATTGATATGAAGCGTAATCGACCAAGTTTACCCCCTCAAGAATTTTTAGACAAAGTAAAGCCGTATTTTGAGTAAATTTGGCCAATGGATTGGCTGCACCGCTTTTTACTCAAACTAAGTATTTACAGATCATTTTTGGAGTGGACTAAATCCGTTATTTTACCTGGCTTTCGCCCTCTGCCCCTGTATACCATCGGCGTATTCTTTTTTGGCGAACTAAAAAAAAGTTCACTTATAAACAGGGCATCCTCGTTGTCCTACAATTTTATGCTGGCTTTTTTCCCTGCCACCATTTTTTTATTTACAATGATAGCCTTTGTGCCTATCCCCCACTTTCAGGATACACTTCTGAAATTAATCAGTGTGATTTTACCAGGCAAGGCATATGAGGCGGTCGAAAGTACCATGCGCGATATTATCAAGAACCAAAACGGCAAGTTGCTATCTTTTGGATTTATATCTGCGTTATACTTTGCTTCCAATGGCGTTTACAACCTTATGCAAGCCTTTAACAAGTCATCGCTTACCTTGGAGACCCGTAGTTGGATAAAACGCCGTGTGGTGTCTATAACCTTAACAGTTGTTATCAGCTTCTCTTTGTTAATGGCCATAGCCATTTTAATTGCCGGCCAGGCTTTACTAAAATTCTTGCAGTCCCACATGTTTTCTACCTGGCATTTTTGGTTATGGTTAATTGCCCTGGTTAAATGGGTAGTTGTTGTTCTAATTTTCTTCGTTGTAGTATCGCTACTTTACCGTTATGGTCCCGCTCATAAAAATCGTTGGAAGTTTTCAAGTCCCGGCTCTATACTCGCCACTGCACTGGCGGTGCTAACTTCGTTAGGATTTTCTTACTATATCAACAACTTTCCTTCATACAACAAAGTATATGGTTCCATAGGAACTTTAATCGTAATGATGATCTGGCTGTATCTTAATTCGCTCATTATATTGATTGGATTTGAACTAAATGCAAGTGTCGATCTCTCAAAAAGGAGCATAAAAATTGTAAAACCTCGTGTAAACACCTTCAAATCTAATAAAATCAGGCGAGTGGATTAAATTAATTCACTGATAATAAACAGGTTACTTGCACGTTGAAAAAAAGTTAAAAATAATGCATTTTCGATTTGCCAATCCGCCTCAGATTTGTACTTTTGTCCCCGGAGAGTTGGCAGAGTGGTCGATTGCGGCAGTCTTGAAAACTGTTGACTTGTTAAAGGGTCCTGGGGTTCGAATCCCTAACTCTCCGCTGTGAGGGATAACTGAAAAGTTATCCCTTTTTCTATGAAAATAGATCTAGCCTTTTTCCTTCACTATCAAGGGGTTACGTGCCATGATTGGCATCATCGTAAGTGTTCAATAGATGCCACTTTCATAGTATAAATTGCTGTCGAACACCTGCTTTACGAATTCCTCTTCTGAATAGTATTGGCACTAACATAAATTGCTTTGATGTCTTTCAATTGATAGAGATTGCGCTCCAGCACCTCGGTTGATTTGTCCATGCTTTTTTGAGCCTTTTCTATGAACCCCTTCAACATTACTATATTCTTACTGTAAGTGGAATACCACCGCTCATAAGTATCTTTTACTATTTCGCCACGAATCCATTTTTCCTTACAGATAGTAAAAATGCACGATGATAAATTCAATGATCATATCAATAAGTTATGGCGTCGAAATACATAAGGCTTGGGCGACCATCAGGCACCAATCCTATAAGGAATCCGGGATAAGCATCGACTCACTCATGAAGGAGTTAGGCATCTTAAAGACAAATTGCCTTTGAGATTACATCAAAACTCAAGAGCCTGGTTTTATTAGATATTAGATAAAAAAGCGACTATTCGTAATTCAGGGAGTCTCTTTGTTAACAGCAACAGTTAGCCATAGTTGCCGCATACTTTATTCAATAACTATTACTTATCTCATTAACTTAACAGCTACCATAGCATATGAGAATATCGCCTGTTAATTAGTCACACCGGATGTTGGTGAATAATGATTTTTGTTCTCATGATAAGAAAACGTGGTTTTATAGTTCGGCCAAAATAATGTAACAACCTTACTATAAATTCGTATAATGTGCATCCCTATCTGCAAAAGCCTTTTAAACGACCGATTATACCCAAACTGAATGAATAATATCCTCATATCTGAACAGTTTCATTTTGAAAAGCTGTATCAGTATTCAAATGACCTGATTTGTGTAGCGTCTACAGATGGCTTTTTTAAGCGTGTAAATCCAGCCTTTGAGAAAATACTGGGCTGGGATAATGAATATTTACTTCAAACTTCTTTTAATGAGCTTCTGCACCCCGATGATCTTACTGACGCCGCAACACAGTTAGATGAGTTTGCAAAAGGTAATCCTGCCGAAAACCTGATTATCCGAACTCAATGCAAAGATGGAACTTACAAGTCTATACAGTGGGCAACCACACCTGAACCTACCACCGGCTTGTTATTTGCCATTGGCAGAGACATCACCAGGGAAAAAGAAAGAGAGGCCCTCTTGCGCAGTTCTGAAAATAGGTTCCGCGCCTTTTTTGAAAACTCACAGGGGTTGATGTGTACGCATGATCTCAACGGTAAGTTGCTTATGGTTAATTCGGCAGGCGCAGCTTTGCTGGGCTATTCTCCCGAGGACTTGATTGGCTGTAACTTAGGCGAAATTATCGCCCCTGAATACCGCAGCAATTTAGTTGGGTACATGCACTCCCTCATGCAAGATGGCAAGGCCACTGGGTTAATGCACACCTTACACCGAAACGGACAAATGCTTATCTGGCTATTCAATAACGTACTGGAGGAAGACGCGCACGGCCAACGTTACGTTATTGGAAACGCTGTGGATATTACAGACAGGCACCGCCTGGAAACAGATTTACAGCGCACGCAGCAAATGCTGGAAGAAACTAATAAGGTAGCAAAAATTGGTGCCTGGGAGATGGATGTTATTCAGCAGGTGGTATACTGGTCAAGTGTCACCAAAGAAATCCATGAAGTTCCGGAAAATTTTACGCCTGATCTTCAAAGAGGAATTGATTTTTATGAGGGCGATAACAAGGGCAAGATTTCTGCGGCTGTAAGTTTGGCTATTGAACAGGGCAAAGCCTTTGATCTCGAAGTAGAAATTACTACCGCCAAGGGAAATACAATTTGGGTTAGAACTATCGGCACTCCTGAGTTTAAAGAAGGCATTTGCACCAAGCTATATGGAACATTTCAGGATATTGACGAGAAGAAGAAAGCAGAACAGGAATTAATCAACGAAAAACTGCGCCTCACTGCCTTTGTAGAGCACTCTCCAGCTGCTGTAGTAATGATGGACAGAGATTTGCGTTATATGGCTGTAAGCCAGCGCTGGAGAGACGATTACTATATTCAAGGCGAAATTATTGGCAAATCGCAATACGAAATATTTCCGCACCTACCTGAAACATGGCGGCAAATTTGCAATCAGTGCCTGGAAGGTCATACCGAAAAGGGTGATGAAGTTAGCTACCGGCCTGATGGTTTTGACCATGATATGTACCTGCGATGGGAAATTTTGCCCTGGTACAAATACGATGGTTCTATAGGCGGCATTATGATATTTACTCAGGATATTACGCAAAGCTGCTTACAGCGCGAAGAGCTTAAAAGGGCTAAATTGCATGCCGAGCAGGCAAGTGTGGCTAAATCAGAGTTTTTAGCCAATATGAGCCATGAGATTCGTACACCGCTAAACGGTGTAATTGGCTTTACAGACCTCGTGCTAAAAACTACTTTAAATAATACGCAACACCAGTATTTATCAATTGTCAATCAATCTGCCAATGCATTACTAAGCATCATTAATGATATCCTCGACTTCTCTAAAATTGAAGCTGGTAAGCTGGAGTTAGATATTGACGGTTGTGATTTATTTGAAACTAGTAGCCAGGCAGCAGACATCATCACTTTTCAGGCGCAAAAAAAAGGATTAGAGATGTTGCTGAATATACCAGCCGGGTTACCCAGATTTATTCAAGCAGATTCCGTCCGATTAAAGCAAATTCTGGTAAATTTATTAGGAAACGCTGTTAAATTCACTGAAAATGGCGAAGTTGAACTCAAAATAAGTCCCCTCACCGAATTGAAAGAAGGGCGTATGACCTTGCGTTTTGAAGTGCGCGACACCGGAATCGGTATACAGAAAGAGAAACAGGGAAAAATATTTGAGGCATTTTCCCAAGAAGATGCTTCAACCACGAAAAAGTACGGAGGTACTGGATTAGGCTTAACTATTTCTAACAAGCTGCTGGGGCTTATGGGCAGTAAGCTCCAGTTAGAAAGTTCGCTCAACAAAGGAAGTCGTTTCTTTTTTGATATTACCGTGGAAGCTGAGATTGGCGAGCCTATTCAATGGAAGGAAATTGTTGATATCAATAAGGCTTTGATTGTTGATGACAACGAGAACAATCGTCTTATTTTAAGGCAAATGCTTAAGTTAAAAAACATCGAAGTGGAAGAAGCCTCAAACGGTTTCGAAGCATTGCAACTGCTAGCTAAACAAAACCATTACGATGTTATTTTAATGGATTATCACATGCCTTATATGGACGGCATTGAAACCATAAGAAAGATCAGGGAGAATTTCGCTGCCAGCCCCGAGCAGTTACCTTTAGTGCTTTTACACAGTTCTTCAGATGATGAAAAGATTCAGCAAGCGTGTGAAGAACTTTTAATTAACCAACGCCTGGTAAAGCCGGTTAAAATGGAAGATCTTTTTGACAGCCTTTACCGACTGAATAAAGTATCAGTTTCGAGTGAGGAAGACAGCAAAGCACACGCCGAACTTTTCAGGATCAACTCACCGGCCTTAAGCATATTAGTGGTGGAGGATAACATGGTAAACATGTTACTCGCTAAAACAATCATTAACCGTATTGCTCCTGACGCACAGCTCTTAGAAGCAGACAACGGTGAAGAAGCGCTGTTGCTTTATGAAAAAGCTGACTTGATCTTAATGGATATACAGATGCCGGTTATGAATGGTTATGAAGCAACAAAAGCCATCCGGGCCAGGGAAACTGACCGCCATGTGCCTATTATTGCACTAACTGCGGGTAACGTTAAAGGTGAAAAAGAAAAGTGTTTGGAAGCTGGTATGGATGATTTTGTAACTAAGCCGTTTGTTGAAGAATCTATCATTCATTTATTTAAGGTTTGGTTAGATCCATCCGTTCCGAAACTTGAACAAGTCAACCTCAAAGCAGATTTTAAAACAGGTAACGGATTTGATCTGGAAGTTATTAAAAAGTTTGTCGGCGACGACAAGGATATCATTAGAGAAATCCTTTTTGTTACACGTCAGGAATTACAAAATTCTTTAGAAACAATCAGAGATCAGGCACTTGATTCAAACATTACAGAACTTAATGAGTCTGGACATAAGCTTTACGGTACAGCGGTCAGTGCAGGAATGCATAACCTAGCAGCAATCGCTAAGCAATTAGAGCAATTACAAGATGGGGCGATGTACGCTATACCAGATCTCCTTAGAAAGGTTGAAGGAGAAATAGTATTAGGACAGCGCTCGATCAACTATCATCTTCAGGACGATATGAAATCTTAATTTCACCCCTATACATCCATCCAGTTGCACATAAGCATAGAGGATATCATACTGTTACCGCTTAGATCGCCTACCAATTGCTCAAATATTTCGTTTTAATCTAGCAAAGTGCTATAAAATAGGTATATGTAAGCAACAATCAAATGAAATTTTAAAAACGTGCTTAATGACAGGAGAAAATGGTCAAAGCATTTGAAGTAAGCTTCTAATTCTTTAAATCTCATGATCCGCTTCACCAGGGTGATTATCCACGTGTGCGTGAAAGTTACTTATTTTGAGTAGCACGTTGGTGGCAGTTTCAAAGTCTTTCACTCCTACCTATTCTTTATAATCATTTTGAAGGCGCTCAAGTTCAATGTGGGCTTCTAACGTCAATTTTAGGGCTTTATTTGTCAGATCTAAACGTTCACTTCTTCTATCTTTTTTGTTAGCTCTGGAAACAATCATTGCTTTTCCTCCAACTCTTTGATAGTCATGCTGACATTCTATTTGACCAGCATCAAGAGGTTTCTAACATGGCGTTAACCATGGCGATGCTTTAGATCTGTAGCATAACGAATCAATTAAACAACATCTTTACCCATTCTCTTAGTGCCATTTCCATACTTGTTCAAAGTTTCTCTGTAAATTTTGTTAATTTTGCATCAATGTTCCAAAGATGGCTATATATTGTATTATCGTTCTGGCTGATGAACTCAGTCACGTACTTTCATTCGAGTGCTCCATCCGATTTTATAAGTACTGATCAAGCTGGCTCAACAAAAGAATTTTGCGTTACATTAAATACATGGGCCGACTTTGTAATTCATTCTCTTACTAAGGATGATGACGATGCCTCGGGTAAAGCCCATAAAATAAAATACCAGCGACGGTATGTACATAGCCGCTCGGTAGACAATAATCTGTTTGTTTCTGTTGCTGATCTTTTCATTCACCATCAGCATTTTAAAAATGCTTTAATTGCCAAGGTAGATCACTATTGCATTGGTGTTGCCTTGCTACCTGCCTATTATAGTTTTCTCTTCAGGCTCTGCCCTTTTTGAATTTTATTCTTTTTAGCTAATTAACGTTGGTTTAAGGCCAATGTATGTTGTTGTTGCACACCGTAATTTCTTTACAAAAGGATATATTTTCAATTATGATCAAAATAAACCGTATTAAATACTGGTTTCTAACTTTGGTTACGGCTGCTTTTATAAGCAGTTGCTCATCAAATAAAGACCAGGATACAACGGGCCAGGATACACTGGAACTTCCCGTAATTACTATTAAAACTAAAGATACTACGTTACAAACGGCCTACGTAGCCGATATTCAGGCTCAAAAGAATGTAGAAGTACGTTCCCGTTTAAGGGGTTTTCTTGAGAAAGTCTACGTCGACGAGGGTAAGCCCGTAACCAAAGGACAAGTATTATTTAAGCTGAACGACGAAGAGTACCGTGTGGCACTGGCGCGTGCTAAAGCAGCACTGAGCAATGCCCAGGCCGATGCGGTGGCTACGCAAGTGGAAGTTGACCGGGTAAAAATGCTGGTCAACAAAAATGTATTGGCTCACTCAGAACTTGATGTTGCCCAGTCAAAACTAAAGGCTGACCAGGCTACCATTGACGAAGCTCGTACCAATGTACAGAGCGCGCAAAACCATATTGCTTATACCACTATCAGGGCACCTTTTGACGGTATTATAGATCGCATTCCGCTAAAAAGCGGTAGTCTGATTGATGAAGGTACGTTGCTTACAAGCATTTCAGATATCACCTCTGTTTACGCCTATTTCAGCTTTCCGGAAAATGAGTACCTGCAATACCAGCGTGCTAAAAACAAAGGATTGGAAGAAGCCAATAACACCGTAACGCTAATGCTTTCTGATGGCACAAGCTATAAACACACCGGTACCATTGAGACCATTGAAGGTGAGATAGAGCAAAGTACCGGTTCTATTGCTCTGCGTGCTAAATTCCCGAACCCCCACAAATTACTGCGCCACGGAGCCAGCGGTAAACTATATATCACTACTAAAATGGATGATGCCCTAATGATACCGCAAAAATCGGTATTTGAAGTGCAGGATAAAAGTTATGTGTATACGCTGGGGCCAGACAACAAGCTCCATATGCAGAGCTTTATTCCGCTTACCAGAATTTCACAATTCTATGTGGTAAAGGATGGCTTAAAAGCCGGCGACAAAATATTGTTCGAAGGTGCACAAAATGCACGCGATGGTATGGTTATCAAGCCTAACATGCTTAAAGAAGCGCCCCAATTTGCCTTGAAATAATCCGGGCTTATTCAGTTTTATTATACTTCATGTTATCTGTAGCTTTCTAGCTCAGGTAGCTATTATTTGATATAACTACAAATAACATGTTCAACTTATTTATTAAGCGGCCTATCCTGTCGCTTGTAATTTCTGTTATCATAACCCTGCTGGGTGTGCTAGCACTTTTTACTCTTCCGGTAACCCAGTTTCCCGATATTGTGCCACCATCTGTAACTGTTACGGCTAATTATACCGGTGCCAATGCAGAGGTTTGCGCCAAAGCAGTAGCCACACCATTAGAGCGCGCCATTAACGGAGTTCCTGGCATGACCTATATGTCGTCCGTTTGCAGCAACGACGGTTTAACCGTTATTCAAATTTATTTTAACGTGGGTACCGATCCAGATCAGGCGGCGGTTAACGTACAAAACCGTGTGGCTACGATTATAGATGAGATGCCCGAAGAGGTCATAAAAGCCGGCGTTACTACAGAGAAAGAGGTAAACAGTATGCTTATGTATCTGAACATCATGAGTACAGATAAGGCTATGGACGAGAAGTTCATTTACAATTTTACCGATATTAATGTACTGCAAGAGCTTAAACGTATTGATGGTGTAGGCCGTGCCGAAATTATGGGTGCCAAAGAATACTCCATGCGCGTATGGCTGAAGCCCGACCGGATGATGGCTTATAAGGTATCAACCGATGAAGTTATAGAAGCCATTCGCGCCCAAAATGTGGAAGCAGCGCCAGGCAAGACCGGCCAAAGTTCTGACAAGGCACCGCAAATGCTGCAATATGTATTGCGTTATCCCGGTAAATTTTTTGAACCTAAGCAGTACGAAAATATTGTGATTCGTGCTGATGAAAGCGGCACAGTGCTTACATTGAAAGAAGTTGCTGACGTTGAATTTGGCTCATTAAGCTACGGCATGGTTTCTAAAACCGACGGCCGTCCCTCTGCTTCTATCATGATTAAGCAGCGCCCGGGTTCAAACGCACGCGATGTAATTAATAACATTAAAACCCGTATGGCACAATTGAAGGGTAGTTCGTTTCCAACGGGCATGACCTATAATGTAAATTATGACGTATCCCGCTTTTTGGACGCTTCTATTGATGAAGTGTTACATACGCTAATAGAGGCGTTCATTTTGGTGTTTATAGTAGTGTATATCTTTTTGCAGGATTTCAGGTCCACATTGATACCAGCCCTTGCCGTTCCTGTTGCACTGATAGGTACGCTGTTTTTCATGCAAATGCTTGGCTTCTCTATAAATTTGCTTACTCTTTTTGCATTGGTACTCTCTATTGGTATCGTGGTGGACAATGCCATTGTGGTGGTAGAAGCCGTACACGTGAAAATGAACGAAGAGCACATGGATGCTATGGAGGCCACTATGAGCGCTATGAAAGATATAAGCGGTGCTATAGTGGCCATAACGCTGGTTATGTCGGCTGTTTTTGTGCCGGTTGCATTTATGGACGGGCCGGTTGGTGTATTTTACCGACAGTTTTCTTTAACAATGGCTATAGCCATTGTTATTTCAGGGATTAACGCGGTTACGCTTACCCCCGCCTTGTGTGCCATTATGCTTAAACATCATGATGACAGCAAAAAAAGTTTCATTGATAAATTTTTTGCAGGCTTCAATAAAAGGTACGATGCTGTACAAAATAAATATGCCGGTTTGATTGGAAAAATTGCCGGTCGCAGAATAATTACCTTTATTGCACTGGCGTTTTTCTTTGTGGCTACCTGGGGGATGAGTGCTGTACTGCCAACTGGGTTTATACCTACCGAAGATCAGGGCATGATTTACGTAAATGTAACCACACCTGCCGGCGCCACAGTGGAGCGTACCGAAGAAGTACTCAGTGAAATTCAGCGCCAAACCAAGGACATCAAGGCTATTGAATCTGTTTCCACGCTATCGGGTTATAGCTTAGTTAACGAAATAGCGGGTGCTTCTTATGGTATGGCCATGATTAACCTTAAAGGCTGGGACGATCGAAAAGAATCATTACAGGATATTATCGATGAGCTTACCAAACGCACAAAAAACATTGGTGATGCCTCCATTCAATTTTTCCCGCCACCTACAGTACCTGGCTTTGGTAACTCCAGCGGTTTTGAGATTCGTTTATTAGACAAGAGCGGCACAGGCAATCTACGGAAAACGGCACAGGTAAGTAATGATTTTATCAAAGCACTAAACCAGTCGCCTGCCATAGCTAATGCGTTTTCCAGTTTCGACCCTAATTTTCCACAATATCTCATTACGGTTGACCAGCAAATGGCCGCTAAAAAAGGCATCACCATCGATAAAGCTATGGGTACTTTGCAAACGCTGATGGGTAGCTATTATGCCTCCAACTTTATACGTTTTGGCCAAATGTACAAGGTAATGGTACAAGCCTCACCCGAATTCAGGTCTAAACCTGAAGATGTATTGCAATTGTACGTGAAAAACACCCACGGTGAGATGGTGCCATTTTCAACCTTCATAAAAATGGAACGGGTTTATGGACCCGAACAATTGACCCGCTATAACATGTACACCTCAGCCATGATCAATGGCGACGCGCGGGCTGGTCATAGTAGTGGTGATGCCATTGCTGCTATCCAAAAAATAGCGGCAGAAAAGCTGCCCAAGGGATATTCTTTCGAATGGTCGGGTATGACCAGGGAACAGATCCTTTCGGGCAACCAGGCTATTTACATTTTTATAATTTGTTTAGTGTTTGTATACCTTTTACTGGCAGCGCAGTATGAAAGTTTACTATTGCCTTTAGCTGTTATCCTGTCTTTGCCTACCGGTATTTTAGGAGCATTCTTCTTCTTAAAAATCACCGGACTCGAAAACAACATCTACGCACAGGTCGCCCTAGTGATGCTTATAGGCCTGCTTGGTAAGAACGCCATTTTAATTGTGGAGTTTGCCGTGCAGCGCGAACGTGAAGGTGCAACTGTTTTGCAAGCAGCGGTAGATGGTGCAGTATCGAGGCTAAGGCCCATATTAATGACTTCTTTTGCATTTATTGCTGGGCTAGTACCATTGTGTATTGCCAGTGGTGCAGGCGCTATGGGTAACCGTTCTATTGGTACGGCTGCAGCGGGAGGTATGTTACTTGGTACCCTATTTGGCTTAATACTTATCCCAGGCTTGTACTTCATATTTTCCAGCCTATCAAAATCCAAGAAAAAAGAAGCACCTGCACCTACAAGGCCTGAAGCGGAATTGGTTAGCAGCATTCATTAATCAACTACTTATGTACAAAAATAAATTTCATATATATATAGTGTTCATGTTGTTTTTCATAACAGCATGCAGCAGCCTTAAAACTATCGACGTTGCACCTCGTGATGGTATGCCGGCTAGTTATACAGGTATTACCGATTCTTCAAGTGTTTCGGCCCTGCCTGTTTCCAGTTTTTTTACAGATGCCTACTTGCTAGATTTAATAGATACAGCTATGGCCGCTAACCCGGATATACTCACGGCGTTGCAAAGAGTTGAAATTGCTAACGCTAATCTAAAATATAACGGCTTGTTGCTTTTACCATCCGTGACGCTCAACGCTAATGCTGGACTAGAAAAGTACGGCGATTATACCATGAATGGCGTCGGTAATTACGATACCAATCTTTCGCCTAATATCAACAACCGGCAGCGAATACCTGACCCAACGCCCGATTATTTCCTTGGATTTCGTAGTTCATGGGAAGTTGATTTATGGGGAAAGCTACGCAATAGAAAAAAAGCGGCTTTTAACCGTTTTTTAGCTAGCCAAAGTGGCTATAAAATGGTTGCAACTTCGCTTACCTCCCAAATTGCTACAGCTTATTACCATTTACTGGCTTTGGATAATGAGTTACGGGTGATTCGCAAAAATATAGCACTGCAGAACAATGCATTAGAGATTGTTAAAATTCAAAAAATGGGTGGCCGTGCCTCCGAACTTGCGGTACAGCAGTTTTTAGCTCAGCAAAAACGCACACAAGGACTTGAATACCAAGTAAAACAACAAATTACAGAGACAGAAAATCAGCTCAATTTTTTAACCGGGCAATATTCCAAAGCTATAGGCCGCGATACTTCTATCAATACCCTAAAGCTTCCCTCAATGTTGAAAGCTGGTGTGCCATCGCAATTATTATTAAACCGGCCCGATATACAGGAAGCGGAATATGAACTGCGTGCTATGAACGCCGATATCAAGGCAGTACATGCGGCTTTCTTTCCTTCGCTGACCTTGTCGCCTTACGTTGGTTTCAATGCATTTAGTTCTTCTTTGCTTTTTAATTCCGGCTCGCTGGCTTATGGCCTACTTGGAGGAATTACTGCCCCGATCTTTAACAGAAAGCTTATCAAGGCAGAATACGGCCGCACTGCTGCCCAGGGCAAACAAGCGCTTTATAATTATCAAAAAACAGTTTTAAGTAGTTACCAAGAAGTTTTAAATAGCCTTAAAAGCATTGAGAATTATAAGCAAATGTATGTGCACAAGCAAGAGGAAGTACAGGCGCTTAATAACGCTGTAGAAGTAGCTAATGACTTGTACTTGGTTAATCGGGCCAATTACTTGGAAATAATTACGGCACAACGCAATGTACTGGATGCTGAGTTGGAACTGGCCAACACTAAGAAAAATATATTCATCGGTGCTATAAATCTTTATCGCTCTGTAGGCGGGGGCTGGAAACGCTAATTATTGTTAAAAAAAGGGGTCTTATAGATCTGTTTATAAGACCTCTTTTAAAAAACTTTATTCGCTTATTCCGATATTTGCATTTCAGGTTAATAATTTATTATTCTCAGCTTTTCGTTATAATGGTTTAGTTGACACACTGCTAATAGGATATTACGAACCAAAATGGTGCGACCAAAGGTTGAATTCAACAATCAAGTAGAAAGTAGCAATTCGAACACCAAATGCATTTTGAATAGCAAAAGCAAATCGTTCTAACGTTTAAATAATTCCGTAATTTTATTTGTTGGCAAGATTGATAAACGCTCGAAAGTCAATAGATGAATATATCTCCCTAGTAATTAATTTCAGTTCAAATTAGCAATGGTAAATTATAAAGCACGTTACTTGATTTAGGTTGAAATTCTTTGTAACCTTAGCATATAAGATTTGCAATAATCATAGCAAAAACATGGTGCGTCATTCGGTATATAAAAGTCTGCCCATTCTTAATATACTAGTTATCAATAATATTTAGAGGTATTACAAATCCCCTCCCTCTCCGCAAATAAACTTGTTAAAAACAGTTAGAAGCCTGCTGATAAATTTTTGCAGGCTTTTATTTTGATAATAAAACCTCATTTTATCAACTATAACACAACTATAAGTGGGCATTTCAATGCGTCGCTTTACACATTATTTCTCTCGCCCATGAATTCGGTTTAATGGAAAAACTATTCAACCTGTTTACTGGTAACTAAACAGGCATTTAATCGGAGGCTATTATCATATTTGGATTTAATCACCCTAAACTTTTTCTTTTTTCCATGCTGCTATATAAGCTAACAATGGGCGAAGGCTTTCCCCATAATCTGTAAGTGCATACTCTACGCGAGGAGGGTACTCCTTAAATTGTTTCCTGCTAATTAAGCCATCAGCTTCTAGTTCTTTCAATTGTTCAGTTAAAACTTTTTTTGAAACAGCAGGTATTCGAACACTGATTTCTCCAAATCGCCTGGCATGCGTACAGAGCACTTTTAAAATAGTTAGTTTCCACCGTCCTCCAAACAAAGCTATAGTTTCCGTAGCAGGGCAGTTGGCATAGTCTGTTCTATTCTTCATTAGTCACTTTTAGGTTACCACCTTTTATTCTGTTAACAACGCAACAAGGTGTTTTACGGTATCAGTTTCACTATCCTTGCCTAACAAAAGTAATTGATTATTTATCTTAAAACAAAGACTATGATTTTAGTAACTGGTGCAACCGGTAATTTAGGCAAAGCCACCGTTAATTCTTTATTAAATAAAGGCGTATCCGCAAACAATATTGCAGTATTGATAAGAGATGAATCCAAATCGGCAGAATTTAAATTAAAAGGTATCCAAGTCCGGATTGGAGACTATCAGAATTTTGAGTCTTTAAAAAGTGCGTTCCAAGATGTGGAAAAATTACTACTGATATCTTCTTCATCAGAAATAGTTCACAGATTCGAACAACATAAAAACGTAATTAATGCTGCCAAGGAAACTGGTGTTAGCCATATTATTTATACCAGTTTTGATATGATAGATCTGCGTCGAAGTATCATGGGCTTAGATGTTCAATATCATGCAGACACCAGTGATTATCTGAAACAAACAGCAGTACCTTATACCTTGATGGAAAATACAATGTATGCGGACATGATTCCCCTTTTATCAGGAACTGATATATTGGATGGAGGTATCTCGATACCTGCAGGAAATGGTAGGACACCTTTTTTACCAATAACAGAAATGGCTGAAACTTTAGCTGTTGTACTAACTACTCCCGGGCATGAAAACAAAGAATATGCCATTGCTGCAGACGCTGCTTTTTCTTTCGCTGAAATTGCTGACCTCATATCAGATATTTCAGGAAAAAAGATAACTTACTATCAACCTGATGTAGATTCATACATTGCCCGGCTTGTGCAGAACGGGTTTCCCGAAGATGATTCGGCATATATTGCAAGGTTTGGTGAGGCAATTGCCAAAGGAGAGTTTGACACCAAAAAAAGTGATGTTAAACAATTACTAGGCAGAAGTCCAATATCTTTAAAAGATTTTTTAAGAACCCTATACGGTAAATAATAAAAAAAGCTTACCTCATAACATTAACATCCTGGCTGGAAATTGACCGGGCCGGGTGTTAATGTTATCAATATATCTTACAGAGAGACAAATTATTTTCAGGAAGCAAGCATCAGGGAAACGAAAGCTTACATTTCTTAAGATTTATTAGTCGGATGGAGACAGGTTCCAAATAGGCAGCTATTGATAAATTTGCCATTAAATCCGAGAAAAGAGCATTAAATATTCCTGTATAATAATTGAAAGCTATGCCATAGTATAACAACCAAATTTGATATGATAATTAGCTGTTGTTATAAGTTATCAGATCAAATTATGGCTATTAAAAGTTAAAAACTTATTGAGTAACTCGTTTGGCATTTCATTCTCAATTACATAATGACTTGCATCAAACGCTTTGTTTTCCTGCTTTCTTCGGCCATAAAGCCCATAATGTGGCTCTCTATAGATTCGTCTATTGTTGATGTAAGCATGGCCGGATTTTGCTGCGATACCGCCTGCACAAAATCTCGGGCAAGCAAGTGATCTCCACCACCGTGACCCGAATTTTTGTACTCCTCTACGTCTTCGGCCACTGGTTTCAACTTAATTTGCTTACCGGTCCTGAAGTCTGTTATTACTAACTCGGTCATATCCCCTACCATATCTCCCATTGAGCCCATAATGCGCGATCTGCGATCATGATATGAAGTAAACGCTTCCATCGAAAAATTAGCTGTAACGTTATCGCCAAAACGCATACTTGTTACGTAGTGGTCGGGCTGGTCATTATCCATTTGGTAAACACAACGCCCATAGTTGGTGGTACGTAAACGACTGAGGATAAATTCCGTTTTATCGGCAACATCGTTAGGTATATCCAGCACCCGGTTCCGGGTGCCGCGTTCCAAATATTCTTTAATGGCCGAATATGGACACTCACGTTCTACCTTGCAACCATCTGTGCAACGGGCGGTGCTGCCTTGCGGTGCATTTTCTTTTTTAAACCATTTTAAATCGCCCATGGCAAAAATTTCACGGCTTGGTTTATTTATCACCCACTTAATAATGTCCAGATCGTGGCAAGATTTAGCCAAAATTATGGGCGTTGTCTGTTTTGAATTGTGCCAGTTGCCACGCACATAAGAGTGTGCCATGTGAGTGTGTTCAATAGGTTCAAAGTGCTGCACGCTAATTACCTCACCTATTGCGCCTTTTGCTATTAACTCTTTCATTTTTACAAAGTATGGCGCGTAACGCAACACATGGCAAACGGCTACAATACGACCGGTTTTTTTGGCTAAAGCTAAAATACTGCGACATTCCTTTTCGGTGGGTGCAATAGGTTTTTCCAGCAATACATCATAACCCATTGCCAGGGCCTTCATGCAAGGTCCATAATGCAAGTTATCGGGTGTGGTAATGATAATGGCGTCAGCAAACTTGGAGCGTTTGAAAACATCTTCCCAAGTATTAAATCGGTTTTGAGCCGAAATATTGTGCTTTTTGCTGTAGTTATCGTTACGAAATGCTACAGGCTCGGCAACGCCCACAATGTCCAGCTGATCAGGAAACTTGCTGGCGAAATCGCCGTAAACGCTGCCACGGTTGCCTGCACCTAAGGTGATAGCAGTTACCGCTTTGGCCATTGGTTTATGTAAAGGGTTTGCCAGTATGCTGTAAGAGAACGTATTCTTTGCCAGCATGCTCATACTTTCGGTACTGATGAATGTAGCGCCGAGTGTTATACCGACGTTTCTTAACAGGTTTCTGCGGTTCATGATATTACTATTAAACGTTAATTCTATTTATATAATCTCTTAAATACTGGGTTATATTTTTTATAGATGCGCTGTGCAACCTCAACCGAATTGCCGGTAACAGCATCTGCATAAGGCTCGGTACTGTTTACCCAATTCCACTCCCAGTTTTTAATTTCATCGTCAAATACTTTTTGGTCTATAGGTTTCTTCAGTTTGGCTTGCTGTTTTAAATAGCTAAAATACTGCTGCCAACGTGGTTTGTAGTAGCCGCTTAACATACCAGCCCATTGCCTGTTGGAGTACTCGCTCAGCGTGCTGTTTTTATCGCCCCATAGGGTAATTAAATTACGTGCATTCTTTTCAAAAAGCTCTTTTTCGGCGGGTGTGGTACCCCACTTTTTGGCATCGTTAAGCCATTTGCCCAGTAAAAAATCTTTACGAGTTCCAAGGAGTTCATTGGTATCGTCTATTACAGTTAGAAACTCAGTGGTTAGCTTGTTAAACCGTTCTTCATCATAAGTGTTATATACAGCTGCAAATTGTTGCTGAAGCGTATCAGCATAATTTACCAATACCTGCCGGGTAACATCCACCAGATCGTAACCAAAGCCATCGCTTGCTTTAAGGTCTGCAGATGCTGTTATTAAGTTATTCAATGCAGGTAAAAGTGCTTTGGGATTATAATTTTTTTGAGGACGAGTACCGCTTGATGTTTTTGCGAAGGTTGGCCTGCCGGTAATTATAGATTCAGGTCCGCCCGGTAAAATACCGCCGGTGTAAACGGTTTTGTGCAGCACTTCCCAAGCTTTTTGTGCATTGCTGTTTACTTTGCCATAACGGCGGTGTGCGTAAGCTTTTAACCAAGCATCGACATCGATAGGCGTACTGCGCCAAACATTCTCCAAAAACAACTGGTATACAGCTGGGTTTTGCTCAATTGCTTCAGGTGTTAGACCAATACCCACCATGTTACCGGCGGCAGGATCGTTCATGGCCGCAACCGGATCGGTTGCTACGTTATTCATACGGCCATACAAACTGATATTTCCGCCAAAGTTGTGCAGCATGCACCAAATCCAGGGTTTACCGTAATAAGCTTGGGTACGATTCCAAACCGGGTGGTTTTCGCCCCAAAGATCGAGGATGATCATACGGTCGTTAGGCACGGCGTTGAGCAGCGCTTTTATTTGTGTTGGCTGCCAAAATTTTTCCTGGTGATGAAAAAGCCAGCCCTGCATAATCCAGGTAGCTTTATTATCGGCAACCGTCATCGATTCGAATACCTTTTTGCTTACATCATGTAAATAAGTGATATCGTTGGTTGGTGGCAAGTTCTCGTTGAAGGTATCGGCTGTGTATAAATGATCGGTGCCAAATGTTCGTGTTTCTTCTTCAATAAATTGACGGCCGATGGTAGTAAACAGCGAATCGTTAGGGTCCAAAATATACACATCAGGAAATGTACTCCAATGCGTTTTCTTCAACCTGGCATTTGGAAACCTGTCTTTAAAAGATGGCGGCACATGGCCGGTGAAAGCTGGCAATATCGGTGTCATCCCTAAGGAGCGTTCGCGGGCCAGTATTTTCTTTTGTAGCTCTTCGTGCCCTTTGATAATGCTGTTAGGTAAAGGTCCACCCCAACCATCAAGATTGCCCATATAAAACCAATTAAAATACGCAGGTCCGCTAAAAAATGTACTCAAATCTTTATCGGTAAACCCCATGCTTTTGTATACCCTTTGCCACACGGCATTTTGCCCGGTAATGGCCAAAGGCATATTGATACCATTGAGCGCCATCCAGTCAACTTCTTGTTGCCAGCGATCCCAGTTCCACCAGCTCATGGAGTAGTTGAATGTGCAATAATTTAAGTAGTAACGGTACTGGTATGGTGTTGCCTGCGCTATTTTTTGCGGAACGGGTGGCAACGGATTGGGCACTTTCAAATTGGTGCCGTTCCAGGTAATATCGCAGTGTGCATAGTTTTTCAGATAGTAGTTTAAGGCGCTTGCCGCAGCAATACCGTTATTACCACGCAGAATAATTTTTCCATTTTCCGATTCCAGTTCAAACCTGTCCTTGCCATTTATAGGTTCAATAAATTCCACCTTAAATTCACCAGCCACTTTGGGTACAACGCGTTTAATAAGGTCGTAAACGGCTGTTTGCTGATCGGTATTTGAAATAGCCTGAGCAGCACAAAGCCGCCCTGCTAAAAGCATGACGGCCAGAAGTGCCATGAATTTAAAACTAACTATCTTCATTTAATTCATTTGGAAGGATACCACTACCGGACGATGATCGGATGCGTAAGTTTCAGGAACAACACGGTAGCTCTTTACCATCCATGCTGCGTTCTTTATAGCAATATAATCAATGGTTTTGGTTGGGTTGATGACTGGTATTGTGCCCGGACAACCTTGTGTACAGGTGCGTTTAAACTGCTGATCTAAAAGTTTAATAGCCTCCGAGGTATCTACACTGTTCAAGTCTCCGCAAAGTACAATAGGCTCTTTTTTGGAGGAAAACTCTTGCAGTATGGTTTTCATTTGCAGCGTACGGGTATCGTTGTTCCGCTGAGCATCTAAATGAGTATTAGCCAGTATAAAGGATTTACCCGAGGATAATTTCACAGTGACGTAGGCCAAAATACGATCCTCTCCCGGTGATGCCTCGGGCAAAGAAATACTTTTAATATTAGAGAATGGATGTTTGCTCAATATCATGGTTCCGTATTCGCCGCCATCATGATCAATAGCCTTAAAAAAGTGATACTGCATTCCTGTCTTTTCTGCCAGTAGCTTAGCTTCATCAACGTTGCCTGAACGCTTGGTTAGCTTATCAATCTCCTACAAAGCCACCACATCCGGGTTTTCGGCTTTAATAACGTTAGCAATGGCATCCACATCTATCAGGCCCTCTTTTGAAGGCGGGTTGGCATGATGTACATTATAGCAGAGAACCTTCAACTCGTTATTGGAGGATGCGGTTACCAGGCCCTGTTGTGCAGACTTAGTTACCTTATCAGAACAGGCAGCTAATAAGCACAGTAGATGTATAAATAAAAATCTTTGTTTCATAAATGAATTGATTGGTAAACAGCAGTTATGTGAGCAACTCGCACAACTGCTGCAATGGTTATACTACCAGTTTTGGTTTTGCCCTAAATTTGGGTTCTGTTGTTTTTGGCTGAATGGTACAGGCCATAAATAGTTTTTGTTGGCATCAAACCTTCTGCCGGTGTTCACTACAAAGTAGCCGTTGGCATCGGTGGGTATGGTGTTTACAAACTGCTGGTTAAAGCTTTCTACTAAACTCTTTTTCAAACCTTTTACATCCTGAGCCAACAATGAACCTTGTTTCCAACGAAGGATATCATAATAACGCTGACCTTCAAAAGCAAGTTCCACACGGCGTTCGCGGCGAATCTCGGTACGTAGATCAAGACCGGCGGCAGCTAATTCCGTAATTACCATACGTTTCATGCCTACCCGGTCGCGCAATTTGTTAATCGTATTATCTATATCGGCTTGCGTTAAGGTACCTTGCTCCAGTTTTGCTTCGGCGTAAGTAAGAAATACCTCGGCTAACCTGATGTGATGAATGTCATTCGCATCCTTGGTCACAGCACCTACAATGGATATTTCCACATACTTGGTGAAGTAGAAACCGGTTCCGGTGATACAGCCCTTTTTATCAGCATCCCATTTTGGGGTATTGAAATTAGCGTTAGTGTCTGCATTGGCATCGCCGTCATCGCGGCCACCCCAGGCAGCTCCCGGCGACAGGATGGTTTGTTTCATACGCGGATCCCTGTTTTTAAATATATCGGCATAAGTTGCCTCGCTGTACAGCGGCGACTTGTCAATAGGCAATCCATCCGAACATAGGTAGCTATCCACCAACGATTTGGTTGGGCTGAAACGAGAGGTTTGATCAGGTACCTGGCACTCGCGGCTTAAGTTGTGCATATACACATCGGTTAAATACCTGCGCACTAAAATGGTTTCCTTATTAGTGCCGTTCGAAACTTTGCCTTTGTAGGTAAACAGGTCGTTGTAACAAGTTGCTGTTCCGCCAGCAGTGTATAACTGGTACTGATTTAAATCCATTACCGCTTTAGACGCCGCCTCGGCAACCGACCATTTTTCAAAGAATAATGCCACGCGCGCTTTCCAGGCTAATGCTGCACCTTTGGTAATGCGGCCAATATCTATAGGTTGATAGGTTAATGGCAGTCCGGCAGCAGCTTCATCCAGTTCTTTTAATATAAAATCAACCACATCGGCACGTTTGGCACGCGGGCCGTAAATTTCAGGATCGCCAATGATCAGCGTTTTGGTGAGCAACGGTACATCGCCAAACAGGAATGCCAGGTAAGTGTACATGTGCGCACGCATAAAGCGTACTTCTCCAGCATACTGCTTCATTTTAATATCGGTAACGCCTTCTGCTTTTTGGTAGTTCTCTAAAAAGTGGTTGCAACGTCTTATACCGTTATAATGGCCTACCCACTCACTATTTAAGGTGCCGCGTGTAAAATCATAATTGCCCGATGATATGGCCAAGTAATCGGATGTTGGCGGGTATATGGTGTTATCGCCGAGATTTTCCATATCGACCGTATTTTTTGCTTTGAGGAAAGCATAAACGCCGTTAACTGCCAGTTCTAACTGCTGGGGAGTTTTCCAGAAACTTTCGTCTGATATTTGATCAAGAGGTGCCCGGTCTAAAAAGTCTTTTTTACAACCTGCTAAAAACGTTGCCAAAAACGATGGAACCGCAAGTGCGGAGATGCCATATACACCGGCATTGCGTAAAAATGAACGGCGGTTATTTGCTGTATTTTCTTTAGTTTTCATGCTTACTGTAATTTGATGTTTATACCGAAAATGAATGTTTTAACCTGTGGATAAAGGCCGCCGCTGGTAGCAGGCGATTCAGGATCGTAGGCATAAAAGTAGTTGGATTTGGTAAACAGGTTATCGCCTGAGGCATAAAAGCGTAACTGCTGTATATGTAGTTTTTGGATGAATTTTGACGGTATGGTGTAGCCAATCTGCACGTTTTTAACGCGCAGGTAAGATGCATCCTGCAACCAGTAATCAGAAACTGGTGCGGTGTTACGCGTGTCTTTATAAATAAAGCGCGGGTAAGAACCACCTGTATTAGCAGGTGTCCATCTGTCTAAATGAAATTCTTGTGGAAACGCAGCGTCAGCGTTATAAGCATGTATACCAGCATTGGTTATATATCCACTGTTTTTACCTACGCCCTGCAAAAAGGCAGTAAGGTCGAACCCTTTCCAGGCAGCATCCAACCTGAACGAATAATTATAGCGAGGAAAGGCATCGCCAATAACTTCGCGGTCGAGGTCTGCAGTAATTTTGCCATCCCCGTTTAAATCACGGTATTTGATGTCACCTGGTGCAATGCGGCCTGCATATGCATCCATAATGGCAAACTTTGGAACATAGGCACCTGCGGCATTCCTGGTAAAATCGCCTTCTTGTGCCAGCCCATCTGTGCGGTAGCCATAAAACGCATTGAGCGGGTAACCAATATCTCTTATACGGTCGCCAATGGTTGGTGGCACGCCACCCAAATCGGTTACTTTATTTTTGATATCAAAGAAGATAGCGGTTACTCCATACTTGAAATCCTTGATACGGTCATTCCAACCTAAGGATAATTCATAGCCTTTGTTAGACATGCCTCCGGCATTTTGATCGGGCACTGCCAGTCCTAAAATATCCGGTTGAGGCACTTTAATCTGAATGTCGCTTATCTTTTTATTGAACCATTCGCCGGTGAAGGTTAAGCGGTTATTTAAGAAGGACAGATCCAAGCCTATGTTTAACATACTGGCTTTTTCCCATTCGAGTAACGGGTTCGATAATATGGTTTGAGCGAAAGCAGAGGTAGCCGCAGAACCATTACCAATTGGTGCCGTGGCAACCGCACCAATGGTGTTTGCATATGGGTAGTATTCTGAGTATGCAGAACCATCGGCACCAAACTGATTTCCAAGTGTACCGTACGATGCCCTGATCTTACCGTCAGATAACCAACTGATGGTATTGTTTTTTAAAAAGCTTTCTTCGGTAAAGCGCCAGCCTGCCGATACAGACGGGAACATTCCCCACCGGTGTCCTTCGGCATAACGCGATGAACCATCATAGCGAAGATTCAGTTCAAGCAAATACTTTTCTGAATAATCATAATTAAGACGACCAAATACGCCTTGCGTGGCATAATGATAAGCATCGCCGCCAACATTAAAATTGGTAGTACCCAGGTTTAACACCGGCACATTATCATCTACAAAGTTATTGGCACTGGCCGAAAACGCATCGAAGCGGTTGGTTTCCTGCTGATAACCGGTTAAAACCTTGAAGTGATTTTTGTTTAAGTTTAAACGGTAATCAATTTGGGCAGTAAAGTTTTTAAAAGTAATGGTGGTGGCTATATTTTGCAGCGAGTTTGGTGAACCCGTGGTATAAATAACCGCGTTTGTAACCGGATCGAAGTATTGAAGGGTGCGGTTAAAAGTTACGCGTTTTTGGCTTGTACCTCTTACACCGTATTGCGAGGTGATATCCAAGTTCTTTAAAACATGGAGCTTACCTACAAAGCTTGACGTAAATTCTTTGGAAACAAAGTTATTGAAACCGCCATCGGTAGCTATAGCAACCGGGTTACTTGACCCTCCCCCGTAACCCCAGCCACCCGATGTAAAGCGGACCGGGTTAAGCGGAGACATGGTGAACGCTGTATAAATTGGGCCACCACCTACATCCGTGTTTGATGAGGGCTGATTTTGATTACGGTCCAGGTAACTTAAATTGGCTTCAAGATCCAAAACGTTTAGGATGCGTGCTGTATTCACTTTTAACCGTACGTTATCTTTTTTAAACTTGTACTGGTCTCCTACTACTAAACCGTCCTGGTTTTGGCGACCGTACGACGCAAAGTACTGTACATCTTTACTTCCCCCACTAACGTTAATGTTATGGTTTTGCTGTGATGCCGATTTTTTGATGAGCGCCTTAGGCCAATCGGTATTGGCAAAGTAGTTTGGGTCAGAACCGTTTCTGGCAATCTCTATTTGTGCATCGGTATAGCTTTTAGGCAAACCTGCGTTTACCTGCGCTTCTCCTAGCATGGTCATATAATCAACCGAGCCCAGCATTTTAGGTAATGCCGTTGGTTTTTGAAAACCGAAGTAGCCACTGTAAAATATGGATGGTTTTTGATCGGGCAGGCCTTTTTTGGTGGTTATCAATATAACACCGTTTGCAGCTCTTGTACCGTATATAGATGATGATGCGGCATCTTTTAATACCGATATGGTTTCAATATCTTCCGGATTTATCCAGTTCATATCGCCTGGTACACCATCTATTAAAATATAAGGGTCAGAGTTATTGAACGTGCCTATACCACGCACCCTTACTTCGCCGTTGCTGGCGCCGGGTTGTCCTCTGCTACCCACAACACTCAAACCTGGTACAGTACCCTGCAAACCGGTTGATACGGCAGTAATTGGCCTGCTGGCTAATACCTTTTCGCTCACTACCGACACAGCCCCTGTAAGGTTAGCCTTCTTTTGTGTAGCAAAGCCTACCACTACTACATCATTTAATGATGAATTGGTGGCTTTTATATTGGCTGTTACGCTGCTTTTACCTGCTACATTGATAACCAAGTCTTCATAACCTATGGAGCGTACGGTTATATCGTCGGTCTCGGTAACCATAATGGAAAACTTTCCTTCGGCGTTGGTGGAGGTAGCCCTGCCGCTGCCTTTGGATATTACGGTAGCACCGGGAATATGTTCTTTCGAGGAAACATCGGTAACTATTCCGGTTACGGTTTTGTTACCGGTTGCCTGCGAGTGTACCTTTTGTGAGTACGATACTATCATCATGAGAATTAACGACAATACTTGGGAACACTTAATAATACGGGAACGTAAAATTCCTTTCATGGTCAAAATTTTTGTTAGCGATGAGTGTTATTTCGTCAATAAATGTCCATCTTTTTAAAAATCTTATACCATGAAATAAATAGTATAATGAAATATTAATAATAGTTTAACATCTTTAATGAAAATTTTGTAGAAGTTTGTCTTAAACCTAATTATCAACCCGTTTCAAGCATACTATTCATAATGAACTCAGTTTTAATTAGTCAACATCACATTAGCGGGTTAAGCAACGTTGATAAAAAAAAGCACATCCATAAATTACGATTATTAAAAGCAATTACTGCTCAAGGGGCTAAATCAGTATCTGACCTATCATCTATATTATCGGCAAGTACGCCAACCTCTATTCAAATTATTAATGAACTGTTACAGGACGGGGTTATTGAAAAAAACGGTTATGGCAAATCTATAGGTGGGCGCAAGCCCGAACTTTATATGATGAAGCCGGGCTTGTTATACATATTAAGTATAGAAATGGAAGGCTTTAAAACCAAAATGGCTATAGTTGATAACAACAATATAATGGTGAGCGCTATACAAAGCTTTCCGCTAGTGCTTGCCAACGAAGTAAATGCGGTAGATATACTGTATGATTATGCCAGGCAACTCATTCAATCATCAGGAATTGATATTGATAAGTTAATAGGAATAGGCATTAGCATACCAGGGCTGGTAAACACTAAGCACGGAAGCAGCTATACTTACATTATTAGCAACCAGCACTTGCAAACCTTGCAGCAGGTATTTGAAGAAAGGTTTGACAGGCCGGTTTTTATACAAAACGACGTAAAAAGCTCGGCCTTGGCCGAAAGTAGATTAGGCCTTGCCCAAGGTAAGCGGGATGTACTGGTGCTGTTGATGGACTGGGGTATTGGCTTGGGTATCATAATGGATGGCGAATTGCGGAGCGGAACTTCAGGCTTTTCGGGTGAGATTGGTCACATTCCGTTTGTGGAAGATGGCGCTTTGTGTTATTGCGGAAAGCGCGGCTGTTTAGAAACCGTTGCCTCAGGTATTGCGTTGGCACGTTTGGCTAAAGAGGGAATTAAATCGGGGCAGTATTCTTTGCTGAACGAACTAAGCGACCAGGAGATTGAGAAAATTGAACCTCACATTGTAATTGACGCAGCCAACCGGGGCGATCAGTATGCAATTAATATACTATCGGACATTGGTAAAAATTTGGGTAAGGCTATTGCTACCCTTATACAATTATTTAACCCTGAACTCGTAATTTTAGGAGGAAAGATTGCAGAAGCCAAGCAATACATAACCACTCCTATTCAGCACTCTATAAACATGTACAGCATGACGCAGTTTACAGAAAACACCAAAATTGTGCTTTCGGAATTGGGACCCGATGCCGGTATATTAGGAAACGTGCATACCGTAATTGAAAAGATATTTGATAAACAAATTAATATCATTGTGTTGCAATGAGCAACATTGCAGAAAGTTATTATAGGCTTCCCGACACCATAAATATATTTCGAAGCGGGTTGTGAATAACTTTAACTAATGGCAAACTCATTTCGATCTGTCTAGCACAATCCACTTATTTAAAATGTTATTTGGAGCTTCTGATACTATCTTATAAAACGAAGAGAAAGAATCTTTAAAAATGTGCTTGCACTTGGCTCTCCATTACCGGCACCTCGGTTAACAACTGATATTTGTCGGTGCACCTGTTTTCAAGCAACTGCCCTCCGCCCACTCGTTCGGGTGTTAATGGTGATTAACCATGGATAATTTGGATGACTGTAATAATTTGGATGACTGTAATAATATAGTAGTAAATACCTTAATTTCATTCCAAAATTATTTTTTTCTATTTTCGCCGCCCTTCAAATATCAAGGCATGAAGCAGCACTTATACGGAATTGATTTTGGAACGACCAACTCGGCACTGGCAATTTATGACGAAGATACCGGCGAGATAACAAATACGATCATCATCCCTTCTCTAATTTATTTCTACCAGCATGCGGCCGAAGGCTTCGTTGTTGGCGAAGCAGCTATCTCAGCTTATCTGGCCGATAACATGAAAGGGCGTTTCATCAAATCGGTGAAACAGGTTTTATCCCGGAGCAGCTTCACCGAAACCCGCATTGGCAACAAACGGTATAATGCTTCAGATCTGGTGGCGATAATTTTAAAAGAATTGAAAACCCGCGCCGATCAGCTGACGGGGCAAGATTGCCGAAAAGCGGTGATTGGCAGGCCGGTGTTCTTTGATGACGACGATGTGCAGAAAGATAAATTAGCGCAGACGAGACTACATAAGGCAGCCATGCTTGCAGGCTTTACCGAGGTGCGATATCAGTTTGAGCCCATCGGCGCAGCGTTTGCTTACGAGAAAGGCTTGATTAAAAAGGAAAATGTATTAGTAGCAGATTTGGGGGGAGGCACTACTGATTTCACCTACCTCGTGCTCGACCCAGCAAAAGTTGGTACTAAAGACCGGAAAGATGACATAATTGCCAACGGCGGGATCTATATAGGTGGAGACAGTTTCGATTCTGCATTCATGTGGGAGAAGGGTACCCCACACTTTGGTAAGGATACTAAATATGAAGCTACCCCTGGGAAAATACTGACCGTACCAGTTTCCCTCTTTGCCAACATTTGCTCCTGGGAACAAATGAATTTCTTTAATGGGCTGCGTATCAAAAAAGACATTGAAGACTATTATTATTTTTCCGGAAACAACAAAAAGTTCAAAAATCTGATCACGTTGATTGACAATAACCTTGGCTATTCTGTTTTTCAATCTATTGAGCAAACGAAGATTACGCTTACAGATGAAGCCGAAGCTACGTTCAGCTATCATCATATGGAGATTGAAATAGAAGAAAAAATCAGTCTCTTTGATTATGAAAAGATTATAGCTAAGGATATTAAGCGAATTGCGAATTATCTCGACGAGTTCCTGGAAAAAAATAAAATAGAAGCCTTGGATATCGATAGTCTTTTCCTAACTGGCGGCACCTCAATGGTAGGTAGCATTCAATACCTATTCAAAGCGAAGTTCCCGCATGTAAAATTAAATTCAGGAGACAATTTCAAGAGTGTAGCTAAGGGCCTTGCTTACAGTGGATACCTCTTCGAAGATTAATTGATGACTGAATTTGCCGCCTTTACAATCGGACATTAACTAATATGCACTGATGAATTTTTTTCATAGTCGAATGAAGTGAATAATAAAATATTGTACTTTAACTACTTTTTAACTAATGTTAGTTATACCTTTTGAGCGTCAGTCTTTATATTCCTATCATCTCAACAACATCAATAATCAAATACTTCACAAAGAAGCCGGAAGAAAATCTTCCGGCCTAAATTATGCTAATTGTCAAACAGCCATCCTGCATATAAATACTTGATGGCCAGTCAAAGCCTTAAGATCCCAAGCAGGCTGCTTCCTTTTAATATGCACATCACTTCTGAACTTAATTCTATTTCGCTGCGCTTAGGCAACCCTTCTGAAAATGAGTTTTGTGATCAACTGATGCTCGAATCTAAAGTAATTGAGTTACTAGCACTGCAGCTTTCTCAATATAACCAGCTTAAAACCAAGACGTCGTCATTTCCTTTAAAAGATGAAGACATTGAAAAAATGCAGGTTGCTAAAAATATACTTCTTAACCAAACAGGTAAGCAACTATCTCTGCCGGCGCTGGCACGTCTTGTTGGAACCAATGACTTTGATCTCAAACGAAACTTTAAAGCAGTTTTCGGCAATACTATTTATGGATATCTAACCCAGCACAAAATCGAACGAGCCAAAGCTATGCTCCTTGAAAAAGGCGTTACAATTGCAGACGTGTCAAAAATATCGGGATATAAGCACCCTACTCACTTTACAAGTGCATTTAAAAAGTACTTTGGTTACCTTCCTGACAAAATTAAATCCATCAAAATATTACTCTTATTGATGCTTCACGAACTATATGCCTTTTTTGAGGGCATGGAATTCTTGGTCGGATAAACAATTTCATTAAGATCACTTTTGTTACAATTTGCTTGAGTTTTTAGAATATAATCACTGCATCATAATTTGCAAACTAATCAGGCAAAAAACATCAACTTTTGGATGCCATATTTTCATGGCGTCAACATAATTCTATTTCGATCCTCTTCCCTCCAACAAGCTGTTACCTCTATTAGAAATGTTTCACTTATAATACCATTTTATTACAATATAGCGAAAATGATACATGTGCAAACATATTCTTATATGCAATGTATTAATGGTAGGGTTAATTCATTGCACAAAACAGTAATTAAAGCCGTATTGAATTAGTAATGCTTTCAAGTATTACAAGCACCCGTTAACTAAATATCTATTAGCATGAAAAAAACATTTACAAGGACGTTCTTTCTGGCCTTGTTATGTCTTTGTACTGTTGCTGCCTTTGCACAAAATATTGTGGTAAAGGGTAAAGTAACCGATGGCAAAGACAAACAACCTCTACCAGGAGTAACAGTTAAACTATCTGGTGTTGCAACCGCCACCCAAACCGATGCAGATGGCAATTACACCATTAGCGCACCCGCTAATGGAACGCTATCATTTTCGTACATTGGCTACAATACACAAGATGTTGTCATTACTAACCGTACTACCCTAAATGTTGAAATGGGCTCATCGGCCACATCCTTAGAGCAGGTGGTAGTGGTTGGTTATGGTACTCAACGCCGCCGAGATGTTACCGGATCTGTAGGCAATGTAAGCGGCGAACAGTTAAGTAAGCAACCCGTGCAAACACCAACTCAGGCGCTACAAGGAAAAGTTAGCGGGGTTCAGGTAATTGGATCTGGTCAGCCTAACTCACAACCGCAACTACGCATACGTGGTACCGGTTCGGTGCTTGGTGGAGCTAACCCGCTTTACGTGGTTGATGGTGTATTGACCGATGATATCCGCAACATCAACAACAACGACATCTTGAGCATTGATGTGCTTAAAGATGCATCAGCTGCTATATATGGTGTGCGTGGAGCCAATGGCGTGGTTATTATTACAACCCGAAAGGGAAAAAAAGGACCGCCTGTGGTACGCTATGATGCCAATGCCGGTTTCCGCGAATTATCTAATAAGATACAGATGGCTAATCGCCAGCAGTATACCAGCTATCTGCAAGATATCAATCCAAGCATCCTTACTCAGGATGCCGCACCGCTTACTACACCGGGCACCACCGATTGGTATGATGCCGTACTGAAAAAAGGCCTGCAAATGAGCCATAATCTATCAGTTAGCGGTGGTAGTGATAATACTACCTACTTTGTGAGTGCCAATACATTTACCGATGATGGCCTGATCAAAACCAATTCTTTCGACAGGTATAGTTTCCGTTCCAATCTTGAAATTAAAATAGCCGACAACCTAACATTGGGTACACAACTATCGTTATCCCGAAACAAAGAACGCCCTGCTGCATTGGTGGGTGTTTTTAGTGATGTTTACCGCGCTTCACCAGTAATACCAGCCATAACAGACGATGGTAAATATGGTAATACCAGTTTATGGGGCAACATGAGCAACCCGCTCTTGAGCCTCAACAATGCCAACAGCCAAACAGTGAACAACCGTGTGCAGGGAAACGTTTACCTGGAGTATAAACCTATTAAGTCCATCACCCTACGTACAGCTTTCAATACCGATGCATTTTGGAACAAACAACGTAATTACGTGGGCAAGTTCCTGAATGATGCCAATACATTCACGGTAGCAGGTGGTGCTCAGCAGGTGAATAACAGTTCGCTGTTCATCCAAAACGACCAATCGTTCCGCAGCATTTGGGATAATACCATTACCTGGCGCCAGGCTTATGGTAAGCATGATATCACATTGTTGGGCGGTTACACCCAAGAATACATTAAAACCGACCTGTTTAGCGGTAGCCGCAGAGATGTGCCTGCCGACGAAGACCTTTGGTACCTTGATACTGGTAATCCTGATGTTGGCGCAACTTATGCCAACAACGGCGCATTGTTCCGCCGCCTTTCCTACCTGGCACGTTTAAACTACTCTTATTCGGGTAAATACTTGTTAACTGCATCGTTCCGTGCCGATGGCAGCTCAAGGTTTAAAGAAAAATTCGGCTACTTTCCTACCGTAGGTATTGGATGGTTACTATCCGAAGAAAGTTTCATGAAGGAGAGTAAATTTGTGAACTTACTGAAACTGCGCGCCAGCTGGGGTCAGTTGGGTAACGATAATATAGACCAGGGTCTGTTTATTACCACTGCCACACCTAACTTGCCCTATTATTTTGGTAACGGCCTAAACTTAGGTACAGCCATTCAAGACCTTAAAGACCCCAACCTAAAATGGGAACGTACCGATCAGCTGGATATTGGTTTAGAATACGGCTTTTTGAATAACCGGTTGACAGGTGAATTCGACTACTATAAAAAGAAGGTAAAAGACGCTTTAACCAATGTCACTATTCCCGGCATTTTTGGAGATCCCGATGGCATTTATGTTACCAACGCGGCTTCTTACCAAAACGAAGGTTTGGAATTCTCGGCTAAGTGGACCGATAAAGTAGGCAAATTAGGCTACACTATTGGGGGCAACATTAGTTATAACAAAAACACTGTAATTGGCCTCAACGGTGGTCAGGCTTTACTTGGAGGCGGTATTGGCAACCAGGGAAGTATAACCCGTACAGATAATGGCCAGCCCATTGCCAGTTACTACGTGCTGCAACAAACTGGTATCTTTCAAAATCAAGCGCAAATTGATGCAGCACCAGCTTATAGCCTAAATGGTTACAGCAAATCCCTTGGAGGTATGATGTTTGCCGATGCCAACGGCGATGGTATTATTGATGCTAACGACCGTGTATTTGCCGGCTCCTACCAGCCTAAATATTACGGTGGATTTAACCTCGGCCTTAACTATAGCAACTGGGATGTGAGCGCCGATTTTTATGGCAACTGGGGCAACAAGATCTATAACGGCCGCAAGGCTTTCCGCTCCAATGGTAGCGATAATGTGGAAGCAAAATATGCCGATAGTCGCTGGACACCAAGCAATCCATCTAACGTAGATCCAAGAGTTATTGCGCAAAACATACCTGCATCTACTTACTTTATAGAGTCGGGCGCGTTCTTACGTCTTAATAACCTAACATTGGGCTATACTATTCCTGCAGAGGTATTAAAACGCATTAAGATCAACAAAATCCGCATGTATCTTACCTCACAGAACTTGTTTACGGCCAAACGCTACAGCGGTTTTACACCGGAGCTATTAACCACCGATATACTGGCATCGGGTATAGACCTAAATGGCTACCCTACCACCCGTACATTCGCCTTTGGCCTAAATGTTGAATTTTAATTGCAGACCATACATGAAAACACTATATAAAGCAACCGCTGTATCATTTATTACAGCAGCGCTCATAACCACCAGCTACTCTTGCACAAAGTCTCTCGATATTGACCCGCAGGGGCAGATCACCGAAGCGCAAATCATTAGCGATCCAAATGTGGCCACTAACCTGGTTACCGGTATATATAACATCTTTTTTGCAGGTGATCCATTTGGTAACGACGTACGCGGCTTTCAATACATCGTTTTGGGCGATATAGCATCAGACGATGCCGATAAAGGCAGTACCCCTACTGATTATGGTGATGCCGCCACCATAGATGCCCTTAGTGCAGGACCCAATAACGGCGTGGTAAACAATATATGGAAAGGACATTACCAAGCTATTGCGCGTGCTAACCAGGCGCTTACGCAACTCCAAAACGCACAATTTGATGCCGTTACCAAAAATAAATTAATTGGTGAAGCTCGTTTTTTACGTGCTTATTTCTACTTCAATCTGGTACGCATATTTGGAGGTGTTCCTCTGTTAAATAGTGTACCTGCAGCAAGTGAAGCTAACGATCCAAAATACCAAACTCGCGCTACTGCTCAGGAAATTTATAAGTTTATTACCGATGACCTTGTGTTTGCAGCTGCTAATTTGCCTGTAATTGTCAATACCAGCGCTGATGTTGGCCGTGCGAGCAAGGGTGCTGCACAGGCTATGCTTGCCAAAGTATATTTATATAATAAAGATTATCAAAACGCTTTCCTGCAGTCACAAGCGGTAATCACGAGCGGCACTTACCATTTGCTGGATGATTTTAACGTATTGTTCCGTGCGGCTAATAATAACAGTGTCGAATCGATATTTGAAATACAAGCTGGACAAAATCTGGCTTGCAACGCCTCAATAGATAGGTTTGCTACTGTACAAGGCCCGCGTGCGGGTGGTAAAAACGGCTGGCAGGATCGTGGTTACGGTTTTAATAATCCGTCACAAAGCTTGGTGAACGAATTTGAGCCTACTGACATTCGCAAAAATGCTACCATTATTACTATCAATCCATCTAACGGGGCAAATTCAAAAGGCACTGTATTGTTCGACAATTTCCGTATACCTACTCAAGATTCGGTTCAAAATTCGCGCTACAACTATAAAGCTTATTATAGCCGCGAGGCCGAGCCTAATTGTGGTAACTTCGACCGCTTGCCAAAACATGTAATGGTAATGCGCTATGCAGATGTGTTACTTATTAATGCGGAAGCTGCTTTGCAAACCGGTCAAACCGGAGCCGCGCTTACCAGTATTAACCTGGTGCGCACCCGTGCCAAAGTACCTGCACTTACCGGAGCTCCAACTTTGCAGCAAATTTGGCACGAACGTCGGGTAGAACTGGCCATGGAGCAGGATCGCTTTTTTGATCTGGCACGCCAGAATGCGGTACAACCAGGCCGTGCTGCCGCAGCGTTTGCTGCCGATGGTGGAAAAACCTGGACCTCTACCAAAGCCCTATTCCCCATACCGCAACAACAGATAGACCTGAGTGGCGGCAACCTTAAACAAAACCCGGGTTATTAATATACGAAAGCACCCCGTCCAAGTCGTGAACCTGCACGGGGTGCTTTTATTTTGAAGCACATGGTTTACGCCATAATTAACCATATACCTAATTCATGCGAGCAGCTTCCTCAATTCTATTCCTTTCCTTCCTGTTGCTTTTTGGCAACGGTATTTGTTATGCGCAAGCTAAAGTTAAAAAAAAACTTACTGATAACCAACTGCTTGATCTGGTAGAAAAACAAACCTTCCGGTACTTTTGGGATGGTGCCGAACCTGTTTCGGGCTTGGCCCGTGAGCGTTACCATGTAGATGGCGAATATCCCCAGAATGATAAAGACGTAGTAGCTACCGGGGCCGCTGGTTTTGGCGTGATGAGTATTGTAGCTGCAATAGAAAGGCATTACATTACCCGTAAAGCTGGCTTTGAACACCTAAAAAAGTCGGTCACTTTTCTTGAAAAAGCCGACCGCTTCCATGGCGCATGGTCGCACTGGATCTACCCTAACGGCAAAACCAAACCCTTTGGGAAAGCAGACGATGGTGGCGACCTGGTGGAAACCGCTTACCTGGCACAAGGACTGTTATGCGTACGTCAATATTTTAAAAATGGCAACACTGCCGAAAAACAACTGGCTGCCCGTATAGATAACTTGTATAAAAGCATTGAGTGGGACTGGTACCGTAACGGCGGCAAAAACGTACTGTACTGGCATTGGAGCCCAAATGTGGGCTGGCAAAAAAACTTCCCATTAGAGGGTTATAACGAATGTTTGATCACCTATATTATGGCAGCAGCATCGCCTACGCATACTATACCGGCAGCGGTTTACCACGAGGGTTGGGCACGCAGCGGGAAGATTGACACTAATATTAAGCTTTACGGTTATCTTATCAGGTTAAAGCATAACGGCGCACCGTTTGGCGTTGGTCCGCTGTTTTGGTCGCAGTATTCTTATTTAGGTTTAAGCCCGAAAGGGTTGAAAGACCGCTATGCCGATTATTGGCTAGAAAATAAGAACCACACACTGATCCACCGGGCATACTGTATAGAGAATCCAAAGCATTTTAAAGGTTATGGCGATAATTGCTGGGGATTAACAGCCAGTTATTCGGTAAATGGCTATGCCGCACATAATCCGTCAGAAGATCTGGGCGTAATAACACCTACGGCAGCGCTTGCATCTTACCCTTATACACCATCTTATACCTTAAAAGTAATACGCCATTTATACGAGGATTTGGGGAGTAAGGTTTGGGGCAAGTACGGCTTTTATGATGCCTTTAGCGAAAATGCAAATTGGTACCCTAAGCGATATTTGGGCATAGATCAAGGCCCTATAGTGGTAATGATAGAGAACGGTCGTTCGGGTCTGTTATGGAATTTATTTATGAGTTGTCCTGAGGTTAAAGCAGGACTTATTAAACTTGGCTTTAGTTCGCCATATATCAAAAAGTAGTGAAGATTATCCATATCACATTTTTTATGCTGATTGGCTTGCCGGTGTTTTCTCAAACGGGGCAAAGCCGCACCTATTGTAATCCGCTCAACCTCGATTATACCTATATGATCTATAACGCCGAGCAGGGCTTATCCTATCGCTCGGGGGCAGATCCGGCTGTGGTAAAGTTCAGGGGCGAGTATTATATGTTTGTTACCCGCTCGCTGGGTTACTGGCACTCTATAGATATGACCAATTGGGACTTTGTAGTTCCCGAGAAATGGTATTTCCAGGGAAGCAATGCCCCCGCAGCACATAATTACAAAGACTCTTTACTGTATGTAACTGGCGATCCGTCTGGCGCTATGAGCATCCTCTACACCGATAACCTTAAAAAAGGCGATTGGAAAGCAACACCTTTCATCCTCACAGACCTGCAAGACCCCGACCTGTTCATCGATGATGATGACCGGGCCTATATGTTTTGGGGTTCATCCAATACTTTCCCTATCCGCGGTAAGGAACTGGACAGGCGCAACAATTTCAAGCCTATTGCCCCTAACGCCGAGCTCTTCAAACTTGATGGCGAAAAGCATGGTTGGGAGCGCTTTGGCGAAAATCACTCCGACACCAAATTAAAAGGTTACATGGAGGGTGCCTGGCTCACCAAACACAACGGCAAATACTACATGCAGTATGCTGCTCCAGGTACCGAATTCAATGTTTACGGCGATGGTGTATACATGGCCGATAAACCGTTAGGACCGTATACATATGCTCCTAACAATCCTATTTCTTACAAACCGGGTGGTTTTATTAACGGCGCGGGGCATGGCAGCACTGTGGTTGGTCCGGGCAATCAGTATTGGCATTATGCCTCCATGGCAGTATCGGTCAATGTTAACTGGGAACGCCGCCTGTGTGCCTTCCCTACAGGTTTTGATGCCGATGGATTGATGTACACCAACACCTCCTACGGCGATTACCCGCACTTTGCACCCGCTATTCCATCCAAACATGGTGACTTCACCGGCTGGATGTTATTATCATACAAAAAACCGGTGACCGCATCATCCACACAGGCAGCTGAATATGCTCCCGAAAAGGCCCTCGACGAGAATGTGAAGAGCTTTTGGCTGGCCAATGCCAACGATGATAAGCAATGGTTACAAGTAGACATGCAAAGCACATCGACCGTGTATGCCATACAGATTAATTACAGCGACCACAAGGCCAACCTCTACGGTCGTGTACCAAATCTTCATCACCGCTACTGGGTGGAAAGCAGCACCGACGGTAACCACTGGACTACGATCATTGATAAAAAAGCCAGTTTTACTGATAACCCGAACGATTATATAGAACTGGAAACTCCCGTTACCGCACGTTACATCCGTTATCATAACGTAAAAGTTCCTACTAATAATTTGGCTATATCGGGTTTCAGAGTATTCGGCAAAGGCTCGGGCGCTATTCCTAAAACACCTGCTAACTTCAAAGCTACCAGAGAAACCGACCGCCGCAATGCATTATTAACATGGAACTCGGTAAGAGGCGCACAAGGATATAACATTAAATGGGGAATTGCACCTAACAAGCTCTATAATTCGTGGTTAGTGTACAACGTTAACCAACTCGATCTTAAAAGCCTTAGCACAGACCAAACCTATTATTTTACCGTAGAAGCCTTTAACGAGAACGGCATCAGCAAGCCAACCTCGTCACAACGCACTAATTGATATTTATGATGAACATTAAAAAAGCAATATCGCTAATCTCCATAGGCACATTGAGTGTTGGCGCTTTGTACGGGCAGGCCAAAAAGCCAGTACCCAGCGAGCAAGCCAAAATGAACACCTTTGTTAAACAGCTGATGGCCAAAATGACGGTCGAGGAAAAGATCGGTCAGCTTAATTTAGTTACCGGCGGCGAGGCCACAACCGGCTCGGTAGTAAGCACCGATGTGGAAAGCAAGATAGCAAAAGGGCAAATCGGTGGCATATTCAGTCTTACCACTCCGCAGCGCATTCGCAAAACGCAAGAGATCGCTGTAACCAAGAGCCGGTTAAAAATTCCCATGATATTCGGGCAGGATGTGATTCATGGTTACAAAACCAGTTTCCCGATACCGCTGGCCCTGGCGGCAAGCTGGGACTTGGACATGATTAAACGCACCGCCCGTATTGCCGCCACCGAGGCTACTGCCGATGGCCTAAACTGGGCGTACTCCCCCATGGTGGACATTGTTCGCGATGCCCGCTGGGGACGTGTTGCCGAAAGCAGCGGTGAGGATGAGTACCTGGGTTCGCAAATAGCCCGTGTAATGGTGCAAGGCCTGCAGGGCGATTTGAAAGGCAACAACACCATGATGGCCTGTGTAAAGCACTTTGCGTTGTACGGTGCAGCCGAATCGGGACGTGACTATAACACTACCGACATGAGCCTCGACCGCATGTACAACGTTTATTTTAAACCATACAAAGCGGCCATAGATGCAGGTGCAGGCAGCGCCATGGTATCGTTCAATGACATTAATGGCACACCCGCTACCGCTAACAAATGGCTGCTAACTGATGTGTTGCGCAAAGAATGGGGCTTTAAAGGCTTCGTAGTATCGGACTATACCGGCGTAAGTGAACTCATAGATCATGGTTTGGGCGACTTGCAGCAAGTTTCATCGCTTGCACTAAAGGCCGGTACGGATATGGACATGGTAAGTGAGGGTTATCTTAAAACGCTGAAAACTTCTTTGCAGCAAAAAAAGATTAGCATGGCCAACATTGATAACGCCTGCCGTTTAATTTTAGAAGCAAAATATAAACTGGGGCTCTTTGCCGACCCATACAAATATTGTAGTGAAGAACGTGCTAAGACGGAAATACTGACTCCGGGCAACCTGCGGTACAGTCGTGAGGCAGCCGCACAAACCTTTGTGTTATTAAAGAACCAGAACAAAACATTGCCATTGAAAAAAGCAGGCACCATTGCAGTGATTGGTCCGCTGGGTAATACACGTTCAAATATGCCGGGCACTTGGGCCGTTAATGCCGACTTGGCCAATACGCCATCTTTGGTGGAAGGATTGAAGGCGGTAGCCGGCAATAATGTTTATATCACTTACTCTTTAGGCTCCAACCTTACCGCCGACGCTACATTACAAAAGAACGGTACTATGTTTGGCCGTGAGATACCGCGTGACGACCGCCCAGAAGCAGACGTGATAGAGGATGCCGTTAAAGCCGCCAAACAAGCCGATGTGGTAGTTGCTGCCCTTGGAGAAGGCTCCGAAATGAGTGGCGAAAGTTCGAGCCGTACCGATATTGGCATTCCTGATGTACAAAAACGTTTGTTAGCTGCCTTGCTTAAAACAGGCAAACCGGTAGTGCTAGTATTGTTCACCGGCCGCCCACTCACCATTAAATGGGAAAGCGAAAATGTACCTGCTATCCTAAATGTTTGGTTCGGCGGTAGCCAAGCCACCAATGCTATTGCCGATGTGCTTTTTGGCGATGTCAACCCGTCGGGCAAGTTACCGATTACCTTTCCGCAAAATGTGGGTCAGGTGCCGATCTATTATAGTCATAAAAATACTGGCAGACCACTGGCCAAAGACGGCTGGTTTACCAAATTTAAGTCAGGGTATTTGGATGTGAGCAATGATCCACTATACCCTTTTGGATTTGGCCTAAGTTATACCACTTTTAATTACAGCAATATAAAACTAAGCGCCACAAGCTTTAAACCAGGAGGCAGCATTACAGCTAGCGTAACAATAACCAACACTGGTAGCGTGGAAGGCAAAGAAACTGTGCAGCTGTATACCCGAGACCTTGTGGGAAGCAGCACCCGCCCGGTGATGGAACTGAAAGGTTTTCGAAAGATAGACCTTAAACCAGGTGAAAGTAAACAGGTAAATTTCATGATTAAAGAAGAAGATCTTAAATTTTACAATGCGCAACTCAAATATGTTGCAGAGCCTGGAGATTTTAAGGTTTTCATTGGGCCAAATTCGGCGGATGTGAAAGATTCAAATTTTACTTTATTGAGTAATTAAAACATTATCCCATAGAAAAGAAGCCGTTTTATAATTAGTTTATAAACGGCTTCTTTTTTAATTTCTATTAAAAGCTTAAAACGATTTGCTGTTAAGTGCTTGTATCAGGTACAAAACTGCCAAAGCCCCCTAAACTAATCCTTAATTATAACCAATTAATATTTGTAAGTAAAAAATAAGCCACCAATCCGCATAAAATTGAACCTGTAGTAAATCAACAAATTAATAAAGACCGTGCTTGACCTTTAACCGAAATCCATAACCAGGCTTCTTTCGTCATAACGGTTATCAATAATATTCCGCTCAGTTAAATTTGGCCCTGAAAGCTAAGGGTGAAAGGCTGGTTTTCGCTTTGAATAACTTGCTGAATGACTGTGAATGCTCGAAGCCCAGTTGATAAGCAATTTCGCTCACGGATAAGCTTGTTGTAGAAAGCTGTTGTTTAGCCTTTTCAATAAGTTTCTCATGGATATGTTGTTGTGCGGTCAGCCCGGTGAGCGTTTTCAGCAGTCCGCTTAAATAATCTGGCGATACATGAAGATGTTCCGCCAGATAAGTAACGGTTGGCAATCCATTATTCATGGCATTGGCGTCATTGAAATACTCTGTCAATTTTTCATTTACACGATCCAATAATTCATGACTGGTTTTCCTCCTGGTCATAAACTGGCGCTGATAAAAGCGGTCCGAATAGTTTAGCAACGATTCCATCTGCGTGATGATGATATCATGGCTGAACTTATCCATATTGTTGCGATACTCTTGCCTGATGTTAGCAACGATCTGCATAAGCGTCGCTTCTTCTTTATCTGAAAGGAATAAAGCTTCATTAACTGCATAATCAAAAAAGCCGTACTGACCGATCTTTTTAGCCAAAGGGGTATTCCAAAGGAAGTCGGGATGGAAAAGCAGCAACCAGCCTGATTGCTCGGGACTGGCGTATTTTTGCGGATCGAAAACACTGATCTGGCCGGGTGCCATAAAGCTTAGTACGCCTTCGTCGAAATCATAGGACTGCTGTCCGTACTTGATCTTCACAGGCAACTTGAACCCCCTTTTTAAAGAAATGTTATAGAATCCATTGATCACACTACCCGGTATACCCGCTGGTATATGCTCAAAGGGTTTAATGTCAACAACGCTGATCAGCGGATGCTCAGGTGCAGGTGCTCCAATTAACTTATGAAAATCACTGATGGTTTTGATCTGGTATGGCTGGCTTTTTTCCATGATGCAAGTTGACTATTTATTTCGATTTATTTTCGGCCGCCTTGGCTACGGCTTGTTTATAAGATAACGGTTTGCGCGGCAATAACTTCCTGATCGCCGATGGGTCACCGATCATGTCTGCGCCTAATCCGCCCAATGCCCCTTTAATCGCGCCTTTTGGTGATCCGGCGATACGCTCGATCAATGGCGCAGCAAAGCGTAAAAGACCTAACGGAATATGCACTTTCCCGGGATGAGCGTGGCCCACCACATCTGCCGCTTCATCTATCAACTGATCGGCCGTTAAAATATCGTCACTGCCCACTTCAAAGCACTGTCCATAGGCTTTTGGTTCATGCAAAACCCCTATCAGGTTATAAACGAGGTCATCAATGGCGATGCAGCGAAACTTGTTCCGGCCGTTCCCTATTACAAAAGCAGTGCTTTTTTGCGCGTTGGCCAGCACCATGTTAAATCCCTGCCCGCCAATGCCTACGATCATGCCCGGCTGAATCACAGTCACATCCAAACCACTGTTCAAAAGGTATTGCTGTGTTTTCCAGCGACCACCGGTCCAGGCATCCCTGCCATCAGCAGAAATGCCCAGGGCAGTAACATAGATCAGGCGGCGCACACCATGCTTCCTGCAGCCTTCCACGATATGCGTCAGGGCGTTCATTTCAATGTCCATGAACTCCTGCTTCGCAGTGTCTTTGTGCTGAGGTGCCAAGGTATGAATGGAAATATATACGGCATCCATAGACGCAAGTGCCTGCTGCACAGATGCTGGGTCTGTAAAATCACCTTTAACAATCTCACAGCCAATACCGGTCAGTTCCTTTACTTTATCCGGGTTGCGTACCATACAACGTACAGCAAATCCCTCCGCTACTAACTGACGGGTTAAATAACCGCCAATAAACCCTGATGCACCGATAACTAAGATCTTTTTCATAATTATTTTTTTTTTGATGATGTAAAGGTCCTGACAAATGAGGTGGAGAATGTGCCCAAATCAGGTTAGGTTGTAGCCGAAACTGGTATGTGAGTTAAAAGTGCTGGTTACTAAAAATATTTAACAACCTGGTGTTCAATATTTTCAAATGACACACTTAATAAATTAATTCGGCAGATTTGTATAATATCAATCCGCCAATTAGTCCAGAAGTGCTTGTGTTTCGGCAATAAGAATTTATACCGAACCGCTGGAATCACGTGATGATTTTGTAATTTACAATCATGCTGCTGCCCAAAACCATAAGAAGTATTAAGCGGGTTATCCCGTTCGGAGCATTATGGTTTATTTTCAGCCTCATCTATGTGATGTTGGAGAAAGGAATTATTGGAAACATGGATCATTATCCCTCTACCGGCGTTAATTATAATTTTGCAAGAAACTTTTTTTTTATCCCATTATCAGGCCTGATAATGGGACTGTTTACCGGGATCCTGGAAATAAATTATTTTAGTAAGTGGTTCATAAAAAACTGTTTTGCTAAAAAGATCCTCTTCAAATCCCTTATTTATTTGGTCATTGTTATCGTGTTCCTGGCCATCATTACCTTTATCAATACCTTATATACCTATAACGTCCATTCCATCAAGAGCCTGGCATCACCGGCATGGGCGTTCTTTACCGACTATGCGGTGATCGGCATTATAGTGTACATAGCAGCCATAATTGTGATCACCCAGTTATACGCTGAATTTAGTCAAAGCATTGGTGTGAGTACATTGAGTAATTTTTTCCTGGGAAAGTATCATCACCCGGTAGAAGAAGAAAGGATCTTTATGTTTCTGGATATGAAGTCTTCCACTACAATTGCGGAAAAGTTAGGCCATGTAACCTATTTTCAGATGTTAAGGGAGTATTTCTCCGATCTGTCTATCGCTGTTATCGACTATACTGGCACCATCTATCAATATGCGGGTGATGAAATGATCATCACCTGGAAAGTAAAAGACGGATTAAAAAACAACAACTGTGTGGAGTGCTTTTTTGCAATGAAACGTGCACTGGAAAACCAGGCTGAAAAATATAATAATCAGTTCGGATTATTACCGGGCTTTAAAGCGGGGGTGCATTGTGGCAGGGTTACTGCCGGGGAGATCGGGTCGCTGAAAAAAGAAAT